>MKWU01007037.1_pt1 | contig 11020 bp, 10 predicted proteins | sample 809101 | NCBI WGS metagenome assembly MKWU01 (sample SAMN05860141, study PRJNA318959) | sponge metagenome | host: Aplysina aerophoba | place: Slovenia: Piran, Adriatic Sea, Gulf of Piran | collected 2013-05-07
TCCCGCGAAGAGCCGCTAAATCGTGGTAGTAGCATGACAGGGTGAGCCGGTCGCCGAAGTTGCTCCGGTGCTGGGGTATCGAGTGTGGCGAAGGTGCCCTCCAAACGGTCGCACACCTGCCGGGCGACCGTGGTCTTGCCCGTCTGCCGGGTGCCGTGAATCAGAATCACCCGTGCGCCGCCCAACGCCGCGTCGACCTCGCCCGAGACATGCCGTGGAAACACTGATGCAGACATAAACCGTCTGCAGATACCTCTTCAGTTCTTTGCGCGACGACCACGCAGTGCCATTGACCCGCTGCAGCATCGGCCTGGTGACATCGCCCGGCCAGTACGCCCCAGCAACCGACTGGAGCTTGCACGCATCAAGCCGGCCCGTGCTCGGCACATGCGGGCCAGTACACATATCGCAAAAGGCTCCCACCGCGTCAACATCGCCGTTCACAAAGTACCTGATGCATAACACGGAAGCAGCGGCCGGGCTGGCTCAGGGTTTGAGGGCGGTCAGGGGCACTACGGCGATGCCGTCTTGGGTCTGATAGCCGTGGCCGAATGCGGTGAGCACGATGAGGCGGGCCGGTTCTCCGCGGCAAGTGGTGTCGATCTGTGAGCGAACGGCCCGAAGCGATTCGCAGGCCGCAGCGACAGGTTTTCCTCCACCGAGCTTGATCTCCACGGCGGCCCACTGGCCGTCTAATCCCTCGATTACGGCATCCGCCTCGAGGCCATTCAAATCGCCGTAGTAGAAGAGGTGTGCGCCCAACGACTGTGCATACACCCGGAGGTCGCGGGTCGCCATCGATTCGAACAGAGGCCCCATCGCCTCTTTGTCCTCGGCGACAGAACCCGCCGACGCGGCCAAGGCAGCTACGGCCAGCGCAGGATCGACAAACAACCGCTTCGGAGATTTCCTCAACCGGGCCGAAGATCTCAGATGGGTGGCCCACGCCGGAAGAGGCTCAAGCACGAACAATCGGGTCAGGTCGTCGATGTAGGCCCTGATCGTGGAACGAGCCGGCGCGCTGGCCGTTGCCCCTGCCACATCCTTAATCAGGGTGGCGCAGGAGGCGGCGGTTGCTTCGTTGCGGGCAAGGGACCGAAGCAGCGCCATCACCAACTGGGGGTCGCGTTTGATGCCGGACACTCGCGAGATGTCGGTGCGGGTGATGTCGTCGAGATAGTCGCGCAGGCGGGCTTGGGCCGTGTCCGGCGCCATCTTGATCATGCGGGGCCACCCTCCCCGACAGATCAGAGAAGCGATGCCGCTGTAGGTCTGTTCGGCATCTTTGGCCAAGCAGCGTCCGCCTTCCAGCAGCGAGGCCAGGGACACTTCTCCGCTGGAATCCCCCGACTCCCAAAGCGACATCGGCCGCATCCGCACCCGAGCGACTCGGCCCGCCCCGGAATGCTCGGTGATGTCGTCGGGTGGATTCTGCGACCCGGTGAGTAAGAAATGCCCGAACCCGCCTCGCCGGTCGCAGGCGTGCCGCATCGGATTCCAAATGCCTCGGATGAGCTGCCACTCGTCGAGCAGTCGGGGCTCCTCGCCCTCAAGGATCGAGGCCGGGTCCACTTCGGCAGCGATTCGCAGAGCTTCGGATCCGTCTAAGAACACCTCGCTGTTGGCGAATCTCTGACCGGTCCAAGTTTTGCCACAGCCCCGCGGCCCTTCAATGAGCACGGCGGGCGACGAGGCCAGAGCCTCTGCCACCTCCTTGTCTACGACGCGGGCCAGATAGTCTGAATTGCGGGTGTCGGGCATGTCTCCTCCTACAGGGAGAATACCGCTAACCTCCACTTTACAGAAATTTTGCACTACATTTTGCAGAAATACCGTGCCAAAAGGCGTGAGCACCCAGCGACTGCGCCCAAACCCGAACGTCGCGCGAAGTCAGACGCAACCCAACGCCCAACGACTAGCCCGTGCGGTCAACCTCTCACGCGGCAGCGCAACCACGGGATCCTGTTCGGTGACCGTACCCACCGAAAACTCCAAATTCGCGCAACGCCAACGGCGTTTATGCCACACCAGCAGCACAAGCCGCCCAAACGCCGGGACATCCACCAACTCCACCTCGCGACCGCCGTCAGACCACAACGGTCCGTCGCAACCATCGCAGTCCGGTCTCGGTGCCCGTCGGCGGATATGAACCCGCAACGGCTAACCAAGATCGTCGGCGATGCCGACCACCTCGCCATCGCCCAGTCTCACCAACAACTCGCACATACGTGTAGGGTCAACTTCCACAGAGATCCCCCAGATTCTCGGCTGAGGTCAGCACCGATTCTGGAGGATCCCTCGCGATCGGGCGCGGACCCTCACCCCACCCACTCCGACCTCAAACGCGAAGCGCCCCTTTACAGCATGGGTTTTGGTGGCCGACCATTCCTTGAGTAGATAAAATGCTGTTTGGAGTGTCATTACACGTATTTTGGTTTTGGTGGCCGACCATTCCTTGAGTAGATAAAATAGCTGCTCGGCGTGGCGGTAGGGCATCGGTGTTTTGGTGGCCGACCATTCCTTGAGTAGATAAAATAACGAACTATTGGACATCATAGGCGCCATAGTTTTGGTGGCCGACCATTCCTTGAGTAGATAAAATTGCCGCCCGAAACGAAACAGCAAACCGAAGTTTTGGTGGCCGACCATTCCTTGAGTAGATAAAATTGTCACGCCAGGCGTTACACCATCCGGAAAGTTTTGGTGGCCGACCATTCCTTGAGTAGATAAAATCGGCACACAAACTCGATTGATTCGTCGGCGGTTTTGGTGGCCGACCATTCCTTGAGTAGATAAAATTGAGTAGTCACTTACCGCAATTCGCGGATGGTTTTGGTGGCCGACCATTCCTTGAGTAGATAAAATTTTCTTGCGATGTGGAGAGTCTGGTTTCAAGTTTTGGTGGCCGACCATTCCTTGAGTAGATAAAATCAACACCAAACAATGCGCGCCGTTCACCATGTTTTGGTGGCCGACCATTCCTTGAGTAGATAAAATTGCTTCGGAGTTTCTAATCCACGGATTGATGTTTTGGTGGCCGACCATTCCTTGAGTAGATAAAATCACAATCACCCAAACCACAAACGGCGACATGTTTTGGTGGCCGACCATTCCTTGAGTAGATAAAATCCGCCGCACCGTTGATTTGGTGCGTGATAAGTTTTGGTGGCCGACCATTCCTTGAGTAGATAAAATCCACGACGACATTGCGTATGGCGTAGTGTTGTTTTGGTGGCCGACCATTCCTTGAGTAGATAAAATTCCCTGCCCAGTAACTAAGTATGCGGTCATGTTTTGGTGGCCGACCATTCCTTGAGTAGATAAAATTTGTTGGGGTGGATGGTGACGTCGGTTTTGGTTTTGGTGGCCGACCATTCCTTGAGTAGATAAAATGGCGGGTATGACAAAACGCGCCGTCCCCTTAGTTTTGGTGGCCGACCATTCCTTGAGTAGATAAAATCCAACAGCTACTGTTCGGTATGTCGAAGGTGTTTTGGTGGCCGACCATTCCTTGAGTAGATAAAATATTGGCTGTGCAGCAGTTAGACGTGCGGGAGTTTTGGTGGCCGACCATTCCTTGAGTAGATAAAATGGATTTCTGCGTCAAGCAACCGACCCCTAGTGTTGGTGGCCGACCATTCCTTGAGTAGATAAAATTGGGGTAGGTAACTCCAACTCAGTACCACAAGTTTTGGTGGCCGACCATTCCTTGAGTAGATAAAATCTTCAAGACGCGCTGCTTTGTCCCAGCGTGTTTTGGTGGCCGACCATTCCTTGAGTAGATAAAATCAATGTTCCCCGAACGTTATGGCGCGTACTGTTTTGGTGGCCGACCATTCCTTGAGTAGATAAAATTTCTGGCAAGAGTTCCGCCCATTGAAGGCAGTTTTGGTGGCCGACCATTCCTTGAGTAGATAAAATTCAGCGGCTCCCACTGCGCCACCTCCGCCGTTTTGGTGGCCGACCATTCCTTGAGTAGATAAAATTCTACTAATGCACGCGAGGTTAGGCACCGAGTTTTGGTGGCCGACCATTCCTTGAGTAGATAAAATTGGGCCGCCGCGCGCCAATGGGACGGCGAAGTTTTGGTGGCCGACCATTCCTTGAGTAGATAAAATAGTTCACGTTTGAGACTGGTGGTGGTGGTGGTTTTGGTGGCCGACCATTCCTTGAGTAGATAAAATGTTGGTCACAAGACAACACGTGTGAAGATGTTTTGGTGGCCGACCATTCCTTGAGTAGATAAAATTTCCGAGTCTCATCACGGCGAGCAATCTCAGTTTTGGTGGCCGACCATTCCTTGAGTAGATAAAATTATTCCGCCCGTCGCGCAATCAGGCCCAGGGTTTTGGTGGCCGACCATTCCTTGAGTAGATAAAATTTTTTGCCGCACGGTAGGCAGCCGCCGACAGTTTTGGTGGCCGACCATTCCTTGAGTAGATAAAATACCCGAGCGCAGTTGGCGATCATCCCGTCAGTTTTGGTGGCCGACCATTCCTTGAGTAGATAAAATCCACAGAAATTTGTCCGTCCACCTTTTCGAGTTTTGGTGGCCGACCATTCCTTGAGTAGATAAAATACCCGCGGTTTTGTGTTGTTGCGGCGGGTTGTTTTGGTGGCCGACCATTCCTTGAGTAGATAAAATAGACTGCAATGGCAGTCAGACGACCAACAGGTTTTGGTGGCCGACCATTCCTTGAGTAGATAAAATCTGCGGCACGTGTGCCCCGAAGCGGGTTAGGTTTTGGTGGCCGACCATTCCTTGAGTAGATAAAATTTGCGGCTTCACGTCCCTTGCGTACACTTCGTTTTGGTGGCCGACCATTCCTTGAGTAGATAAAATACCCGGTAAGCATTCGTTGATAGCGGCAAAGTTTTGGTGGCCGACCATTCCTTGAGTAGATAAAATCGAAGGATCGTCAGTCAACACCAGCGATGTGTTTTGGTGGCCGACCATTCCTTGAGTAGATAAAATCCCCATGTCCCCCACATTCGGGTCGCCGGAGTTTTGGTGGCCGACCATTCCTTGAGTAGATAAAATCCCTCATGTGAGCCATGATAGGGTCTCCAGTTTTGGTGGCCGACCATTCCTTGAGTAGATAAAATCGAGCAACCCAACATCATCGCGCCGAGCGCGTTTTGGTGGCCGACCATTCCTTGAGTAGATAAAATAGCAACGCGGCGAGTGTGGTGGCTTCGTCGTTTTGGTGGCCGACCATTCCTTGAGTAGATAAAATGTTCACCGTTGACACCATCACAGGCAAAAAGTTTTGGTGGCCGACCATTCCTTGAGTAGATAAAATGACAGCAACACGGGCGGTATCCTGTGCTTGGTTTTGGTGGCCGACCATTCCTTGAGTAGATAAAATCTTAGGGTGGAATCGGGAATGATGCTTGCGGTTTTGGTGGCCGACCATTCCTTGAGTAGATAAAATTTTGGAAGATAACGCGTGGACGCATCGTACGTTTTGGTGGCCGACCATTCCTTGAGTAGATAAAATCATTGCTAGAGTGAAAGCTTCGCGTCCCGGGTTTTGGTGGCCGACCATTCCTTGAGTAGATAAAATTGAAGCGGTGTCAACGAGCAAGGAGCGGTTGTTTTGGTGGCCGACCATTCCTTGAGTAGATAAAATCGCGTTGACAGTGGTCGACGGAGCCCTAAGTTTTGGTGGCCGACCATTCCTTGAGTAGATAAAATGCCGTCTGCGTCTCTAGTATTGAACGCGCTGTTTTGGTGGCCGACCATTCCTTGAGTAGATAAAATTAACACCGTGCGGCATGTTCGTCCCCGTACGTTTTGGTGGCCGACCATTCCTTGAGTAGATAAAATTCGGACTGCTGGTGCTATCGACCAATCGTAGTTTTGGTGGCCGACCATTCCTTGAGTAGATAAAATCGAGTGCATTGTTTCGTGGCTGACAATGCGGTTTTGGTGGCCGACCATTCCTTGAGTAGATAAAATGCACTAAAGGACGAATGAGAGAGATGATGCGTTTTGGTGGCCGACCATTCCTTGAGTAGATAAAATCGCCGCCGTGACACGCTTTGCTCGAGCTCAGTTTTGGTGGCCGACCATTCCTTGAGTAGATAAAATCGCGGCCTCGTCCATACCAACCACCACCCAGTTTTGGTGGCCGACCATTCCTTGAGTAGATAAAATAAGAATCGCGGTAGAGGCCATTTGGCTTGTGTTTTGGTGGCCGACCATTCCTTGAGTAGATAAAATTAGATTAGGAGACCATTATGAGCATTGAATGTTTTGGTGGCCGACCATTCCTTGAGTAGATAAAATTGGTCTGCTACTTGTACGTTCTATCGTGAGTTTTGGTGGCCGACCATTCCTTGAGTAGATAAAATTGTTGGGCTCTGAACGCGTGGTCGTGTTGAGTTTTGGTGGCCGACCATTCCTTGAGTAGATAAAATATGACGACGACTACAAACGCGGCATCTCAAGTTTTGGTGGCCGACCATTCCTTGAGTAGATAAAATGGAACACCAAACGCGTGCAGCAAACTGTTGTTTTGGTGGCCGACCATTCCTTGAGTAGATAAAATGAAACGCCTTTGATGTGCGTAGCCTGGGAGTTTTGGTGGCCGACCATTCCTTGAGTAGATAAAATCACGCGACGAAGCTGACTCCGACCTGCTTGGTTTTGGTGGCCGACCATTCCTTGAGTAGATAAAATCATAGACGAACCCATAAAAACACCAGATCAGTTTTGGTGGCCGACCATTCCTTGAGTAGATAAAATTAGGGGGCTATACAACTAGGCATCAATTCCGTTTTGGTGGCCGACCATTCCTTGAGTAGATAAAATTCTTCTACGCCTTCTTTGCTGAACCACCAGTTTTGGTGGCCGACCATTCCTTGAGTAGATAAAATGACGCAACCCACCCGAGCGCTACTCGGCGTGTTTTGGTGGCCGACCATTCCTTGAGTAGATAAAATCTGCAGATAACGCATCGTAAGCGGCTCCAAGTTTTGGTGGCCGACCATTCCTTGAGTAGATAAAATAACGCCGATGCTAACTCCACCGCCAACGCAGTTTTGGTGGCCGACCATTCCTTGAGTAGATAAAATTGACGGCCAGAGAGCAGAAACGGCGGCGGCGTTTTGGTGGCCGACCATTCCTTGAGTAGATAAAATGGTCAAGCGTCACTATCGAGCTTGGCTGAGTTTTGGTGGCCGACCATTCCTTGAGTAGATAAAATTGCGTGATTCGGTTGGTGTTTCCCAGCCGGTTTTGGTGGCCGACCATTCCTTGAGTAGATAAAATTCTATGTCCTCTAACACGCTGGTTCCCCAAGTTTTGGTGGCCGACCATTCCTTGAGTAGATAAAATCGACGTGACCAACACAATCACGCTACAATAGTTTTGGTGGCCGACCATTCCTTGAGTAGATAAAATCGACATTGACGCGGCGACGGTGCGGATTAAGTTTTGGTGGCCGACCATTCCTTGAGTAGATAAAATGTCGCCGACCCGAATAAATAAACAAACTAAGTTTTGGTGGCCGACCATTCCTTGAGTAGATAAAATCAAGGCAGTGATGCGGCAACGTTGCGCGTGTTTTGGTGGCCGACCATTCCTTGAGTAGATAAAATGTCAGACGTCGTGATCGACATTTCTTGCCAGTTTTGGTGGCCGACCATTCCTTGAGTAGATAAAATTTTCGCTAGCCGTTGGTGTCGCTAACCACAGTTTTGGTGGCCGACCATTCCTTGAGTAGATAAAATCAGCGACAGGCGCGGAATGCCAACAAAACGGTTTTGGTGGCCGACCATTCCTTGAGTAGATAAAATTTCGCTGCTGATCATAAGCGGTCGATAGAGGTTTTGGTGGCCGACCATTCCTTGAGTAGATAAAATACCGGCAAGGCGTCCTATTCAACGACGACTGTTTTGGTGGCCGACCATTCCTTGAGTAGATAAAATCTGGTGCCGGAGCCGCAGTTGCGGGTTGTGTTTTGGTGGCCGACCATTCCTTGAGTAGATAAAATCAGCGCATCGAAGTCACCCGCCGGATACTGGTTTTGGTGGCCGACCATTCCTTGAGTAGATAAAATAGCGTTGCCAACGTTGTCGGCGACCAACCCGTTTTGGTGGCCGACCATTCCTTGAGTAGATAAAATCAGGCACAACCCCAAGTGTCCGCACCCGAAGTTTTGGTGGCCGACCATTCCTTGAGTAGATAAAATTGGGACGTGCTGGTAGCGTTGCGGTTGGTGTTTTGGTGGCCGACCATTCCTTGAGTAGATAAAATACGCAGCAATCCGCTCGCCGCCCCTCACAAGTTTTGGTGGCCGACCATTCCTTGAGTAGATAAAATCGTTAGCGTTCGATAAATAGGTGCACGGCGTTTTGGTGGCCGACCATTCCTTGAGTAGATAAAATTGGGGCTCAACAAATGAGCAAAGTAATCGAGTTTTGGTGGCCGACCATTCCTTGAGTAGATAAAATAATTGGCCCGATTGGAGTTCGGAGCCGGGGTTTTGGTGGCCGACCATTCCTTGAGTAGATAAAATTCTCCACGCGATCAAAGGCATATTGCGAAGGTTTTGGTGGCCGACCATTCCTTGAGTAGATAAAATCGATCCGACCGCAACTGACACGCCTGTGGAAGTTTTGGTGGCCGACCATTCCTTGAGTAGATAAAATTGACGGCCAGAGATCAGAAACGGCGGCGGCGTTTTGGTGGCCGACCATTCCTTGAGTAGATAAAATATAGAAGGTCCACAAATAACCACAGTTCTCGTTTTGGTGGCCGACCATTCCTTGAGTAGATAAAATACCCTCGACCGGCACATGCACCGGCACATGGTTTTGGTGGCCGACCATTCCTTGAGTAGATAAAATGCATCGCGGCGATGTGAGCGTTGTCGGCTAGTTTTGGTGGCCGACCATTCCTTGAGTAGATAAAATTAGAACCTCCCATGTTGCACTAGGTTGCCAGTTTTGGTGGCCGACCATTCCTTGAGTAGATAAAATGCTCAGGAACCGTGCCGCCGCTCGGAACGTGTTTTGGTGGCCGACCATTCCTTGAGTAGATAAAATCCTCACCGCCAGGTGTGTATATGCCAATCTCGTTTTGGTGGCCGACCATTCCTTGAGTAGATAAAATGTCGAGCGATAGCTTCTCAGCGTACCGCGTGTTTTGGTGGCCGACCATTCCTTGAGTAGATAAAATCGATTTGGTCGACGCGTTGAACGATTACGAGTTTTGGTGGCCGACCATTCCTTGAGTAGATAAAATCACGACATCGATCCAGATCCTCCCTACTCTGTTTTGGTGGCCGACCATTCCTTGAGTAGATAAAATCACCACAAGAAAACCCTCCGACGAGTGAGAGTTTTGGTGGCCGACCATTCCTTGAGTAGATAAAATACCACCACTAGCGAACGTGAGTGTCCTGTCGTTTTGGTGGCCGACCATTCCTTGAGTAGATAAAATCACCACCACCACCACCACCAAAGCCGTGGTGTTTTGGTGGCCGACCATTCCTTGAGTAGATAAAATTCGACACTCGCCACACTCAAGGTATCGTGCGTTTTGGTGGCCGACCATTCCTTGAGTAGATAAAATCAGCGTCTATCCTCAACTCGCCTTCAGCAGTTTTGGTGGCCGACCATTCCTTGAGTAGATAAAATTCGGTCACATCAACTCGCGGCCGGCTTGAGTTTTGGTGGCCGACCATTCCTTGAGTAGATAAAATCGAGTTCGATGCGCCCTAGCGCCTCAGTAAGTTTTGGTGGCCGACCATTCCTTGAGTAGATAAAATCCACTGGCTTATAGTTCACCACTCTGGCAAGTTTTGGTGGCCGACCATTCCTTGAGTAGATAAAATTGCACAGGCCGAGTGTCTAACCATTCGCCGTTTTGGTGGCCGACCATTCCTTGAGTAGATAAAATGCATTTAGTCGCCGAAATGTCTGCGACCACGTTTTGGTGGCCGACCATTCCTTGAGTAGATAAAATGAGTACCGCCACCGACCCGAATACACCCGTGTTTTGGTGGCCGACCATTCCTTGAGTAGATAAAATAAGAAACGTCACAGCCTGCGCGCGGTTCAGTTTTGGTGGCCGACCATTCCTTGAGTAGATAAAATAATGTCGCCCGGGTTAGTCGCCGACAACGGTTTTGGTGGCCGACCATTCCTTGAGTAGATAAAATTGGCACGTGCCGCGTAGACTCCCGTATCCGGTTTTGGTGGCCGACCATTCCTTGAGTAGATAAAATCCGCGCCGACACCACACCTTCACAACGCCGGTTTTGGTGGCCGACCATTCCTTGAGTAGATAAAATCCGCCCGAAATGGGCGAAATCTTGCCCCGTGTTTTGGTGGCCGACCATTCCTTGAGTAGATAAAATCCAGATCGACGGCGCAGCGTTCCTGTTGGAGTTTTGGTGGCCGACCATTCCTTGAGTAGATAAAATAAACATAGCGTCACCAGCGGCGCCTTCTAAGTTTTGGTGGCCGACCATTCCTTGAGTAGATAAAATTGAAGCCTACTAGGTCATTGTCTAGTAGGTGTTTTGGTGGCCGACCATTCCTTGAGTAGATAAAATAAGACGCAGCCCAACAAGCCGCCTACCGGTGTTTTGGTGGCCGACCATTCCTTGAGTAGATAAAATAGATAATCTGCTCGACAATTCAACAATTTAGCCGATCGGACTTGCCGCGCATTAGTGGCCCAGCCCGAACGCCGGCAAGCTCTATCGGTGGTTGCGACAGAGTGTAGTGTAGACGTGTTGTGCAGGGTTCCAGTTGTGGAGTTTGCGGGGCATGTGGTTGAGGGCGTCTTGGATGAGCGCGAGGTGTATGGGGTTGAGGTTGGTGCCTTTGGGTAGCCAGCGTCGTAGGAGCCCGTTGGTTTGTTCGTTGCTGGGTCGCTGCCACGGCGAGCGCGGTTCGCAGAGGTACACTTGAATGTTGCAGTTGTGTTCGATGTCGGGCCAGCGGGCGATCTCGCGGCCTTGGTCCCAGGTGAGAGTTTTGACTAGCTCAACGGGTTGACGTT
>MKWU01007038.1_pt1 | contig 11018 bp, 12 predicted proteins | sample 809101 | NCBI WGS metagenome assembly MKWU01 (sample SAMN05860141, study PRJNA318959) | sponge metagenome | host: Aplysina aerophoba | place: Slovenia: Piran, Adriatic Sea, Gulf of Piran | collected 2013-05-07
GCGGGTCTCAAGCGCGATGAGTTGGTCATTCGCACAGTGCGCGAAGCCGCTGGACCGCAGTCCAAGGTGCTCATCGACGCCAACATGGGCAATACGCTCAACACGGCTATCGCCCTGTTGGACGCCTGTGCGGACGTGGGCATCTATTGGTTTGAGGAGCCTTTTGCCGAAGACGCTCCGCTCAACCAAGCGCTTAAGGAACACATCGTCGCCCATGACTGGGACACGCTGGTGGCCGACGGGGAATTTGCGCCGCCGCCGTACTTTTTTGATTTGGTAGAACAGGGGTTTATCGACGTGGTGCAGCACGATTTTCGCGCTATGGGGCTGACGTGGTGGCGGAGCACGTCGGCGCGGCTAGAGCAGTGGAACGCACTCTGTGCCCCCCACTGCTGGGGGTCGTACATCGAGCGCTTTCACCACGCCCATTTCGCCGCTTCCATCCCCAACTTCTGTCTGCTCGAAGCCGCGCCGGCTGCCATGCCCGGGCTGATCACCGACGGCTGGCGGCTCGCCGACTCCATTCTACACGTGCCCGACGCGCCCGGTGCGGGCCTCGACATCGATCCGCGCATCTTCGCACAGGGCATGGAGGATCGAGAGGGGTTTAGGGTGGTACTTTGAGCGTTGAATGAGCATTAAAAATTAAAGAATAGGGAGGCGAAAATCGCAGTTATGCGTATCTTTGATACTATCCCCTCCATCCCCACAATCCCCTGTTGTTGTCTATTTCAGCCCTAAGGGAGTCTGTAAATGAGGAGGAGTGTGCGATGACAGACGATCTTCACACCAACCCATTTGAGAAAATCGACACCAATAAGGTCGCCGAAGATCTACATATCGTAGAAGATAGCCAACGGAACGCGAGGCGAGGGCGGCCGGCATTAGACAGTGCGGAAGACGATCTCGACCCCACGGAACGCAAGGTTATCGGGCTAATTGAGAGCGCTCAAGCACAAGCACAGCAGACGTGCGAGAGCGAGCTAAAAGCATATCGGGAGCGGCTCGTCGCGCTAGATTTCCGCGAGCAGCTAAGCTCTATTGACATCGAAACGGCCAAGCAACGCGCGGAGTTCGATCAGCACGTCGATAAGGCCATAGTGGAGTTGAGCAGAGAACAACAGGGTCTGCGCCGCAAAAAAGAAGACATGCAGCAGTTTAAGGAACAAAATGACCTCCACCGCGAGCCGCAGCCCCGCAGTTGGGACGATAAGATATTTAACATTGGCATCATCGCCGTGCTCTTTCTCATTGAGACATTTGGCAATGCCTCCTTTTTGGCCAAGGGCAACGAATTTGGGCTGTTGGGCGCGTACACCGAGGCGGTTGTCATTTCGTTTGTCAACCTCGGGATCGCCTTTTTACTCGGCATCCTCGTGACCAATTTCAACCACGTTCACCGGGTCAGAAAGTCCGTGGGCATCCTCACCGCGGTGGTATTTTTGTGCTTTGCGTTGTTTTTTAACTTGATGGTGGCGCACTACCGGGAGACAACGGGCACGGTGCTCGACGAAGGGGGAAAACTCGCCATCGCCGCTTTCGGTGAGAATCCATTGGGCCTAGGGGATTTCCAATCGTGGATCCTGTTCTTCATGGGATTCCTCTTTGCGATTATTAGCTTTATCGATGGCATCCTGTGGGACGATCGCTATCCGGGGTACGCCAAATGTGCGCGCGTATTCGCAGAGGCCGACGAAGCATACAACGAATTCTATCAGTCCTGCCTAAAGGGATTGAAGGAAACGTCGAATGAGGCGGTGCAGGCGCTGGAGAACATCAAGCAAAACATTTTGCTCGCGGGGCGACAACACGATTCTATCATCGACGACCATCGCCGCCTTATCAAATCGTTCGACGACCATCTAGACCACCTAGAGCACGCGGGCAACCACTTGCTCAAGCTCTACCGGGATACCAACCGGGCGATGCGCGACGGCGATGCGCCCGAGCGATTCAAGAAGCCTTGGCACATCGTGAAAACGCCTATTGACACCAGCCTGCCAAAGGCTATGCTGACGCGCGAGGAAATTTTGAAGATCACTAGTGCCGCGGAAATAAAAATTGACAAAGGCGTCGCAGAACTACACAATCAGTACGATATGGGCAGCGAGGAATTGCGACCGTTGGCTCCGCATCGGAGGCAGGCGGATAGCCGGATCCCGAGGGACGACCAGGAAGAGAGTTAATGAGCACGGGTAAGCTATCGAATAAAACGATAGCCGGCGGTGCGATGATCGCGGGGGTCATCGTCGTCTTGCTCGTTTTTGTATGGCTAAAGCCGCCTTCGGTCGAGCGCGACCCAAAGACCCTTTGCCGGTCGGAAGGCCCCTCGGCTATTACGGCGATTCTGCTCGATCGCACGGATTCGTTCATGCCCACTACCAAGACCGATCTGGAGACGCGAATCTGGAACCTGCTCGACCAGATTGAGGAAAATCACGAGATCAGTCTTTTTGCGGTGGACCCTGAGCATGGCGGGAGCCTTGACCCGATCATCAAGGTCTGTAGTCCCGGCGACCCGAAAAACGTCGATCACCTCACGCAATCTGAAGCAATCATTCGGCGCAACTGGCAGCAGAAATTTCGCGCTCCTTTAGAAGAGGAGCTTAGAAAGCTGCTCACCAATAAAGAGGCCAAATCGTCGCCGATTATGGAGTCGGTGCAATCGGTTGCCATAACGCATTTTCAGAGTACCCAGCGGCGCGATGTCCCGCGTCGTCTCATCGTCGTTTCAGATCTCCTGCAAAACAGCGACGCGATTTCGTTCTACAAGGATCAGCCGGATTTCCAGCGCTTCCACGGCAGCCCTCAGGCCCGAGGGCTCAACCCAGATCTGCGCGGCGTCGAGATCGAGCTATGGCTTATTCAGCGGAAGCAACGGCAGCAGGGAGACGGCGAAGCCGTGTTGCAATTCTTCCGCTCTTGGCTGGCGGAACACGGAGGCCAAGTGCGGGCGTCCGTGCGAACTTCGGGCATAAATAATTGATGCACCTAGGGCGGATACCTACCGTTCTCTCAGCGCTCTAACCACCTCGGCAAGCGAATTTCAGCAGACTGCTGCCAGGCCGTCAGGTAGAGCGAGGCCGTAAAACGCACGGAGGTGCGGGCCAAATCTAAGGTCAAGGCGCGCACGCCGGCGTCGTTTTCGTCTTCCCAATGGCCCCACAGCGCGTACACTTCTTCCACCCGCCAGTTGCTTTTTTTGATCTGGCCAGTTATGGCCTTCATCAGCGAATCAAAGGCTGCAACGTCCTGCTCGGCTGCCAACTCTTCGGGCGCAAAGCCGAGCCGCTCCACCGCTGAATCCACCTGTTCGTGAATGCCCTTGCCTATAATAGTACCGTCCTCCTGCTTCTTGCCGTCGAAGTCCCGGGTCGCGTGCAGGGGCTGGCAGATGTCTTCGGCATAGTGGGCGAGGATGCCCGCATAGACGAGGCACTTTTGTTGAATCGCTTCGTTCTCCGGCCACTGGCGATGCTCGGCAAAGGCCACGGCTAGCCGCTCGGTCCACTCGGCGATGGCGTACGGGGCCAACCCGACGCGTGGCGGGTCTAGCTGTAGCTCAAAGCACAAGGTGATAAAGTCAAAGCGCTTCGCCGGAATTGCGCGTCCTCCAAGGTACTCCAGATCGAAATAGTGCTCTCCATGTTCGGCGTGGCTCAGCAAAGGAGTGCGGCGATTCTTAAACAGATCTGGATCGAAGACCGTATGGCTGGGAATATCGCCGCCTTGACGAAAGAAAGCCGGCATTTCCTCCGGCAGGGCCAGCACCGCCGCCTCGGTCAGAATCCCGTGCCCATCGCCCCACCAAGCCTCGGCTGGAACGGCCATCAAGCCAGCGACGACTGCAAGCCATGTTGCGCAGATTGTTCTCATTGGTTCACTATCCTTTCTTTGTGCAAATTACATACAAGTGTCCAACAACTCTCAACCGCGAGGATCCCATGAAACTCTCGCTCTCGGTCCGCGTGGCCGAAAAATTTCTCGCCAAGCGCGAAGCCAATATGACGCTTGAGCAATTGGCCGCCCTCGCCACCGACCACGGGTACCGCGGGCTGTGTATGCGCGCCTCGCAAGTGGGCGTCCACAGTCCGCCAGAGACGGTTGCCGCTGCTCGCGACCTGCTCGGCCGCTACTCACTGACCGTCTCCATGCTCACCGGCGACTTTCCCATCCCCGAAAACTCCGACCAAGGGCCGGATGCCCTCCGCAATATAACGCCCTATCTCGATCTCGCCGAACAGCTCGGTGCTCCACTGCTGCGCGTCTGCCTAAAGACAGACGAAGATATCGCTTGGGCACGCCGGGCAGCCGACGAAGCCGCCGAACGCGATCTGCGCCTAGCACACCAGTGCCACACCCGCAGTCTCTTCGAGGAAATCGACCGCTCACTGCAAGTTTTGGCGAGCATTGGCCGCGCCAATTTCGGCCTGATATACGAACCAGCCAACCTAGAGTTATGCGGCCAGCCTTATGGGCTAGATGCCATCCGTCGCTTTGCGCCGCACCTGTTCAATGTGTATCTGCAAAATCACGTTTTGACCGCCGACGGTCCAGACGCGCTTGAGACGTGGTGCCGCGGCGAGGTGCGGTTCCGCCAGATTCCCTTGTGGGAAGAAGGGGGGATTAGCTTCTCACCGCTGATTGACGCGCTGCAAGCGGTCGGCTACGAGGGCTATGTAACGGTTCATCAAGCCTCGGCCGACCTAGGCACTGAAGCCGCAGTCCGCGAAAGCGCCCGCTATCTCAAGCGGCTGTTGGCGACCAATTGACGACCGCTAGGCGTACCTTGATATTTAAATGCTTGTTCGCAAACCCTTTCACTAGTTAGGAAAAAGGAGAACTATCATGGCTGTCCGACTCGGCGACGAAGCCCCGGATTTTAGCGCGGAAACCACCGCAGGCCCGATCAATTTTCACGAATGGCTCGGCGATTCTTGGGGAGTGCTCTTTTCCCATCCCGCCGACTTCACCCCGGTCTGCACCACGGAGTTGGGTGCAGTGGCCAACATCGAAGAGGAGTTCAACAAGCGCGGCGTCAAGATCATCGCCTTGAGCGTCAACTCGGTTGACGACCACGAGGGCTGGATCGCCGACATCAACGAGACCCAAAACGCCAATCTCGCCTTCCCGCTGATCGCCGATCCCAACCGCAAGGTCGCCGGGCTATACGACATGATCCACCCCAATGCGCTCGACAATATGACCGTGCGCTCGGTGTTCGTCATCGGCCCGGACAAAAAGGTTAAGCTGACGCTGACGTACCCGGCTTCGACCGGCCGCAACTTCGATGAAATTTTGCGCGTTATTGACTCGCTGCAATTGACGGCTAATTACTCGGTCGCTACTCCGGCCAATTGGCAAGATGGCGACGACTGCATCGTGGTCCCGGCCCTGTCGGACGAGGAAGCCACTGAGAAATTCCCCCAAGGCTTTACGGCGGTTAAGCCCTACCTGCGCGTTACGCCGCAGCCTAATAAGTAAGCGATATGAATTTAACTAGGCTGGTTTGGGCGGGTGCATTGACCGCGCTGGTGTGGTGCGCGGCGGTCAACGCCGAATCCCTGACCGTGGTGTCTTGGGGCGGTTCGTATGCGCGCGCCTGCGTAAAAGGCTATCACGAGGCGTTTACGGAAGAGACGGGCATTGAAGTTCGCTTGGAGGACTACAACGGCGGCCTCGCCCAATTGCGCGCCCAAGTGGATGCAGGGGCCGCGTATTGGGACGTGATAGATATGGAGCTCGCCGATGCCATGACCGGCTGCGACGAGGGCCTCCTCGAAGTGCTGGACTTTGAGTTGCCTCCCGGGGCGAATGGCGAATCGCCCGAGGACGACTTCTATCCGGAAACGGTGAGCGAATGCGGTATTGGCGCGTTGTTCTACTCGACTGTCTATGCGTACCACATGGAGCATTTTAAGGAGCGCAAACCAGAGACCATCGCCGATTTTTTTGACCTTGAGGCGTTTCCGGGCCGGCGCGGAATGCGGCGCGTACCGGCTGTAAACTTGGAGTTTGCCTTGATGGCCGACGGAGTGCCCCGGGATGAGGTGTACGCCACCCTCGACACGCCCGAAGGAGTCGATCGCGCCTTTCGCAAGCTCGACACCATCAAGGATCAGGTGGTTTGGTGGGAGGCCGGCGCACAGCCGCCGCAGATGCTCGCCGATGGTGAAGTGATAATGACCACGGCGTACAACGGGCGCATCTTCAACGCGCAGATCTTGGAAAAGCAGCCGTTTACCATCGTCTGGGACGGTCAAGTGCTGGACACGGGCCAGCTCGTCATTGCGGCCGGTGCGCCGAATTTGGAGGCCGCGCGCAAGTTCCTCGCCTTTGCGGCACGGCCGTCGTCCATGGCCGGCGTGGGCCGCTACATCGCCTATGCGCCGGCGCGGCGCTCGGGTATGGACTTGATCTCGGTGCACGCTGAGACCGGCGAGAAAATGGCTCCGCACATGCCTACGTATCCAGCCAACGCGGCGGACGCACTGCGCAACGACTGGCGCTGGTGGAGCGACAACATGGACGAGATGAACGAGCGCTTCAGCGCTTGGTTGGCGCGCTAGCGGCGAGAAAAGCTGTTCGACAGGGGGCCGGGGCGTATGTAGTTGCCTCGGCCCGTTTTTTTATAGTTCGGCGAAAATAGCCTCTATGTCAGCCGTTTTCTTCCATTTGGCGAATTCTTTGTCCATCTTTGGCGACCACTTGCGATCCACTTCCCCGGGCGTGTAGCGGCCGTCGGCAATGCTCTTCTTGCCCCAATAGTCGCGCAGGCGGGTGTTTTCGGAGGACTCCACGACCTCGCGGGCGTATTGCGGCGGCACGAAAATCACGCCTGTGGGGGTCGCCAGCACGATATCGCCCGGCATACAGGTCGCCTCACCTACCCGCACCGGACCGTTGATCTCGGCCATGGTCACCTCGCCGATGGCCGAGGGATGCAGCCCCTTGCAGAGCACGTTGATCGGCAACTGGCGCACGCGGTGATCGTCGCGGATGCCGCCATCGACGACCAAGCCCGTACCGCCGGTGTTGGCCGCGATTGCCGTGCCGAGATTGTCGCCGATAAAAGTCCCGCGCAGCACCTTGCCGAACAGATCGACGACCAATACGTCGTTGGCGACCAAGGTGTCGATGACCCAGCTATTCTGGCCGCCAATCCGATCGTGCCGCTCGCCTTCGGCATTCACGACGTCGTTGAAGTCGGGCCGGTGCGGGATATAGCGGGCCGTTACCGCGCGGCCGACTAGCACGCGGTCTGGATGCAGGTTAATCCAGTCGCCTTCGAACTGAAACGAATGCCCCTTGCCCATCAGCACGCCCCAGGCTTCCTCAATGGTCACCCGCTTCATCCGCTCGACAATATCGTCATCGACTTTGGGCCGTCCATTGCGAAAGCGCGGGCCTGTGTACGCGCTCGTTATGCTCTTTATTTTGCTCGGTGCATTGAGTTCAAACGCCATGATCGCTCCTTGGAAAAGAATAAAAAAATGGCCGCGCATCCTTTGCGGACCGCGACCAAGCTAATACATCTCGTCCGAGCGTCAACCCGGCGGAAGGTGGAATGGCTAAAAGGGCAGATCGTCGTGGTTGGGACCGGCCGCAGGGGCTGCGGCGAGTGCATGGCCGTTGCTTTCAGCGGCCTCGGCAGCTTCGGCGGCGCGCTCTGCGCCGAGCATTTTCATGGTGTTGGCGACGATTTCGGTGGTCTGGCGCTTCTGGCCTTGCTGATCTTCCCATGAGCGCGTTTGCAGCTTGCCCTCGATATAGACCTTGCTGCCCTTTTTTAGGTACTGACCAGCGATTTCGGCGAGGCGTCTCCACAAGACGATGCGGTGCCATTCGGTGCGCTCTTGGCGCTGCCCGTCCTTGTCGTATCCACGACTCGCTGGTGGCCAAGCTGAAATTGGCGACCTGAGCGCCGCTGGGGGTAAAGCGGGTCTCGGGATCGGACCCTAAGTTGCCGATGAGTAAAACCTTGTTGAGACTTGACATATTACTACTCCTCTCGGTTGTGCAGGCTGCGATAATCCTGCGTCCACTCGCTGCGCTGACGGCGCTTGCGTGCTTGGGGCGTCTCGATGCCGTAGCGGCGACAGAGGCGGCTGAAGCTGCCCGGGGCAATGCCCAAGGCCGAGCCGGCGTCGTGGTTGCTGGCATAAATCCGCGCAGCGCGTTCAATGCGATCTTTGGCGATAGGCGGCATAATTTCTCCTTTTGTGCCAGATTAGGTGAGATAGCGGAAAACGGGAAAGCTCCAGACGACGAAGATCGCTCCTGTGCACAGTGGCCCTAGGCGGATCACTTGGCGCTGCTTGTTTTTGCTCAGCTCGCGCAAGGCGTGAAATGCAAAAATTGGGTTCATTGCTCTGCTCTCCTATGGCCAGTGGCTATTAGTTGAGAAGCGGCTTCACCGCGAATACAAAGAGGCTGACGAGGGCGTACATTAGGCCCTGGCTGATGATCTCGCGTCGCATGTGGTTTTGCTCCTTGCGATGAGGTTCATGGTGCTTGGTTTTCCAACGCAAAAAAGGCCCTTTTTCACTTCGATTACCTGCACAAAAAGATAGTAAACATTTGTATATAAGTCAAGAAATTTTCCCCCTTTTTTCGCCCATTTTACGGGGTTTTTCCCATCTGACCAAAAAACAATAACTTATTGATATAAAAAAACTTTTTCAGCTTAATAAATTTCCGTTAAAGAACAATAAAACGAGGGATATTATGGTCTGCAAACGCGGTAGTGCCGTGCCGTGCTTCGTTTGTTAGATTATGGGCACTGATGGCACAACGGCTACGAGCCTACGAGAAAGGAGAAAGCCATGAGTACAGTACTCGTTCACATTGGCGTCCGGGCCACGGACCTCGAAAAAACAATCCGCTTTTGGCGCGACGGCCTCGGCCTGCCCGTGGTCTCGACCCACGAAAGCTGCTACGACCTCAGCGACGGCCACCACAACTTCCGGGTCTTCCAGCACAACGGCCCGGACCGTCCGTCCCACGTCAGCGGGATGCTCGACTATCTGCACATCGGCGTGCGGGTGCCCGACCTCGAAGAGACTGGTCGCCGCCTATTGGACATGGGCTACGAGATTTTTTCCGACGGCTTGGGAGGCAAAGAGCCGATTGATGTCCACAATATCAGCGAAGGGGCCTTCAAGGTCGAAGACCCAGACGGCATTACCGTAGATGTGACGGCCAGCGACGACCAATGGCCCGGTGCAGTCCTCAAATAACCCGACGACACGCCAATACCTACCCCTAATCGAGAGGATCTAATGCCTGCTAAAAAGCCCAACGTCATTCTCTTCGGCATCGACAGCCTGCGCGCCGATCACATGAGCTGTTATGGCTACCACCGCCAGACCACGCCCCATATCGACCGCTTTGCCGCCGACGCCGTGCTCTTTGAGCGCAACTACTCGGCCCACATACCCACCACCTCGGCCTACGCCTCTATGCTCACCGGCCTCGACTGCTTCGACACCAGCGTCGTGGCCCTGCGCCACCAAGGCGGCTTGCCCGAGCGCATCCGCACCCTCCCCGAAATCCTGCGCCAGAACGGCTACGACGCCTCGTGCGTCGGCTTTAGCGGCAATCCCAGTTCGCGCGGCTTCGACCGCTATTTCGACTATGCCAGTTGGGGTTCGTTTGCCGAAGGCCGCAGCCCCAAGGCCGAAAACCTCAACCAAGTTGCCATTCCCGAACTGGAACGGCTGGCGCAGGCCGAGCAGCCGTTTTTCCTCTTCTTGCGCCACATGGATCCGCACGCCCCGTATCTGCCGCCAGCTCCCTTTGAGCGGATGTTTTACAGCGGCGACGAATTCGACCCAACAAACGAGAGCATGGAGCCGGTGTTTAGCTTCAAGCCCTTCTGCGACTTCTTCGCCGACTGGATGCCGCCTGGGGTGCGCGACCGCCACTACGTCGATGCCCAATACGACGGTGCCGTCGCCTATATGGACGCCTGCATTCAGCGCATCCTCACTCGCGTCGAAGAGCTAGGCTTGAGCGACAATACCCTGATCGTCATCAACGGCGACCACGGCGAGACCCTGTACGAGCACGAGTGCTGGTACGATCACCACGGCATGTACGAAAACACGCTGTACGTGCCGCTGATTATTCGCCTACCCGGTGCGCTGCCGGCTGGCGAGCGCGTCTCTGGTACCACCTTGCACCAAGATTTGGTGCCGACCATCCTCGAACTCCTCGACATCCGCACCGACATTGCCTTCGATGGTCAGTCGCTCCTGCCACTGGTCGCAGGCGAGAAAGCCTCCAACTACTCGGACTTTTACATCACCGAATGCACTTGGATGCGCAAGCACGGCTGGCGCACCCCGGAGTGGAAGCTGATCGTCGCGCTAGAGCCGGACTTTCACTTCAAGCCTGAGATTGAGCTATATAACTTGGTCAACGATCCGCTGGAGTTGGAAAACTTGGCCCAAAAGGAACCGGGGATTGTTGCTATGCTGAAGGAGCGGATGGAGGCGTGGATCGCCAAGCGCGAGCGCGAAACGGACGCGACCAATCCGATGTACACCAATTTGCAATGGCATGGCTCGAAGACGCACGAGGGGCCGTTTGAGACTTCACAGCAGGCGTACGACACGCTGCACATCGGTTCGGTGGGTGCGGCAAATAGATTGCAGGCGGGTGATAAAAAGAAATAGTAGTAGCGCCATGCGTTCTTGTGTAGGTTGCGCCCGGTCCCATATTGTCTAGGAGTGGGCGCAACTTTAGAGGGAAATACACTATGACCACACAGCCACAGAATCGCGCCTTTACGGTCGATGAGTGCGACCGCATGGTCGCAGCCGCCATCCTCACCGAGGAGGACCGCGTTGAGCTTATCGCCGCTCGAAGACGTCCCTTCACGGTCGGCGAATACTACCGCATGGCCGAGGCAGATATCCTTACTGAGGAGGACCGCGTTGAGCTTATCGCCGGGCAGATCGTCGCCATGAGTCCCATTGGTAGCCGCCACGCCGCTTGCGTCGATCGACTCAACG
>MKWU01007040.1_pt1 | contig 11016 bp, 15 predicted proteins | sample 809101 | NCBI WGS metagenome assembly MKWU01 (sample SAMN05860141, study PRJNA318959) | sponge metagenome | host: Aplysina aerophoba | place: Slovenia: Piran, Adriatic Sea, Gulf of Piran | collected 2013-05-07
CTTCGCCGCGGCTCTCCGTAACGCTGCCTGCACTCTGGTCGGTGCCGCTCTGTCCCCTCTGTGAACAGCCGGCGGCCACCAACATCGTGAGAATCAGAACCAGTATCGCCAACGTCTGCGCCACTCTAAACTTCGTTCCCTTGCCTCTCATTTTTTCACCTCGTTTCACTATGGCTATCTGAGGGCCTGTCCCTCATACACTGCCCATGATAGAGGTGAAATGTGTCACAAATATGTCAGCACGGGACAAGATTTCAAATTGTCAGAGAGGTTGCACGGTCTGGTCATGGACTTGCTTGCCTTCCTTGTAGATGTGCGTTGTCGCTGCCGGTGATGCCATCTCCGGGGTGAAGACGATGCCGATGCACAGGAAGCCAGCAGAAGTGCTGTTGGAAGAATGTCCGGAGAACAAAGAATCGAGTCGTCCTACTGTGTGTGCAACTGTGAATCCCCTTCTAAGAATCGGTCATTCCCGCTGAAGGCATTGTTCGGATCATGGCTATTCTCCCGATAACGGTTCATGTGTCGGCAAAAACTCTAATTTCTTGTAACTACTAAACCATATACAGTGCCTGTCTTGACCAGCACCTAATCGCTGCCGCCATTCAGGCAATCTGATTGCGTATTCGGTTGGCGGCAGCCACGTTACTGGAGCCGCACAGCTGGAATGAGCACACACGGTCAGTGAGGGATGGTTTTGTAGGGGGGCGTTGCGGGGGCGCAGCCCCTGCACAAGGGAGGCCCGAAGGCTCGACCGCCCAAATGCAAAAAGAGAGTATAAAGGAGTGAGGAGAGAGCAACCACCTTCGCTCGCCTCATTCAGGATCGCAATTTAGTTGCGGCTTAGTAGCTTCAATTTATTCTTTAGGTGCTTTTTTCAGGCTGCGGTGCTCTCGGCGATGTGCTGGCGGCCGCGTCCTGCGCCCCAAGGCGCCCTCGCTTCGGACACTGTGACGCCCTCTGCTGTTTTGAAGCGATACACACTCTGCGACCGGCTGCGCCAAGTGGAATTCGGAGCGCTCTGGTGCGCCGTTTTGTAATGCAGCCCCGGTGCTCGTGGCACTCGTCAACCAGGTCGGACACATCTTCGGCGGCGCCCAGATTCATGTAACTCTGCCCCAATCCGCTCCGGCAAACGCCGCGGCCCTCCAGGGTTCCGTTTCCCGGTTTGTCGGGCAACGCAAGGGGCGTAACAGACGCGCCTTGCCCCTGCCGGCGCAGCGACCGGATGCGGGCCCTGGTTGGCGACGCGTAGGGACCAAACACTCTTCATTCTATCGTTTTCAGGGCAATAGTCATGATATTGCCACAATACTGCCATAAGAAAAGTGTTGAATCACATGCAAATTATATTTCCAGGTTGTATAATTCAAGCAGATGAATCAGGAAACCGACGTGGAGCGCAATGCAGTCTGCCCGGCATCGTCATCAACAATAGCAGCAAAACCATCGTTGTAGTGGGAGACCTTCCAGGCGCATCGCGCGACTGGCACTGTTACTGGTTAGGGCCCGGAACGGTTTCCAACGGAGACACCGACCCCAGATTTAGCGACGCTGATTGGATGACCTATCAGCAGGGAAATTTCTGGTGGCGAGCCCATCAAGTACAAGAGCCATTAAGGCGAATCAGTGGGCCCCTTACATGTTCAATAGAACATACGAATGCAAAGACTATCAGCCAACCTGGGGGCCTACGGTAGGATGCACCTGCCTACGTCAGAACTGGGACCCGCAAGATTAGTTAGGAGGTTGAAGCAGTAAAGGAAATCCTTAACCGCTTCTTCGTTGTTTCCATTCGGAGGATGATTGTTGAAACAAAATCGACGGAAACGATTGCTAAGAAATATCGCTTTGACGTTAATAGGCGCCGCAGTATTATTTATCCTGTTTTTTGGGATATTTGCTCCTCCTGGGGCGTTTGTCGCTTTCATTGTTGAACCGTTAGAACCAGTCTGTTTTTTTGGACTGATCCCCTTGGCAGTTTTGCTTCTGGTAGGGGGCTTCGTTTATTCAATCTTTGATGCAATCACAAACAGAAAGGGTTGATTGGAAGATAGCCACCGCCGACGCACGGCTTACGGCGCGCTGTAAGCCGTTGCGCAGAATACCCGCCCTATAGTATCCTGCGACCAGGATACGTTGGCTCCCAAACAATTTACAACAACGGGCCAGGGATAGGGGAGGCATACCGGGGCTACGACCAAAACAACGCGCTGCTCTAGGTGTCGCATTGCTTTGGCCGTAGCCCCGCTTGCATACAACAGCACGTAGTGGGCTGATGACGGCCAATGGACAGACGTTACATGCCTGCCATTCGCAGAAAGGGGACCAACCATCGTACCCGAAACTAAGGGTCTGACATGACCGTTGACCTGCCCCCGAATTCGATAGGCAAAGGGGCGAGTTATCTTGCGGCACTCTGACCCGCCCCCGTAACCCCCGGACGAAGGGACTGGAGCACGGACACCCCGATGCAATCTCCCCGTCGAAGTAATGGTTAAGAGGCGGCGAAATCACGAATTGGGCGGAGGAGGTTCGTCCGCCGGAACCATTCGCAGCCCGTATGTCGGTTGTCCTGCAATTTCTGTTCTAGTTCTCAGTACAAACACCTGCTTACCCATCCAATGGTCGCCGTAAACCTCCCTAAGAGACTTTTTGCTAATGGGATTGCAAACTACGCGTTCTGGGATTTCCGTGAAACTTATTTCGCGCCAACCACCCGTTATGAGTGCGCCCGGATAGTGAACTCCCGCAATGGTCAGTTTGACCAACTGGTGCTCGTGAAAATCAGACGCGCACAGGTAGCCAGGAACTCTCATGGCGTGAACTCGGTTTGCGGGGACGCGTTGTTCGGCTGTTGCAGTATCTCGTTTCCTAAGCAATTTCGCGAGCAACCTTTTTCCATCTTCCTTTATTTTGTTAGGGAGGACGGATCGCATTCGTGGATCAACTGGTGTGTTGGCGCGAAGGCTTGTGTCGATCGTTTTTTCCTGGTTTTCCAGGAATTTTTTGAGATTCATCGGATTTTTTGAGCAACGTTGTTGCTCATAGTGGCCGCCTGGAGGGTTGTGGTTGGTTGGGGCATACTATGGTCCGGGACGTGCTGTCCCTCCACAGGTGTGGTGTATTACTTCATTATACACCATAGCTCGTGCTCCAGTTTTTGGGGCCCGCTTCATAGAGCAAGAACCGCGAGCTCATTCGGGGCACGTCGCCCGCCAACTTGCCAGCCGCAGCATACGTACGGCTGGCAAGTTGGCGGGCCTGTTGCGGCATTGCCCCCTGGTGGTGGAATTGCTGGGTGGTATGCTCTTCAAATGAGCGATAATCAACCTTAACGTTCATTCATTCAGGCCAGTATCCACCGTAAAGAGAAGAACTCGAAAGGCCAATTTAAGACAATTTGCGAGGTATCCCAGCTACGCCCGTGCGATTTCAGGTGCTCTACGGGCCTTCTGCGGCGTTCTTTTTTGGATGAAGAGGACTATTGGGGCTACTGAATTGACTACGCGAAGAAAGCCAGTCTCTTCCAAGATAGCGGATGCGGCTGATCCGCGCAAGGCGGCCCCCACTCGCGCAAAGAGAACCCGGCGTGCCCTTGCTGTTCTCCGCGTGAGTCAGTCCGGGTGAGGATGCGAGAGCTGCCCCGGTGTCGTTGAAGTTTCCCGCAATGACCATGCTATTCCATATGACAACCTATAACACAACGTTATAGGTGTGTCATGATTCCGGCAATATTGCCCGACGGCAACCTGCCCCCAGGTATTCACTGGACAACCCGGCTCGAATTCCGTGACCTGTTTGGGACGACATGGAGGCGTCGCCGACTGCTCGCCGGTCTTCGGGTTGCTTTGGCGAACCTGAAAAGTGCCGGATGTCTTACGGCTTATGCAGACGGCATTTTCGTCTCCTCCAAGTCGGAACCTGGTGACCTCGACGCGTGCCGTGAGTTAGCGGGCATGGATCTCGAGAGACTCGACCCCGCCCCGCTGACATTCGACTACGGCCGCGCTGCGCCGAAAGCGAAGTATGGAGGTGAACTCCTTGCGGTATCCGCGGGTGCCGGTGGCTAAAGCCGCGGCTACCTGGAACTCCATCAGACCGATAAGGATACAGGTGACCAGAAAGGCATCGTCGCCTTAGATCCAGGAGGCCTTACATGATCAAGTATGAAAAGTAATATGGACTCAACAAGGTTCAGGCAGACCGCTTTTCTGAGGCGCTGCGCAGACTTGACGCCGATGCTGCAGATCAATCCGAACGCCATCCACCCCTGCTCGCCGTACAGAAAGAGGCGCTGCAGAGCCAGGTCTCCGACCTTGAGGAGGATATCCGGTAGTTTGAGGGTCTTAAGGCCGGCAACTTTGCTTTTGGGCGGTTGGCGACTATTTCGGAACTTCCCGGACTCCTGATCAGCGCGCGCATTGCGAGGGGCATCAGTCAACGGGGCCTGCCTGACCGCCTTGGGTTGAGGGAGCACCAGATTCAGCGCTATGAGGCGAGCGACTACGCTTCCGCAAGCTTTGCCGGAATTAAGAGGGTGGTGTCTGCTTTAGGCATGGAGTTGGACGGTGCCTTGCCGAACGGCGAAGAATACCGCGAACGCGGAATCGAATCACCTCCGCCAGGTGAACAGGAAGAACCGGTAATCCGCAAGGATTAAGGGAACCGGAACTGACCATTGCCGCGCTTGCAAGCGGTGCACGCGAAGGGCCGCGGGACTTCGGGGCGGACACAGTCGCTCAAGGCGCCGTTTCCCGGTCGGCCGCCCGCGAGGACATTAATTTCCCTGCCGCCAACAGCGCAGGGCGGACTCTGCGCGTTGCAAGGTACCTCAGAGGTATTCTAAGGCGATTCTAGACGCTCTACGGGCTTCCTGTGGCTTTTCTTTTTGGAAATTCCGTGTGAATACTGACAAAATGCCGTCACTGCGCCTCTTGTTCCATAATACCGACGCCAAACAAATTTAGCCGACCACCTCTTCACAAAGAGAGGATACAGAGACTGTGTCAGCATCCGTATGCAATAGCCGGCTCCACGGCTCACAGCGCTTGGCGATACGCCAACCAGGCCCAATGACGTCTGCCTGATCAGCGAAATGCGGCCGTCTCGCGCAAAGAAAACCCAAGACGCCTCTGACGTTCTCCGCGCCCCTCCGTGTGACTCAGCGGATCAAAAAAGGCGTTCTCCGTGTTCTCCGTGGATCAAAGAAGACGTTCTTCACGACCTTCCCAAAATGTCAACGAAATTTGAACTGTACGCACGGGGAGTAAAGTAGAACATGATGATGGACCCCGAACTGTTCGAGGATGGCCTGTATGCCACGCCTCCGCTGGACGTCGTGGAAACGCGCATCCTCGAATTGCTGGCAGCCGGATGGAACGAGTTCGTCCCGATTTCAGTGTTGCACGACGCGAGCGGCCTGCCCCACGGCTCGTTCTTCAACGCCTGGGGGCAGCCGTGGAGAAAATTCTGCGACGCCTGCGACTGCAGCCTGTGCCGGACGAAGAGGAAGGACAAGATCTGCCATGTCCTTGATGGCATGCGGCTGGCGGATTTCGATGAGTTCTCTTACCGGCTGCCCGCGCCGCTGCGTGAACTGGTCAGCGAATGGATCGATGACGAGAGCGTTCGCACATCCAAACAGGTAGCCGCCAATCGGATGCGGTGACGGCAGCAGCGCCAGCTGACGCGCAGATAATGCCGGCACGCAGCCCTGCGGGAAGGCGGTTCGCACTTTCGACTGGCGCGGCGGCCGCTGTTACCGGTATGTGGTGAAGCAGGACCGCGATTTACCGCACCAGGTGATGACGCTGATCATAGAGGTCTGAGCGCCGGCCAGGCTGCTGAGTGCGCAAGCGCGGGCGCCTTGGGGGAATGCACAGTGCAAAAAAGTGGAAAGTATGGAGCCCCACAACCTTAGGCGAGGGGAAGTGCTAGATGCGCTTCGCTTCGATCAACCGACACTTATCGTACAACTGCTGCAGTTCGGCCCCGATCTATCAGTAACGAGGAATGTTCTTGCTGCTGACTACAAGGAATGGCACAGGATCAAGGATTTCTCTTCTGCTGATATGAGAAATCTCTACTCTTTGCTTGTGTATCTCGGCGTAGTTCAAAACGAAGCCACCAAGACATTCAGCGGGGTAAGATTGCCCCTCTAGCCGCGGTTCCCCCCGCCAGTTGGCACGGGGCATGGCATGGCGAGGTCGCGGAAGCGCCCATGAACCACCATACGGCTCTACAGAGAGTGAGCGCCGAAAGATCCATGCCGCTGCGAAGCAGGGTACCCCCTGCCCGTTTACGGCGCTCTACTGGCCTCCTGTGAGGGAAAATCCGTTCTAGTCAGTTGAAAACTGACGACACCGGGCAAATCTCACCGTTCTCAGCAATCTTGGAGACGGCAGGATGGACGAGACGTGGTTGTGGTTGGGGTGTCGGCGCCGGCGATTGTGGGTGCCAAACAATTCCCGAAAATAATAGTGGAACACGTCCCAGGATTCATTCATCACGCCTGCCATTCCATTAACCTTATGGCTTGAGAATATATCCCTGCCCTTCCTCCTTGCGTCTCGTCCCACCCGCCTACCTCCTCTCGACCAGTATCCACGTCGTCTTGTGCGCCCCATCCGGCTCATCTTTTTCGCCCGGGCAGACCGTGAATCGCTCATGCCAGCCAAAATATTCCTCGACTAACGGAGGTTTCCTGCATCTGTACCAACCTGGATCACGGCAGATTTCGTCCGTCTCTTCATAGATGCGGAATGTCGTGTGCTCTCTCCTGCTTTTACCTGGCCTCCCCCCGTTCCAAGGTTCTTGAACTTGACCAGGGGATTCTATCTAAGACCGGGTTGACGCTTGCGCGCACAAGGGGACTGGCCAGGTTCCACAGAGGCCCGGGCAGATAGGATACACGGGCCCCAGAGGAAGGAGGTGCGCCCCTGGATTAGAGTGCGCTACGGGGGCTCGGAATCTAACAGGCTCACCAGTGCGTTGACGGGCAAAACTACCAAAGATAAAAGTGTGGTGCTGATTAAATCTCTGACAAAGAAGAAGGAAAGCAGTACCAGCGGACGAAAGAATATAGCGACTGCACGCAGAAAGACTACGTTGTAGGCATGATGGGTGAGCTCCAGCAGTTTGCCTTCAGTTTCAATCTCCTCAAGGGGTTCCGTCCATCTCTGCCAGCACGCTGTCGAGCGCGCCGCTCCAGATGCCTCGCAAGCTCGCGGTGAATGTTATGAATGACTGGGAGCAAGACAACGGCGGTGATGCACACCGCCCAGTGCTGGCGAACCTCATTCCGGTTGCACGACCCCAATACCATGATCGAACCTTCGCACCTTTCGGGGTAATTTGAGCTTTCTCACTTATGGTGCCGCCATGTTCTTAAACTCCACGCCCCTGAATTCGCAGTTTTGCCATTTCTCGACGATCTCAATGTCATATGTCGAGTACGGCATAACGAAGCGCATCTCCAACAGCCCGCTTTCAGGAAAGATTCCTGCGTCCTGCAGGCTTATGCCCTCGGGCAGTTCCCCGAAACTGTTCAGATTCCTGTCGATCATTTCTGAACGCAAATGGAAACCGGCCGGACCGTGCATCCCTGTGTTCGCCGACACAACACGGAACTCGTCGGCGGGTATGATCTGATCTGCCTCCAAAGCCGTCACCCGGTCTTCCAGCCTCCGAAGCTCCTTGGCGAGAGTAATCAGATCAGTGGCCAGCGCGTGCATCTTGTCGTTCAGACCTTCAGTCGTAACGTCACCCTGAGCGAATAACAGGGCGGGCGCGGCGAGAGCGAGCTATGCGATCAGGATCAGTGCGCGTTTCATAGTGAGACAATCACTCTCCCCGTATGCACGAGACAGTACTCGGGTACGGGTATTGGATCCGAACAGGTGATTATGCCGGGCGGATAAAGCACTTCCCGCCTGGCGTTGCACTTGCTGCAGTATTCAACCTCGGTATAGCGGCCCGATTCTTGACGGTCCGTTCGCAAAACCTCCCAAGTGTGTCTGCGAAAGCGGTCTCGTTCTTTCAGCTTTCTGATATCCCTGTGCACTCCTGGCGTAGGTATTTGGGCCAGCCTGTTCTTAACTGCCTACAGTCGGAAAACGAGTAGAGCGGCGGCTTCGCCGCCAAAATGCTTCTCCTCGGTGGCGGCCGCGGCGGGCCTAGCCTCCCGCTTTGGCATATGCCCTACCCCTCGGCTGCCATCCAGTCGCTGCTGCCGCGGAATTCGCAACCGTGCCAGCGTTCGATCACGTAGAGCGGTCTTTCATCGTGGGTCTTGTAGAAAATCAGAATTTCGCTGCTTTCGGGGTCGCCCTGGACAGAATACAGGCTGTATTCGGCGGGCAAGGCGTCGAACTGGGCCATGTAGCGGACAATGGTTTGGTGCTGCAGGGCGAGGAGGGGGCCGCCAGCGCCGGATGTGGCGAGGGTGCAGTGCCCGTTTTCGCCATAGACAGGTCCAGGCCCGTCCCAGACGGCTTCGAGATCGGCCAGTCGATCTGACATATCTCCGAAAGAGAAAAGTTCCCGTTCGAGGTCTCCGACGAGGAGATCAAGGCTATTTGTCCTATCCCACAATTCGTCCTGCTGGTCTGCGTCTTCAATGCCGGTTATGCGTTCGTCAAGCTTATCGACACGGGCAAACAGCTCATCGATGAGTTCGCCCAGGCGAGTGACGAGATTCTCGTCGTTGTCGGCTTCCTGGGCATTGGCGCTGATGGAGGCGAAACAGAAAAGGAGGAAAACAACTGTGACGAAAATCAGGGCGTAAAGGTTGATGCGCTTCACGGGCGGTGTTTCCTTGTTGGGTTAGGTTCCGTGTGGTGGATAGTGTGTCTTATGCCTGGTCCCCTGCGGGGCCAGGCAGACCGTCATTTCGAGGAGACCGTCACCAGGATGATTCGTGACTATTGGCTCGACCGGGTCTTCTGGATTTGCCGTGAAGAATCTCCCATATAAGCCTCGAGAGATGCTCACGCGGTGTCGCCCCGTCCTTGATAACAATGCCGGCTTCCTCCACAGCATCTTCATAACAGCTAACCAGTTTTGTCATCTGTCCATACGATAGGTCGCACTGTTCACCGTCGCATGCCAGCAAAGTTGGCCTGCAGAAAAAAACTTTCTATGCGCGGCCATGGACCGCCCTACTCACACATTCAAGTAGTCAGCCGGGACCAACGCACCGATTGCAGTTTTCAGGTCTAGGGTGAGGGCAGTAGTGTCATTGTCTCTCACACAGCTTCAGTTAAGAGTAAGCGCATGGTTCCTGGCCGAAGCTGGGCATTTAATCGTCCGCGGGGATGCCCACGGCCACTGCTGAGCTTCCAAAAGGACATTCAAGGCTACTGCCTTCATAGGTTAAGACTTCCGTGGATATCACCTTCCCCGTTGTCCCGCAGTTCCTCCGAAATAAGTGGATAGCCCAGGGTAGGCTGGTCCTCCATATCGCGCTTATCGCTCAACCTCTACCCACAGGTCCTCCACACCCTACAACACAATCAGATATCTTGGCGCAGGTTCAGATTCCAAACGGATCGAAGAAAAACGTTCAAGCAAGCGAGCCAAGACGGTCCACGCTTCCAGCGTCATCTCATACAGACTGGAGGGGGAGGCCGTTACCGCACGCACAGCCGGGTCATAGGTCATACCAGACTCCAGGTGTTCCCAAGTCAGCAGCATCCGCTCTGCTATCGGCGCCAGTACAGTTCGAACAACTACCGACAAACGATGGACCTTCTTGTCGCCTCTACTGGCCTTGGGTGTTTTCCGCATTAGATTCCCAATCTCAATCGGTGGCGCGACTAGGCCCGCACCCTGAGACAGATTCGTGCGGAGAACGATATCTGGTAACCACAGAGGTCTCTACTTCCTCAACGGACCTTCGGGCAGCAGGAGGGACTGGAGAATCTTAGCCCTCAGCCCGAAACAGGTCGATTCCCCGCGCAAACTCTTCATCGGCCTGGTACCGGATCCGCCACTGACTCAGGGTGCTGGGAGGCACAACCGTCCTCTCCGACACCCGCTGGTTATCGTTTATCTCACGCAAAATCTGTAAGGCTTCCGCCTTCTGTCTGTCGGTGTACATGCGCAGCCTCAATCTGGGCGGAAACGTCAATCTGCGTTCACCTATAGCCTTCCCTATCACATCTCTAGCAAGCCGCATCTGCCCTTTCGACCATGACACAGCCCTTCCACTGTTCCAGGCCACCCTGCCCTGACAGCGCTAACGTTGACGATGAAGCTGCCGAAAATATGAGCAGCAAACGCGTCCGTCTCCCTTCACCGAGCGCGAATTCAATACTATACAGTATCGAAACGTCATTTGTATATAAATGATCCTTTTTCTTGTATCAGTATTGTGTCATTTTGCCGTAAATGGTAGAATAAGGACCGTCTGCGCCATATGCGGCTCAGTTCAGGGCCCGTAACCGGCCCCTGAGCCGGCGTCTGACTTCTGCAGCGCGTCTTCTTACCAGACAGGGAGACATAGATGAAGCCCGCCGACGAACTCATACAGGAAAATGAAGCATTGCGGGACCGCCTTTCCCGGTTGAGCAGGGCCAGCCTGCGCATCAACGAGAGCCTCGAATTCGACGCCGTTCTGCAAAGCGTCCTCGACTCCGCCTGCTCTCTGACCAGCGCCGGCTTTGGCGTGCTCACCCTCCTCGACGAATCGGGGCAGGCCGACGACTTTCTCTCCTCCGGCATAGATTCTGAAGACGCCCAAGGTCTGTGGGATATGCCTGATGCGTTGAAACTCTTCGAACACCTCGGCAATATCCCGGAACCGATTCGCCTTCCTGATTTGATCGGCCACATCAGAGCCTTCAACCTGCCCGAACCCCCCTTGCCCAGAGGCTTCAGGATTCCGGTCTCCTTCCTGGCGGCGCCTATCCACTACCGCGGGGAACGCGTTGGCAACATCTTTCTCGCGGGGACAAAAGAGTTTACTGCCGAAGATGAGGAGACCCTGGTCATGTTTGCGTCCCAGGCCGCGCT
>MKWU01007045.1_pt1 | contig 11007 bp, 7 predicted proteins | sample 809101 | NCBI WGS metagenome assembly MKWU01 (sample SAMN05860141, study PRJNA318959) | sponge metagenome | host: Aplysina aerophoba | place: Slovenia: Piran, Adriatic Sea, Gulf of Piran | collected 2013-05-07
TTGCCTCGTCCACTATCTCTCCTACCTCCACCGTCACCGGTTCGATCGCAAGGGTGCCTGACTGTATACGGGCAACGTCCAGCAGGTTGCCGATGAGTTCCTCCATGTGGTCCACCTGCTGGTCGATAATGCGATGAAACTGGGCGGATACGGCAGGGTCCATGTCATCGAAGCCGCCAAGCAGGCTGGTCGTAGAGCCCTTGATCGTGGCCAGCGGAGTGCGTAACTCGTGGCTGACCATGCCGAGGAACTCGGCTCGCAGCCGTTCTAGTTCTTGTATCGGCGACATATCCTGCAAGGTCACAACGTAGGTTTCGACTGAGCCGTCTTCGGATACAATTGGAGTAGCATTGACCAGGGCGGTCACCTTGCGTCCGTCCGGCACGGAGAGCACGAATTCTTCGGCTCGCACAGTCTCGTTGATTCCCAGAGATTCGACTACCGTAGTGTCGTTAGGTGAGAATGTCGTTCCGTCCGCACGAGTGCAGGTTAATACGTCGAGCAGTTGCTCGAGAGGCTGGTCAGGACTCCGGAGGAATTCGGCGATTCGAAGGGACTCTCTATTGTATGACAACAGCGCTCCCGCCCTGGCGTCGAAGACAACGACACCGACGGGGGAGGTGTTCACCAGGATCTCAAGGTCTCTCCTTGCCCGCTTCTCCTCGCGGTACCTGCGGGCGTTGGCGATGACCATCGCCGCCTGGGAGGCGAACATCACCAACAACTCCTCATCCTCTTGGTTGAAAGCTGCCTGGTCCTGTTTCCCGGCGACGTAAATGTTGCCGACACGCTGGTCCTGGTAACGAATCGGTGAAGCGAGCAAAGATACAACCGGTTCCATCGTTGAGGGTAACTGCAACTCAGGAAGTCCCATCTCCCGGATATGTCCCACCATGTCGGGGACCCGCAGCGGTTCGGCAATGCTGCCCAGATACTCGTAGATCCATGGGGTCGTTTGCAGGTCCCATATATGGCTCGACTCATCGTCTGACATACCGGATGAGAGGAAGTTCTGCACCTGCCCGGATAAGTCGTGGAGTGTTAACACACCGTAACGGGAATTCGTCAGGGAGCGTGCCGAGTCAAGGACCAACTGCAAGACGGTGTCAAAATCGAGGCTCTCGTTGATGCGAAGGCTTGCCTGGCTCAACCGCGTCAAGCGCTCGCGAAGTATCTCATTCTGTCGCGCCAATTCATCTGGATGGTTCACCTGCCCACCTCCACCGGATCACAGGCGGTCAGCACATAATGCGACCTACATATCAGCAGTTTCAAAGTAAGACGAGGTATGAATATGTTCGAGTCTACCAGGTCTAGTTAGACTCCATATAGCTGTTGCAGCGTGTTTTGTATAGCAATTCACATAATTTGGCTTAATTTATTGTACATATCGTACATATAGATGTCCACAATGCTGTTGGATTGAGTTTCTGTCCTTGTTTACGAGAGCTTGTGGGAATTCGGCTTGCCAATCTTGAAATAGAAAAGTACCTCAACTATGTTCCGTGCATACGCGGAATGAGTCGCCTCAGATCAGCGCAGGGATATTCAGACGCCATTGGTGCCGCAAATGGAGACGGAAGTAACCGTCGCCGCTTGCTAGAGCAGGGAAGATGGAGGGAGAAGATGCTACCTACTGTGATATAGCAGGCGTGTGTGGAGGGTGTGTCCACCTGAAGCGCTTACGATCTTATGAAGGCACTGTGAAGCGTGGCTATCTCCAATTGCCAGCGACCGAGAATATTTGGTGGTCTGGACGGGCTGGGGGATAAGTTTCTGATCCGGCCACTCTAAGAAATACCGTATGCATGCCACTGGCTCGTCGAGATGACGCAGGTCGCGCGAAAAGGGCGCTGAATTGTAGATGATAGCGTGGCGGTGGGGATTCCCGTTAACGCCAAGTGCTAGATAGTGCTCGTGGATCAAGATATGAGCGCGAGTGAGCACGGTGTTTTCTATCCAATTAAACATCCAACTATTGCCGCTGGCACGGGATGGAGATCTGTGGAACTAGACCACCTTGACACTCTTCGTAGGCCGGGTGAATGCCACAACTTCTATGTTCAGAGGAGTGTGCTGGCAACGCTTTCGGATTATATTATCAGCCGGGCTGCGCGTTTCAAGAACGTGCGCAACCTCTGGTTGCAGCGATGCTGAGCAACAGAAATCAGCAGTCCTCTGCAAAGTCAGGTTCATATCCAGAAATAGAAGGAAGTCGAACTACGCACAAAGCGCCCTCCGTTGGCTGTATCGATGCTCGATGGAATCGGAACGTCTATCGCTAAGCCGCGGGCATCTTAATAGCGGAAGCGGCTGAAAAGGCGCTTCAACTTACAGCAGCCATTATCTGCTCTTTCTCTGCCTTGCACGGAAGGAATGCAGTCCTACGATTAGAGCGCCCACGATGAGGGGAATACTGAATGCAGCGAGGAGTATTCTGTTGACGTCGCCGGATCTCTGTTCGCCCATCGTTGTCTTCATTGGCGGCGCAGGCACTGGAGAAGGAATCACAGTTGGGGTTGCCGTAGGGGCGGGTACAAAGACAGGGGCAATGTTAGGCTTTCCGCTCGCAACCGGTGGCGTTGGCGCGGTAATGTGAATCGGATTGGGAGTTGGCGCCTGTGCAGGAAGCGAGGTGCGCTGCACAGCAGTCCCTTGCGGCATACTGAGCACAGTGGTAGTCGTTGCGGCCGGCACCACGGGGGCAGCAGCAACCGGCGTGGGAGTCGCGGGAGAGTCATCTATTACCACCGAGAAGGCACTTAGCCGCTCCACTTCACTCACCGCCCACACATTGCCGGACTCGTCCGATTCACAGCGATGTTCATCCAGATTCCAGACTCCGGACCGCACCGAGTACAGTCGCACCCTGCCCGCTGCGCATGCGTCAGCGTCACTGGCGGGCAACATTATCCATACCTCCACCTCCGGCGAATAGGCGACATCTTCCGGTGTGTCTCTTCCAGGTAGGTAAGTGTTTGATTCAATCGCTACAGCGACACGCTCGTGTTCACCCGTTGGCTCACCGTGTGACATCAGGTCGACTTTCGTCAGTTCCACATCCACGTCCTTAGGCGCCGCAAGCGGATGAACCACAATCTTCACTGTACCGTCGGGTAGTACGACTTTCCCACCCCCATTTCGAGGCACGAACTTCCTGACGTAGTCGGGTGGCAGCACGTCCAGCGCCACGATGACCTGTCCTGGAGCCTTATCTGAGGACGTGACACTTATGTTGATGACATCTATATATTGCCCTGATGCAAGCTCTGATATATCAACTGAGGCTGTAATGTACGCGAGGTCACCCGGCCCGGTGGACATGCCAGACGCCGGCTGTTGCTTGAGCCACTCTTCATGGTTTGACAGAATGAAGTCCATCGCGCCATCCGCCCTGTTCCATACGGTGAAGGTCTGTGGTGACGGGTCGTCTCCGCCTTCGATCGCTGTGAACGTCAGCGTCAGCGGCGAGAAACCCAGAAGCGGTGCATCCGAGGCACGTGCCGCTTTCGTCATGTGGCTTTCAGAACTTCTGCTGTCATCGTTTCTGCGTCGCTGAGTGGTGAAGGTAGCGGACATCGTCTCATCCGACGGGAATGTGTTGTCTAGGGACGCCTCTGCGATGTACTCGGTATCGGAAGACAGTCCTCTGATCCTCAGGTCTGCGACATCATCGACAGTGTCCGTTCCCTGCACTATTCTCCAGGCGGAGTAGCGTGCCTGACGGTGTCGTATATAAACCGTCTGCGCATTGCCATAGGAATCGCCAATCGTCGCTCTGACGGTTGCGCCATTTCTTCCAATGTCCTCCACAGAGAAGGAGGATATGCTGGGCCAGTGCAGTGTCGCAAATGATTCGGACTTCGTGCGGTCTGCAGGGAATGAACTTTCCAGCGATGCGTGGACCTCGTATTCCGTGCCGGGCGCGAGACCGGACAAGCTGACTTGCGCGATCGCCTTACTGCTTGCGGTCCCTTGAGTCTCGTTCCACTTGCCCTCTGGAGTGGTTGTACGGTAGCGCAGGTGAACGGTCTGCTCTTTGCCGTTCGCGTTGGCGATGTCGACACTGGCTGTAGCGGCGGTCTGCCTGATGCCGTCCACGCTGACTTTCGATACCGCAGGGTCGGGCGGCAAAGTAACAAATACTGTCGATACGGCGACGGCGAAGTCAGAATCAAGGCTTACCTCAAGCTCGTATTCGGTGTTTGCGGTGAGCTCTGAAATGCTGATGGAGGCTCCGTCTGTCCTGCTGGTAGTTTCCTGTAAGGAGCTCCACGTTCCTTCCGGCGTCGTACGGTAGCGCAGATGGATGGTCTGTACGCTGCCGTCAGGGTCCGCGACCGTAATCGCTGCAGTCGCGCCATCCTTCTGCACATTCGTAATTTCGACTTCAGATATGCTGGGGTAACGCAGCGTAGAGAATGTCGTTGACTCTGCTCTTCCGAAGTCGGCATCGAGAGACGCTTCTACCTCGTAGTCAGTATCGGCAGCGAGGTCAGACAATGCTATGCTGGCGGCTGTGATGCCTTCCGGTCCCTCTATATCGTTCCACTCACCAAGAGGCGTGGCTGTGCGATAGCGCATGTGGACGATCCGTGAAATGCCGCCCGAGCCCGCTATATCAACATTGGCAGTGGCTGTGGTTTGCCTGATTCTTGCCACTCTTAAAGCCGATACGATCGGGTCAAGCGCTGATGTCGTGAAAACGGCTGTCTTTGAGCCGGCGGAATCGCTGCCGAGCCATGCCTCCACTTCGTACTCTGTACTTGGTGTCAGGCCGTTTAGCTCGAATGACGCGGTCGCACCATCGGTGGTTTTCGGGTCCGCCGCACTCCATTCGGCTTCTTCTGACTCACGATATTGCAAATGTACCGTATTCCCGCCATTGTCTGGATAGATAATATTCGCCGCGACTACTGCTGTCGTCTGCGTGATATTTCCTACGCCAATACTGGACAGGCTGGGATCAGGCGTTGAAGTGGCGAATGTCAAATACTCTGGCGAGTCCGGATCGATGCTGAGATACGCCTTAACCTCGTAAGTGGTCGCAGGCTCCAGTTCGGTGAGATTGAGTGTTAAGCTCGCACCGCCCAGCGTCTTGCTGACTGCCTCACCCCAGCCGCTTTCACCAGATTTGCGGAAGTGCAGTTTCAACGTATTCTGCCCGGTCCCGGGATTCGATATTGTCCCTTTGACGACCACAGAGTTCTCAGTCTTACTCTCAATGCTGATTTCCGCAAGACTGGGCAATCCCAGCGTGGTGAATGATCCCGCAACCATTTCATCGAATTCGTCCGACAGCGCAACTGCCACATGGTAAGTCGTTTCCGGCGTAAGGCCTCTCATTTCTATCGATGCGCCACTACCGTAGGTGACCGCGGGGTCAGGGAGCATCGTCCAGCTCTCCGCACCCTCCATGCTGTGCTTCAGGAAGACCTCCTTCATATCGGTGCCGGCGTCCGCGATTTCCACCAGAGTAGTTGCGGACGTCTGATCTACGCTCTCAAATCTGAGGTTCGATATGCCGGGTTCATTCGCATCCAAAGTGCTGAAGGTGTAAGTTCGTGTGCCGGAGGGAGGGGAGTTGCTGTCCAACCACGCCTGAACTTTGTAGGTTGTTCCCGCGGTCAGGCCCGTCAGAGATACGGTCCTGCTCGGGCCTCTGGTCTTCTTGCTTAAAGTCGTGCTCCAGTCCGCTGTGCCGTCAACGCGGTAGCGCAGCCGCACAGTCTTCTCTGCCGTGCCGGCGTTTGCGATGTTCACCGTCGCGTCCACTGAGGTCTGTTTTACATTCGCGAAGTTAACCGACGAAACACTGGGATCCGGACGTGCCTGCTCCGAACTTGACCGCTTCGTGCGTACCTGCTTCCCCTGCGGAGTCGGGACTGCCGCTCCCGGGCAGCTAACTGACGTGATTAGAATCACGGCATCGTTGAAATCACCGTCTATGTAATCCTCGTAACCTCTATCTCCGGGTTGCACAACATTGCTTTTATAGCGATAGCTGGTCTCGCCGTTGCCAGCGATTTCAACCCCGATTCTGGACGGGAGTCCTCGCAGCACGATAGAGGAGTCGATGTCATTATTGCTCAAGCCGCTGCCGCTTTGTATGTCAACGAGGCGATTTCCGTTGCCATCAATAAGATAGAGCGTATTCCAGGCCTCCGCGTAGATCATCGTCACCCGTGTGCAGCCCTGCTGGGCGTAGGCGCGGGAAGAGGCAAGGAGGGCAATCGCGAGCGCGACGGTAATAAGAAGAGTACAGGCGGCAAGCCTGGTTGCGGTCGTCATGGCAATATTCTGCGACTTCATCGTCCTCCACACAGCGTCACCCTCCCTGTGGGTGATTAATGGCCGAATCCGAAATTTCAGCACGGGTTATGTACTCGTACTGGAACTCTTGGCTCACACCGTTCTCTGTCTCGTAAACCGGATTCTCCATTACCTTGTATATCTAATTGTCGATTTGTCTGAGAGAGGATCGTCATTCCGAGCCCGCCAGCGACTTCCACACGTTACTTCGAACTAGCTGCTGACCTGGCGGTACGGAATGGCGTATGCCTTATGGGTACGCCGCAGTTGTTCCGTGCGCTCCCGTCCACAGTGGTCTGCAATTCCCTTGAGAATCGACCACATTTTCTTCCGTGGAGAAGGTGTTCGGCGGTGTCGCCATACTAAGAATCGAGGCCGTAAGTGCAGACGATTCGGAGGTCACTGCGAGCCATAACATGCGCGACACAAAACTATCTGTTTCTTTTCTCAAACATGTAATAATACATGTATTAAACTTGTCAAATTATATGATCACAATTGACTTTTGTATCAAGGAGTTTCAAGGCTAGTTTTTCGCTCTCCGAGCACGGGCAACGCAGACATCCAGATAGTTGGAAGGGAAATCCTCGCGCCGCCGCCGCTGTCATCGGTCGCTGCGCTCCGAAACTAGCCGACTACATTCAGGCGAGCACTGCGCCCATACGCCCGTTCGTCAGTCGATCTCGGCCTTGGCTTCCCGCTCTGCGACTTGACGCAGTAGGGCTACAATATTGAAGTGCTAGTCTGCGCGGCAATGGCGTCAAGGTGAAAATCCAGTATTGTCCAATTGTTATGCTTTAAATTACAAATATGTGATTCGATATACGAATTACTTAAAAGTACTTTGGTGAAACTCTGCCAATAACTTCATGGAGGGCATTCTCGCGATGGGGATCGAGAATGGGAGAGTGCCGTAATCCGGCTTATCCCGAGCCGCTTCCCTAACTACCGAATCGGTCGCACCACTTCGTGTGAGTGATACGGAGAGCTGTACCTCGAAGTGGACGCCCACGCAGGGCATATTTGGATTCCCCGCCCGCCGCTTATGAGAGGGAAACGATGTCGCAGCTTATTCGGTGAATCTGCCGGTCCAGAAAATCTCTTGTAGGTAACACAATTCTGCAACAATTCACTCTTATCGTCTGAGGCATCAGGAATACACTCACACGATAGGAGTGAAGAAATGAAAACGATGTGTCAGATGGAACGGGTCGAGGAGTTAGAGCGGGAAGTCCTGGCACTAAGGGAGCGCCTATCCCGGCTCTCCGAGGCCAGTATGCGCATCAGCGAGAGCCTGGACTTCCAAGCGGTGCTACAGGGAATATTGGACAGCGCCCGGTCGCTCACCGGAGCGCGCTACGGCGTCATATACCTTGAGGACCACTCGGGCCAGGTGGAGGATTATCTGTACTCTTGGTTGAGTCCTGAGGAGACCGCGCTGTTAGTGGACTTGCCGGAGGGCCCGACGCTCGCCACGTATCTGCACATGCTTGAAGAGCCGCTGTGCGTGAGGGACTTCCAGAACTTTGCGATCGCTCAAGGCTTGCCGGAGTTTCGCCCACCATTTCCAACCGGCTCTACAATACCTATTCTTGCCGCACCTATCCGCCACCTCGGAGAGCGTGTCGGAGCCATCTTTGTCGGAGACACACACCGGTGAGGAGTTTACTCCAGAAGACGAGGAGACACTGGTCCTGTTCGCCTCACAAGCGGCGCTGGTTATCGCTAATGCCCGCAGACACCGTGAGGAGCAGCGTGCGAGAGTCGACCTGGAGACGCTGGTCAACACCGCTCCCGTTGGTATGCTTGTCTTTGACCGTCTAACGGGAGTACCGGTATTGACGAATCGTGAGATGAGGAGAATATTAGGTGGCCTGCACGGACCGGGCGGAACTGGAAAGCAAGTGCTGGACACACTGACGCTTCGACGGGCCGATGGGAGCGAGGTTTCCCTGCAGGAGTTGCCGCAGACGGAATTGTTTGCCTCGGGACAGACGGTGTGTGCCGAGGAGATTGTTCTGGTGGCCCCAGACGGTCGTTCCGTAGCTACTCTATTAAATGCCACTCCCATCCGTTCGAATGAGAGTGAAGTCGAGTCGGTTGTCGTGACCCTACAGGACATGACGCCATTGGAAGAACTGGAGCGGCTGCGAGCGGAGTTTCTGGCCATGGTGAGCCACGAACTGCGTGGGCCTCTGACCTCCATCAAGGGTTCAACAACCACTGTGATGGGAGGCTCAACGACCTTCGGCACCCCGGAAATGATGCAATTCTTCCGCATCATAGACAGGCAGGCCGACCAGATGAGTAGTCTTATCGACGACCTGATGGACGTGGCGCGCATTGAGACGGGTACGCTGTCAGTCAATCCTGAGCCGGTGCAAATGGCCGCTCTCGTAGACCAAGCCAGGAGCGCCTTCAAGAGTGGAGGTGGCAGGCACCAAATTCGTACCTACTATCCACCGGACCTGCCCAAGGTTATGGCAGATTCCAGGCGCATCGTGCAAGTTTTGGGCAATCTTTTCTCCAATGCCGCCGGGCACTCGCCAGGGGAATCCACCATACGTGTGAGAGTTGATCTGCAAGACTACCACTTAGAGTTGTCAGTCGAAGATCAGGGCAGGGGGCTACCAGCAGAGGAAATGTCCCTTCTCTTTCGCAAGTTCTCCGGGCTTGGGCTGGGAAGCAGGGGTGGAGACACCGGCTTGGGTTTAGCGATATGCAAGGGGATCGTGGAGGCACACGGCGGAAGTATTTGGGCCGAGAGCGACGGGCTGGGCCAAGGATCGAAGTTCGTGTTTTCGGTTCCGACAGTTGAAGAGACAGACGCTGGAACTGTGACTGTACCGGTGTCTTGCTAATCTGAGACAGCGTGTAGTATTCCCAAGGCGGTTGCGTATCTTATGAATACCAACTGTTCCGCCTAAGAGTGTGTGGGCATTCTCCACACCCGCGTTCAATCACTCAAAGGATTTTCAGATTTGGGGGACGCACTTATGGCTGACCGCGCGCAAACCGGCGCGACACCCGTCGCTCCCACTCCGATTCCTGACCGTCCAACCTGAACGGGAGATAACCTAGCCTCTCTTATCTGAACTAGGGGATTTTGGCAGGATGCCGTCTGTAAGTCAGTGTGAAATGCATATTCTTTACCCAGAATTTATATGAAAAACTATATGAAACAATAAAAGTCATCGGTCAATGTTGCCTGAGACTATTCGTTTCCGCAAATGATATTCAGGGGAATTGGGAGTTGCCGCATTCAACCTCATTTAGCGGCGCGTCGAGGCGACCACATCACAAAAAGAGGACGAGGGGATGGGGTCTAACCCGGTGAGTGTAATGAGTAGGTGCGGCGAGGGACTGTCGTGTGCAGTGAATTGAGACACCCCAACCCTCAAATGCTGACGGGAGTGTCTCGATAGCTCACACTTCGGAGGCTTACAGCAAAGTCCCTTCGGAAGTGCAGCTCACGCAACGGTCTGAAGCTGGATCAGGCCAAGAGATTTGATGAACTCCAGCGCTACTTTGGCAAATTAATGATTGTTCATCGCAGTTTGAATTGCCAACTGCGTCCCGTCAGATAGCCTGAATGCTAGCCTGCTTCTTGTCATATAGTTGCTCCAAGACACTAGCTACATAGGACGCGTCCGCATTATCGGCGGGATCAACAGTACACGTCCATACTTCTGAAAACTTGTCAGTGCTTCTGCAGCTGAATCTGCCTTGTGGGTCGGACAGGGACATTCCAGGGTAGGTGTATGCGTGAACTATATATCGTCGTTTGCTCCAACGTTCGACATGGAAGGTCACCGTGGCAAGTTTCAGCCCGTCCGGCAGCATAATAACCGTTCCACTACGTCCTTGCCGATCCGCAGTAATGATCTCCCTGTTAATTCTGCCGACAAACTCTTGCGTCATTTCCTGCTGTATTGAGTGCAAGAGGGGCCTCCCGAGTTTCACTCCCTAAGTCATGCCTTCTGCGGATGTCGCCTATGTGCTTTTCGGTCACTCAAGCAGACTTATTTCCAATAGCCTGGCTCGCTGCTATCGCGTCGTCCTAATGACCGATCACGTCGTTATTCTGACGGTCCTGCCGGTTCGCCGTTACCCGCAGCTCATTTCAGGGGTAAAAGGAAATATGGCGATCGGTCCCAAAAGTTGAGACGATCCGTGTGAATCAATGCTTGAAGTAGGCAGAAACGTTCACCTCGCTCAGACCGCGTCCGCATCACAATCTATGCCAAGGCTTATGGGAGCCGGCGCACTTGACAAAACGACTATTGCTCAGTGATGGAAAAACCTTAGCAATGTTCGTGCGCCGGCACGAAAGGACTGCAGTTACCAAGACTGGTATCCGAAACCCAGGCACCCATTATATGTACCTAAAAATGACAATAGGGTGACTTTAAGCTGGATATAAATTACTGTTCGATAACAGTTGAGATTGATTCCCTGCCACCCACAGTGAATTATGCCGGCAGATTAAGCGAGATCAATTCCAAGCTGGCTGGATAAGGGGATTAAGTCATGCTGCCATTGCTTGCGACAAACTCACGAACGCTTGTGTGTCAAGGGCGGCGGGAAAACATGCCACTGGGGCGGAGTAAAAGTGTACCACCTGGGGTAATTGTTCAGCATAAATGTCCGTGCTAATTGCTAAAGGAATATGTCCTCTTCTGCGAGGATCGGCTT
>MKWU01007046.1_pt1 | contig 11005 bp, 8 predicted proteins | sample 809101 | NCBI WGS metagenome assembly MKWU01 (sample SAMN05860141, study PRJNA318959) | sponge metagenome | host: Aplysina aerophoba | place: Slovenia: Piran, Adriatic Sea, Gulf of Piran | collected 2013-05-07
AAGATCTGGGAAGGCTGGACTCGCTTGACTATCATGAGCGAGGCGTATGAACTCAGAGACTACTTCGAGCCGCCTCTAAACGCCTCCCAAGAGTAGCCCGGATCGTGACTTGTGGGGCATGGGCAGGCCGCAGGGCTTCGAGCTTCCGGGCCTCCGCCGCGATCAGGTCGTCCAGCGAGCCGAGGCAGTCGGCGATCTTCTGCTGCTCGGGACCCGATGGAAGCTGAACAGGCAGACTGCGGAATGTCCCCTTAGAGATGTTGTAGCGTGTTGCGCCTTGTGCACCACGAGACAAATGTGCTCTTGCCAGTGCTGATCGGAGCAGGTAGCCAAGAAAAACAGGATTCGGTGATTTCCCGTCGTCGAAGCGAAACAGAGCACAAAAGGAGTTCAGGTAGCAGTTTTCGATTTCTTCGAGCAGAACGCTCGACATTCCCGCTTCTTCCGGTATTTCCGAAGAAATAGTGAAAAACACATCTCCCTTGGCAACGGCGTTCTGTGATTCTCCGCGACGAATATTTACCGAACGTAGGTCCTCGATATTAGTGAATGTGTTTGAAAAGACATTCATGTATGGGATGAAAGTGGCGTCACCGGTATCAAAGTCTTTCGCCGTCTTGCCTGTGAGCGAAGATAGGAAGCCGCCTTGATTGCCCAGTATCGTGGTAATCCAATCGCCCGCATCCCGAAACTCTGGGAACCTGAGCTTTGGCACAGTGGGCGATGGCTTGTCGGCTGTCATCGCGCGCCCCCCGACTCGTAGGCGTTGAGTCCCGAGATGGCCCTGCCGTGGGCCCGCTTGTTCAGCAGTGGAACGAGATCGGCCATCAAGGTGAGCTCGCGCTCGCGGCGTTCACGCCAGCCGAGGCCGAGCGGCTCCATCAGGTCGGTGAGCTGCTCGCCGTCAAAGATCATGCGCTGGAGGATGGTGTCGACAAAGGCCGCAAGAGACTCGGCCTTCAGACCGTGGGCCTGAGCAAGGTCCTCAATCTCCTTGGCCTGCTTCGCGGCCTTGAACAGCTTGTAGCCGGAGCGGATCGCGGCCTCGTCGAGGCCCTCGCCTTCCTTCAGTGAGCGGACGTACTCGGTGATCTCTTCCCGTTCGTCGAGGAACTTGGCGTCGGACTGGATCAGCCCGATGAGCTGCTCGCGGCTGATGGTCAGCTTCTTCGGGTCCTGACCCGAGTACTTGGCGATCAGCTCCATGATGTAGTCGTAGTCGATGACGGCGGAAGCGAAGAGGACGAACTCGAAGTCGAGCTGGTCGACATCGACGCTGGGCGGCTTGCCGTCGCCGCCGGGCGTGCCCTGCTGCTCCTTAAGTCGCTGGGCGGTTTCGAGATAGGCGCCGCGGAAGGCCCGGAGGTCGTCCTTGGGGAGGACCTGCTCAATCTGCTCGCGCTGCTCGTCGGTAAGGTCGGTGTACTGATCGAGCTGGGTCTTGAGGCGCTGGACCTCCTTGAACCGCTTTATGAACTGGGCACGGGCGTCGTCGCCCATCAGGTTGTTCACCTGATCGGGCTTGGCGTCGAGGCCCTGCGACTGCATGAACTCGCCAAGGTCGGCGATGGCCTGCTTGAAGTTGTCGATGACAACGGGAGCCTTGTCGACTAGCCAGATCTCGCGGGCCCGGTCAGCCTGTGCACCGGAGAAGAGAGCGATGGCGTCGTCGACGCTGTCTTGCTGCTGACGGAAGTCCAAGATGTGACCGTATGGCTTGGTCGTGTTGAGAACGCGGTTGGTGCGGGAGAATGCCTGGATCAGGCCGTGGTGCTTGAGGTTCTTGTCGACGTAGAGCGTGTTGAGGTACACGGCATCGAAGCCGGTGAGGAGCATGTCGACGACGATGGTTATGTCGATCTTCTCGGCACCCTTGTGGGGCAGGTCGCGATTGGGGAACTGCTGGTCCTTGATGCGCTGCTGGATGTCTTGGTAGTAGAGGTCGAAGTTGTTGATGTCGTGGTTCGTGCCGTACTGCTGGTTGTATTCGGCGATGATGGCCTTGAGCGCGGTCTTCTTGCCCTCGGGGTCGTGCTGATTGTCCTTTTTTTCCTGCGGCAGGTCCTCCTGGATCTGCTCGACGTCCTTGTTGCCTTCCGCTGGCGGCGAGAAGACCGCAGCGACCTTGAGGGGAACGAAATCGGGGTCGTCGGTCTGGCGTCGGGCCTGAAGCTGCTTGAAGACGTTGAAGTACTCGATGGCGTCGTTGATCGAGGCGGTGGCTAGTAGCGCGTTGAAGCGTCGGCCTCCGGTCGCGGAATCGTGCTTGTCGAGGATGGCCTCGGCGACCGCCTGCTTGGCGAGGGTCTCCCCCGGCTTGAGGGCGGGGGAGTCCTTTGGCTTGTAGTAGTCGACGTGGAAACGGAGGACGTTCCGATCCTCGATCGCGTGTGTGATTGTGTAGGCGTGGAGCTCTTTCTCGAAGAGGTCCCTGGTGGTTCGAAGGGTGGCGACGTCTCCCTCGACCTGCTTGACGGTCGCGTTGTCCTCGAAGATCGGCGTGCCGGTGAAGCCGAAGAGCTGGGAGTTCGGGAAGAACTCCTTGATGGCTTTGTGGTTCTCGCCGAACTGCGAACGGTGGCACTCGTCGAAGATGAAGACCATCCGCTTGTCTCGGAGGTGCTCGAGCTGCTGCTTGAACGTTGACCGCCCCTGAGTGATGTTCTGCTTGTTGTGCTTGCTGTTCTCGTCGAGGGCGAGCCCGAGCTTCTGGATAGTCGTGACGATGACCTTGTCCGCGTAGTCGTCAGACTGGAGGCGGCGGACAAGCGTTGCGGTGTTGGTGTTTTCCTCGACGCAGTTCTCTTGGAATCGGTTGAACTCCTCGCGGGTCTGGCGGTCGAGGTCCTTGCGGTCGACGACAAACAGGCACTTGTGGATGCCCTTGTTGGTCTTGAGTAGCGTCGACGCCTTGAAAGAGGTGAGCGTCTTGCCCGAGCCGGTCGTGTGCCAAATGTAGCCGTTGCCACAGTTCTGATCGATGCAGTCGACGATGGCCTTGACGGCATATATCTGGTACGGGCGCATCATCAGGAGCTTTTGCTCGCTGGCGATGAGGACCATGTACTTGCTGATCATCTGGCCGAGCGTGCACTTGGCCAGGAACCGCTCCGCGAAGTCCTCAAGGTGGGTGATCCTCGTGTTGTCCTTGGCTGCGAATTGGTAGATGGGAAGGAACCGCTCGTCAGCGTCGAAGGCAAAATGCCTTGCGTTGTTGTTGGCGAAGTACCACGTGTCCGAGAGGTTGCTGACGACGAAGATCTGGACGAAGCACAGGAGCGTCTTGCCGTATCCGTTACCGGGGTCGGTCTTGTAGTCGACAATCTGCTCCATTGCCCGCCGAGGGCTGATCCCCAGTGCCTTTAGCTCGATCTGAACCACGGGGACGCCGTTGATCAGGACTATGACGTCGTAGCGGTGATGGCTGTAGTCCGTATTGATGCGGAGCTGGTTAACGACCTCGAAGGTGTTCTTGCACCAATCCTTGATGTTGACGAGGGTGTAGTTGAGCGGCGTGTCGTCGTCACGGATGAACGCTTCCCGGTTCCGGAGGGAGTGTGCGGCTTCGTTCACATCTGGTGTGACGATCTCGTCGAGGAGTCGTTGGAACTCTCCGTCGGTGAGGTTGACGCGGTTAAGTGACTCGAACTTGTCCCTGAAGTTCGCTTCAAGCTTGGCTCTATCGCGGATATCGGGGCGGTATTCGTACTTGAGGTCCCGTAGCTTCGTGATAAGGGACTCTTCAAGATCGCGTTCGGGTGTGATCATCGCCATCGCTGGGACTCACTATATTTGGCGTCTACTGAATTCGTCCGACTGTTCGGTCTCTAATGCGAACGCGCCCCGAGGTTGGCTTCGATGCCACGGATGAAGGAGACGACCTTCTCGTGGAAGGCTTGATCCCTTATTCTACCGTCTAGGTCGTGCTTGAGCGGCTATCGACGTGGCCTGCCTCAAGAAACTTCAGCCGCTCGTACTGCTCCACCGCCATCACTACCACAATTGGCCTCCCATGCTTGGTGACCGCCACTGGTTCGACGCGGGTCATTCGGGCACGAAACATAGTGCGGGGCACAAGCGGTAGCGCTGCAGGCTGCACGGTGGAGTTGAGAAGCCCGGCGCCCGAGCCCTTTTCATCCAGCCGCTACTCCAGCTTCCGCAGTCAGCAATACTCTGCTTCCCAGCGATCACCCCAGTCAGCTAGCCGATTCCTAGGACCCCCGCCACCGTTATCATGCTGCAATGCGACACCGCACGAATCGTCCTTCCCTTCACCGTACACCTCACGGGGTGTACGAAACCGCACAGCACTACATCGGGGATCTGATTTACGGCACGAATGACGGGATACTGACCAGCTACGCAATCGTCGCTGGGGTCTCCGGGGGAGCTTTGTCGTCGACCGCGGTGCTAATCGTCGGCGTTGCCAACCTGTTCGCTGACGGCCTGTCGATGGGTGTCGGCAACTTCTTGAGCATTCGTGCTCGGGAAAGCGCTAGGGAAAGGCAGAACCTGCCTGAAGAGGAGGCGAATCCGGCGCGGCACGGCTTGGCAACGTTCTTGGCGTTCGCTGTCGCAGGCGCAATTCCTCTCTTGCCCTATATCGTTCCGAATCTGGAGTTTCAGTTCTTGCTGTCCTCAGTTCTGGCGCTCGTCGCACAATTCGCGGTCGGTGCGCTGCGTTCACTTGTCACGGCTAGCCGCTGGTGGGTCAGCGGTCTCGAGATGCTGGGGTTAGGCGTCTTGGTTGCAGTCGTCGCATACGCAACCGGTGCGGGCATTGCGGCGGTTGTCAACGGCGCAGCGTAGTCTCCGGTGCCGGTCTGTGACTGGTTGACTTTCGAACCAAGGGACAGCGCATGGTTCCCCTGCGGACAGGCTCCTATGTGCAGGGGCGAGATCGATTTCGATCATTTGCAGCTTCTCATCGGCGGGCAGGCAATCCTGCCGGGTCTGTTGCCCCAAGTTGATCAAGACTGCTTTGTATAATGTACGGCTTGTCTTGAGCAATTGGTGGTCTGCCGCACTAGAGTCCTGATAATGGGCCTCAATGGTGAGCACCCACCCAATCGACAGACTCGTGAAGCGATTGACGGTTCTAGATCCATGAGCTTGGAACAGACACTGCGAAAGGTAGTTGGTCGTCTCAACTCTGGGGACTTGGATAACGAAGCGCAAGTGAAGTCGGCCGTGGTCCTGCCCGTGCTGAGGGAGCTGGGCTGGGACGATGCCGATCCCAACGCCTTTAAGCCTGAGTTTGCAGTTGATCGTAGGTTTGTGGACTATGCGCTGCTCGACCACGGCAACCCACGAGTCTTCATCGAAGCCAAGCATGTCGGTGCCAAGGTTGGTAAGGGCGAAGATCAGCTGTTTGGTTATGCCTCCAATAGAGGTGTCCCCCTCTTGGTCTTGACAAATGGCTGGTGCTGGGATTTCTATCTCAGCATGGCGGAGGGTCTCCCCGCCGATCGGCGATTCTACAGCTTGGACTTACATCTAGACGACAAGACATCCGATTACGTGGATTTCCTAGAGCAGCATCTTCGCAAGGCTCGTGTCGTTTCCGGTCGGGCAAGACTCGACGCAGAGGAACTCCTCCGGAAAAACCGGAAGCGCGAGAGAGCCCGCCACGCGATTCCAGACGCATGGCGGGCGTTGGTAGAGGAGCCCGATGAGATGCTTCGGGACCTGCTTGCCGAGAAAGTTGAGAACGAGTGCGGGGCCAAGCCCGACCTCGGAGATGTGGGTGCGTTCCTAGCTAGCCTTCAGTCTCGCGGGCCTAAGACGCGCCCCAAACCGTCGCCAGTTGACCACAGTGGTCCGTCACCTACGCCACCCGTCCCAAAGGGGACAGCAAAGATCAGGGGTTTCGTTCTCACAGGGCACCGCGTGGAATGCAAGTCTGCAATCGACACTTTGGAGGAAATCTTGAAGACGTTCCAGCACCAAGATTCCGGATTCATGGATCGGCTTGCCCAGAAAGCTGTCAGTCGGACAAGACGACTTCTTGCGAGGCGCCGGGAAGACCTCTACGATGATGGTCGCTATGTGAACAGATCGAGGAAACTGGAGAACGATTGGTGGTTAGGCACCAACCATAGTGTCGAACCGATTCGGCGGCACATTAAGACTGCGTGCGGTGTTGCGGGAATAAAGTTTGGAGAGGAGTTGAAGTTGATCGAAGAATGAGCATGCAACTCCTTCGACAGATGAGGTGACCCCGAAGCGAGGGTGTGCTCATCGGGCACTCTAAACCGTTTGTGCCAGTCTCTCATGAGCCGTACCGGGTGCAGGACTACCTCAAATTATCGCCTGTCGCAACAGCTTCGGTTCGGGTGTGCCGAGCGGTAGCAACATCGATACCGCGGTGCGGCGTCCAAAATGGTGTGCGCAGCAGCAGCTTAGTTCCCGCCGAAATGGATCTCGAGACCAAGGCCCGATCGATCGCCAAATGCAAGCCAGCCGGTTCTAAGCGGCGACGACCCTGGCATTCGGACAAAGGCAAGATGGCACTCCTTGGGGCGCTGCAGTGAGCGCAACCCGTTACGTGCCCTTCAATCGGGCCCGGGTCCGGCCTCACAATGGGGGATCCGTCCGTGTGGAGTTTGTTCCGAGCTCAGAATGAGCGCCGTAGTGCTTCCACCAGGCTTGCGGCTGTTCCGGTCTTGCAGTACAGGCTCGCAGTACGGGCTGATCGCGGAGAATCGTTGATGGCTATGGATGAGACTGTTGCCCATAACCGTCTGGCTCGTCTGGCTCGTCCGGGTCCTCTCCTCCTGGGATGGATGTTCGCCATGTTCGATCAGGTAAACCGCTCGACCTCTCGGCGGCAAAGAATCTCCGCTGCGGTCAGCGACCTCTTTGACGACTGGATGACTGCGAAACCGCACCAAAAACAACCCGCGGAATCGACGGGAAGGCAACGGCCGGAAGCTTGGAATGGTCCGGGATTGCGGGGTTGAGCCCGATCTGCTGCCCAGTCATTGGGCGGAATCCGCCCACTGGCAAAACTTTAGCATCTCCCGCCTGTGGGCTTCCGCCGCCGTCAGCGCCAAGGTGAATCTGGGGTGTGTTCCGCAACTACGCTGAACTTCCGGCCGCTGTGATCGGACCTCAATCTTCAATCGTCGCACGACCGGGAACTGCTATCAGGTAACCTTGGAAGTTGTCCGCAGCCTCGTTGATATCATCAATAGCGCTAGACACATAGCGGTCCCCGATCAGCACCAAGACGACAGACGTTCCAGTTAGGAGCACGAGTGGCCAGAATGTCCAGAGTATCTTGCTCCCACTGAAGAGAGACGCGGCCCAGCCAATCTGTCCAGTTGCATGCGCTGCACCTGCTGTCACTAGGATGAATCCGACGCAGACCATGACGGACGAGAATCTTCTGTCCCAGGCGTTCTTGTAAATCCTGTCCATGAGCCCCTGGTGGTTATTCGTGTCGTTGCCAATGTCCTTCCCTGCCCATGCTGCAATCAGCTTGTAATCCTTGGTGTCCAAGAAACCGCGCGGAATCCGTTTCTCGGCTTGGGAGATGTCTACCAGCACTCTTTCTGCGTGCTTCCTAATCTCTATCAGGTGTTGAAATCGATCGAGCCGCAGGTAAGCGAGGTTGACAGCCAGAAGAAGTGCAGCCACGGGAGCGACCTCAGGTAGGATCGATTCTTGCATTCGTGGAGATTTGCTAATTCAGGAAGCTGCTTGCGCACTTGGTAGTGCAGGGACTTGAGCACTCTTGCTCCAGAGCTTGTCGTAGAGACTTCCTAAGTGGGTCGCGCCATCTTGATCACCGAACGCCACTACCGCCGCAGGAAGTGTCCTGTCGTTTTCAAAGCGGTAGCAGTCATCGTCTACCACGATGAAGTGAAAATTGTATTTCGCCTGTAGCTCAGCGGGTGCAATGTGGAGTTCAAAGTTCGGAAGATTGCCGAACTTCTTGAAGAATGGGTGTATCTTCCTCACGTCGGGAAGATCTTTCTCAAGAATGATTCTAATCTTGTGATCCGGATTCGAGATTAGGAACAGATTTGCTTCTTCGATCACTTCATTCCGTCCGAACACTCTGGGGTTCATGTCTCCGGACAGCACGTCGATACTCTTCCGTGCGCTCCTGAACAGGTTCTCGACGACGATTGATGCATGGTCGATTGATTCGTTGTAGAGCGGATGGCCGTCGCGCCTAAGCGCTAGGGTCCGAACAAGTAGGCTGTACTCGTCCAAGGTCTCGCTAATACGGTACATTGTTCCGGTGTCTCTTCCTCTGATCGAGCATTCAGGCGGAGGAGTACTCCGCTGCAGTCTCCAAACTACGTACGCATTGTACCGCTTTACAATTTGCATGTTCAGCATATGACCTTCACGCGGGTTGCCCGCCTCGATCTGATTAATCGCGGTCCGTGGCACGCCAACTGAGGTGGTCAATGCAAATTGCCGCAATTGACGCGAGCGGTCCACGGCGGCTGGAGTAGGCATCGATCCAACTAGCGCGTCCTGCAGATTTCGGGCGACAGTAGCCATCTCTCCCCGGCACCTCTCCAACATAAGAGGTGCTCGGCAGGCACAAGCCCTCATCCGTGGGATGGCTGGGATTCCACTTTCGCCAGAAGGACCGCCGGCCCTTGCAGCAAGACCTCGATGTGGTTCAAGCCCTGCTTCCGTGCGGTTGATAACGCGCAACTCCTCGGACACTCGCTCCGTTGGACCAGCAACAGGTCGCTGGGAGTTGTGATCGAGGCGCTCGCCTACCGTAAGATGCGGCTTGCCGGACAAGCCGAGGCCAGCCGGTCAGCCTAGTCCGGTTTCAGCAGACAGTGCGCGAATTGGGCCACGCCATCTGCGAGTACGTGCGTCGGCAGATCCCTCGTGGCAGCAACTGCAACCAGGTGTCCATGCGTCTGCTGAACGATAGGCGGGTGGTAGAGGGAGCCGAAAGCGACCTCTGCCGCCTCAGTGCTTCTGATGTTGACCGCGGCGGAAACGGAGTCACGGTGGGTGAATCGCGTCCAAACAGCTGATTCTTGCGGAACTAAACATCTATTTCTGATTCCTGGTCCTGCCGGTCGGGAAGTTGCCATCGAGTTCCGGAAAAGGCTTGGGGCATCAGAGTATGTATAATACACACAATGAAAGGTGGAGAGGTAATTCGGAGATTGAAGCGGAATGGCTGGGTCTTGCGGAACGTGCGTGGAAGCCACCACCAGGTTATGCATCCGGATAAGCCCGGACGCGTCATCGTGAAGCACCCTAGCAAGGAGATTCCCATCGGAACTCTGCGCAACATCTACCGACAAGCCAACTGGAAATGGGAGGATCGCTGATATGCGATACGCGGTTGTGATTCACAAAGACGTCGAGAGCACTTACGGGGTCACCGTACCGGACCTGCCGGGCTGCTTTTCGGCCGGCGATACGCTTGAGGAAGCCGTCGAATCTGCCCAAGAGGCCATTGCCTGCCATCTGGAGGGGCTCTTGATGGACGGAGAATCCATACCTGCAAGGGAATCGCTCGAAACGCACCAAGCCAACGAGAATTACAAGGGCGGCATCTGGGCGCTTGTGAATGTCGATGTCTCCAAGCTGTCGAGCAAGACCAAGCGGATCAACATCACAGTACCGTCCCGCGTCTTGGCAATCGTGGACGAGGCGGCGGCGCGGGGAGGCGAAACCCGGTCCGGTTTGCTTGCTCGCGCTGCGCTCAGCTACATACAGCGTCGGTCCACCGAACAATAGGTTGCTTGCCTTGACCTGCGCTGCGTCGATCAACTACAGCGGGATTCTGCCCACAACCGGCTAGGCTGGCCCGCTATCGCTTCCAATTTCAGCGCGAGGAGGTCCGGCCGGCCCTTTCCTGCCAAGGACTCGGGCACCATCAATTCCTGTAACGCGTTCCCCACACCAGGAGTGGCAGAGCGCCTAAGGTGGTGCCAACATCTCGGACATTGAGACTGGCTGGTCGTCGTTGGGCTGGGAGGAGCACAGCAATGGCGAACTGACGGGAATCCACAGAAGGGACCAACACATGGGTGACGAGGGAATAGTAGTGCGAGTCGATGGCCTTGATCGACCGTTCGAACGCCCGGTCGGCCCGCTTGCTTGCGCACTTTGAATGCGGGCTGGCGGAAATCCATTCCGAGTAGTTCCCAGCGTCGCATTTACCGGGCTAGGTCTGTGACGGGCCGTCCAATCAACCGCCATCACTCCAATACGCGGCTCGGCAACCTATTCTGCCGCCCACCTACAATAGTGGCGATTCAATATGTCGCTCCGACCTCGCTTGACCTTGAGCGCTGCCATTCTGCTCGCTCTAGCCGGAACTTCCCAGTTCTCGTCCGCCGCCGAACTGCCGCCACCTGTCGACCGCAAGATCGATTTCATGCAGGATGTCGATCCGATTTTCGTCCAGCACTGCTATGCCTGCCACGGCGACGATGCCGCGATGAACGGCTATAGCCTGTGGCGCGGGAAGTCCGCCGAGCGCGGCGGCTATTCCGGCAAGCCCGGTTTCGTTAGAGGCGACAGTGCGAACAGCCGCTTGATCCACCTTGTCGCCGGACTGGAAGAGAATCTGATCATGCCGCCGGCGGGCGGCCCGCTGACTGCCGAACAGATCGGCATCCTGCGCGCTTGGATCGACCAAGGCGCACCCTTCGCCAGCACGCGGTTCGACGACAGCACCAAGCGCGAGGAGCAGCCTTGGCTGCACATGGACTATGGCCCGGTGATCTCGGCCAGCGCGACTGTGAAGGAGCCGGAAGATCCGCGGGCAGACAAGCAGCCCGGCGACAACATCAGCTATAAGTCCCACGCCGTCATGCTTGAGGCCGACCGCCGGGCCGGGGTGATTTTCGACACCGAACTGCTGCGTATGTCGGCCGGTTGGAACGGTCCCCGATACGTGTTGACCGGCACGGTCTATGACTGGAGGCATGGACCCCCCCCCCACTTGGACGGCGAGCCGGTCTTTGAGACCCCGGTCGCGCCGGGTTGGGCGCGCGACGGCAGC
>MKWU01007047.1_pt1 | contig 11003 bp, 10 predicted proteins | sample 809101 | NCBI WGS metagenome assembly MKWU01 (sample SAMN05860141, study PRJNA318959) | sponge metagenome | host: Aplysina aerophoba | place: Slovenia: Piran, Adriatic Sea, Gulf of Piran | collected 2013-05-07
TTCGCTGGAGCGGTCGCGGCTTTCGCCCTGGCGCCCGATGCGGAGCGCGTTCTTGAGCGCGTGATGAGCCTCGCCCCGGTTCAGGCCGGTGTTGGCTCGGCGCTGCATATCGGCGTCAAGCAGCCAGTCGACGATGAAGAGCGTGTGTTCGACCCGTCCGATTTCGCGGAGAGCGGCGGCCAGTTCGTGCTGGCGCGGATAGGCTGCGAACTTTCGCAGCAGCCGGCTGGGCGGAAGGACGCCACTGGCCAGGGTGGCAGCAACCCGCAGGATGGCCGGCCAGTTCCGCACGATCACGTCCTCCCGGATCTTGTTGCCGGTCAGTCCAATCAGGGGTTTCGGAACACGTCTGAGCTCGAAGACATGCAGCCGTTTACACCTAAACTCTGTGCAAAGTCCGGTTTAGGACATAGTTGAAAATGCCTTCTGCAAGGAAAGGCCGCTTTGGTTCTGATAAAATTGGGCGAGAACAACGAACTTACGGGAGTTGGCGGGTGTAGAACACGCAATTGAGCAGCATAGCTAACTTCATCTGAAGATCTTTGACAAGATACAAGATTATTTTGGCGGCTCAACGACACACCCGTTGATATACTCGAGTTGGTGCGTGAAAGCAAAGCATTGATGACGTAAACCTCCGGCATCCACTGGTTCGGAAGGATGGGGGAATTATCCTCAAGAGTGTACTCGTGGAGATAATAGGCTCCGCTTATCGAAAGGAGACATTGTTATGACCGAGATTATTTTTGAAGTCACCGAGGACGAAGTGGACGGAGGATACTCGGCAAGCGCACTGGGGTACGGCATTCACACCGAGGGCGACACCCTGGAAGAGGTTCGAATGAACATCAAGGAAGCGGTGGACTGTTACTTCGATGAGACCATGCAACGACCGAAACTGATCCGCCTGCACTTCGTGCGCGACGAGGTTCTAGCCGTATGAAGTTACCGCGCGACGTGAGCGGCCCAAGACTAGTAGCGGCACTACGACGATTAGGCTACGAAGCAGTTCGTCGCCGTGGTTCCCATGCGCGCGTCACTACCCAACGCAACGGGGAACATCACGAAGTGGTCCCAATGCACCATCCAATCAAAGTGAAAACCCTTTCCAGCATCCTCAAGAGCGTAGCTCAACATCATGATATGAGCGTTGAGGAACTCATCAATGAACTTGATATCTAAAACGGCGAACAACCAGGCCACTCTACGATCCTATCCCGCATACAAGCCTCCGGCGTCGAATCGCTTGGCTACATCCCCGCACACTGGAATGTGCGACCGTTGAAGTCAGCCTATCAAGTAGACATCTCGACAGCATAAATGCCGATGGTGCTTAAACGGCAGATGTTAGTAAGCTGAAACTCAAAACTTCAAGGTAAGCATCATGGTAAGTGTTCCAATCAACGAAACCGAACCAGCCAATCTGACGTACTGGGCCAAGTACGACCAGGACACCGGATACATCCATCGGCTGGAGCACCACCTAGCAGATGTAGGCGCAGTAATGAAAGCCTTGCTGCAAGTGCCAAACATCCGACGAGCCACCGCGAAATCCGGCAACCTGACGGAACTGGAGCCGACCATCGCCGCGCGCCTTTGTGTCTTCGCAGCACTCCACGACATTGGGAAAGCTAACCTGAAATTTCAAGCCAAACGGACCAGACTACAAGGCGCAAGCCACACCAAAGACATGATGCAACTGCTCAACGGACTGGACAGCAAAAATCAAGAGCAGTTCATTGAAGCCATTCAGTGGCTCAACAATGCCATGACTCAATGGGACCGAAACAACGGAGACACCGTGTGCGGACTAATCCTCGCCGCGCTGTCTCACCACGGCAGGCCGGAGAATCTCCACAACCGACACACTGCACGTTCCAACCACTGGCAAGACAACCATGCCAGCCAAAAACCGCAGCCTTTTGAGAAGATTAAGGAGATAGGGCTCCAAATCAAAGAATGGTTTCCAGAAGCCTTCTGCCAAACCGGGCCGCCACTACCATCCAACGCGGAATTCCAGCACCATTTCCTGGGACTGCTGATGTTGGCCGACTGGATCGGCTCGGACACCAGATGGTTCCCGTTCCAACCGGCCGCGGACGCGCAGTATTTCATCAAGACTGCCTGCGAACAAGCCGAGAAAGCACTCAAAGCCATTGGATTGAACACCACAAGACAACCGATACTGGCAAATCCAGTGTCGCTGGCATCGATTGTTGGAAAACCGGACGCGCAGCCCAACGCCATGCAACACGCTATCACTCAGACAGATCCTCTGGCGCCAGTCGTTATACTGGAGTCCGAGACCGGATCCGGCAAGACGGAAGCTGCCCTGCTCCACTTCCAAAGGTTGAAGCGAGCAGGTCTCGTAGACGGAATGTATTTCGCATTACCCACCAGGGCGGCGGCAACGCAAATCCATTGCCGCATCACCAACGCTATACAAAAAATCATGCCAGACGCGGGAATTGAGCCGATTTTGGCGGTTCCAGGATACGTAAGGGCAGGCGAGCACGATGGAATCACATTGCAACGTTACCGGGTCCACTGGGAAGACGGCGCCGACGAAGGAAGCAGGTGGTCCGCCGAAAATTCAAAACGATTCCTTGCCGCCCAAATCGCCGTCGGTACAATCGACCAGGCAATGCTCTCCGTGATGCAGACCAAACACGCACCCCTGCGCGCCGCCTGCCTATCCCGCAACCTGCTGGTCATTGACGAGATTCATGCCTCAGACACATACATGAGAGGCATCACGCAAGCGCTGGTGCGGAACCACGCCTTCAAAGGCGGCTACACACTGATGATGTCGGCCACGCTAGGAGCTGCGGCACGTACCGCTTACCTCGAACAAAACATACCCGACATCAAGGAAGCTAAAGCGATGCCGTACCCCTGCATTACAACATCGGACGGCACCGTGGCAACTGGGTTCAACGACCAACGAAAACGCGTTCGCGTCGAGACCATGCCGTCAGGTCAAACAGCCTACGGCGTGGCGCGAGAGGCCCTGCGGGCCCAGCAAGCTGGAGCAAAGGTGCTGGTAATTCGCAACACTGTCAGGCTAGCCGTCGAGACCATGGCAGCACTGGAAGAACAGACTGAAAACCCGCCTAAGACAATTCTGACTGTTAAAGAACAGCCTGTCCCGCACCACAGTCGCTTCGCGGCAGAAGACCGTAAACTTCTGGACGTCGCAGCCGAGGATGCACTGGCCGCCGGCGTCACCGGAAAAGGAATAGTTGTCGTAGGCACCCAGACCCTGGAACAATCCCTAGACATCGACGCCGACTATCTAATCACCGACCTTTGTCCTATGGACGTACTATTGCAACGCATTGGACGCCTGCACCGCAGGCAGGGGATGCCGAGGCCGGACAATTATCAGGACGCGAGGGTCACCGTGCTAATACCAGATGAAAAACCATCTGAATTGATCAGCAAACAGTCCACCACAGGCCTTGGTCCCAAGGGGTATGTGTACCACGACCTACGGGTGATAGAAGCCACCAAACGACAAATCACAGCCTATAAAGTGTGGAATATCCCTGAGATGAATCGGGAATTGGTCGAAGAGTCCACGCACCCACAAAGGCTAAAGAAGATTGTGGACGAAGACCAGCCAGCATGGACCGAACATCGCAATCAGATGGAGGGAACAGCATACGCGGACAAAATGACCGCCGCCAACGTGTTGGTGAACTGGAAGGCTCCATTCTACGACGGGTTCACTGGCAGGAACGACGAAGTCGTGTTCACCGCGGACAACGTGATGACCAGGCTGTCAGACCCCAGCATTGACGTTGACTTCAAGCCTGACACCAAAGGCCCTTTCGGAACGGAAATCAGCAAGATCAGCATACCCTACTGGATGATTGACGATAAAGATGCCACCACCCTTGCCGACCTGAAGGACCCACTAGCGGACACGATAGAAACTGGTCCTGGATACGTCATATTCATAGTTCCGACGGGGCAACTGTTCCAATACTCGCGATACGGACTCCAGCGTCGTGATTGACAACAACATCGGTCATCAGTTAAGTTGGGTATGACTTCAGTGTTCGTGCACTGCGCCAGTGGTGTTTCGGAGCATTGATGTCAATCGGGAAGTTCCTCATAGTTGTGAGGTTGTCCCAACTGAAGTCCTGCCCAACTCTAATCTGGGCCAGTTTTGCCCCGTAGATGCGGGGGTTGATCGTAGACCCGGAGGAAACACGATGCAATCACAACCAAGAGGTCTATTAGGCCATGAACGGGCCGAAGAAAAGGCCAACCTGGGCAACGGAAGGCCATATTCCCTCATCTATGACCCGCTAATCAGCGTGACCTTCCGAGGGACCTCTCAGAAATTTACCTTGCCAGAAGTGTACGCGGCACTTGCCAGCAACAAAGTCGATGACTTTCCAGCTCTTAGGCCATACCAGCGTCATTTCTTGCACGCCATTCTCAGTCAGGTGGGTGCCATCGCCATGATCAACGCAGACGAAATCGACCCTCCTGAAACATCGGAACATTGGTCGGAAATCCTCCTTGAGCTAACACAGGGGGAATTCCCCAACGAGGAGCCCTGGGGCTTGGTGCAACCGGACATCACCAAACCAGCCTTCCTGCAGCCCGGAGCTACTGTGTCGGAAAAAGCGACCGACTACAAAAGGGACATAACTACTCCAGACGAAATGGACTTGCCCGTAGGCTCCAAGCACCACGACGTCAGAGACCAAAACATGCGCCGCGCCACGCCTGAGCACTGGTTATTCGCGCTGGTAGCCCAACAGACTGGCGGCGGCTACGACGGTCCTCGGCTATACGGAGTATCAAGGATGAACGGAGGTTCTGGGAATCGCCATGGCTTCAGTTTATCACCCTCCACCCGCTGGGGACCCCATGTGAAACGCGACCTTCAGGCGCTAGCCTATCAACATCGCGGAAGGACCGTCAAGCACTTGTTGCTATGGACCAGACCTTGGGATGGCGCCAAACGGGAGTCCATTCCCCTGCCCGACCTGGATCCCTTACCACTCTATATAGAAATCGCGCGGCGGATACGCCTGGAAGTGGGCGCAGACGGGGACATCAAGGGCCGCTACGCGACTAGCCAGAGCTCACGAGTGCATGCCAAGGAAACGAAGGGCATGACTCAGGACCCTTGGACCATTACCGAAACGAAAAAGTCCGTCACTATCAGCAGCGTCGGCTTCGACTATCGACAGATAACCAAGTACCTTGACCCGGCGAAGTACACCCTGCCACCGTTAGCCAAGCCGATCCACGGCGTTGACGATAACACAGCAGTGCACCTAATAGCCAGAACGATAGTACGAGGACAAGGCAAGACCGAAGGCTACTATGAGAAGGCCATTCCACTTGGGCGCAAGGCGTCCGGAATGCTTAAATCGCCCTCTGAACAAGCGGAGTTGCACAGGATAGCAGAGGAGCGTGTGAACACAATCGGTGAAATCCAGAGCATTCTGGCACACGCTGTAAAAACCTACTTGCAAGACGGTGACGGTGGCGGCAAAACTAAGAGGGACCACCAGAACATTATATCCACCGCCCGTCGCCGGCTGGTCCAGTCCATGGATCGTGATTTCTGGAAAGATCTCCAACAGGAACTGGAAAGCAAAGAGTCACAACGTACCCGAGCGCAGTGGTGCTATGACACACTGGTGCCACAGGCGCGTCAAATCCTGAGAGAGGTGACCAAGTCCAAACTGTGCCATCGCAAGGACCAGTACAAGGCCACTGCCGAGTCTAATGACCTATTCGGGCGCAGAATATACAGCAGCCGTAAACTCCCCGAACGACCGGCGAGCCAGGAGGACCATGCATGACGAAAACTGAACAGCAGGAAACCATGCTGCATCCGAGCAATCCTCGGAACGCCGCCAGAATAGCGTATTGGTTGACCCGCCCCGACGTGACAACCGGTGACATCGCCAAGTTGCGGCGGCTAAGCTCACAACGCCCTGCCGAAAGGATATTCTGGAAAGTATGCCTTGAAACAGGCATCGACCGGGCCCACCCGATTCTGCTGGCAACATGGGCGCGAATCTTCCGGATGATCGCTACCGGCACCAAAGTGGGCGAGACCTACACTATCGGCCCCCACGACGGAAACATTCCGTTGGGACAAGCCTTAGCCCAGAGCGGCTACAGCGAAAGCCGAATAAGAACGTTGCTGGACGCTGACACGACGGCGCTCCTAATCATTGGGGAGCGCATGACCGGATATCTAAACTCCCATGAGCAAAAATGCAACTGGAACGATGTTGCGCGTCTCATGCTTACGGATCACCGTACATCCGAAGAACGAGACGTAGACCGAACGCGGATTGCCCGCGATTACTACCGCCAATTACACATACAGGATAGGCAATAGCACACCAACACAGAGAGGAGCACGAAATGCCCACGCCAAAATACATTCAGATACACGCGTTGCAAAACTACACCGGCTCTCTGCTTAACCGAGACGACTCTGGCTTGGCGAAGACCATGCCATACGGGGGTGTGCCCCGAACTCGCATCTCTTCCCAGTGCCTGAAGCGCCACTGGCGCAAGGCCGAAGGCGAGTACGCGCTGTCCAGCATCGCCCCTGACCCGGTTCGCACCAAGGAATTGGCCAAACTCGCCATCATACGGCGGGTTAAAGAACAGATGCCAGACCTGGACAAAGAACTGATCAAGTTGACTGTCGCCGAATTGGAAACCGGTCTCTATGGTCCCAAAGGCAATGACGCCAATAGCAGGCAACCCTTGCTATTCGGGCAAAACGAAATCGACCACCTGAGCGCCAAAACGCTCGAAATCCTCAGCAGCAACTCAGAACCCGACCACGTGGTCTCCGCCGTGCAGCAACTGTTTGACGAAAAAGCGGAAGGCAAAAATTTCCAGGCCTTCCGGCAGAGTCAGACCATGCCGGCAGGCATCATCGGCGCCATGTTTGGGCGCATGATGACCAGTGCTCCCGACGCCAACATCGACGCCGCGGTACACGTGGCCCACGCTTTTACTACACACGGAGAGGAAAAGGAAATCGACTACTTCACCGCGATGGAAGAGCTCTCCAGCGACCCGGGAGCTGCTCACATCGGGGATGTCGAGATCAACTCAGGCATCTACTACGTATACGTCTGCGTAGACGTGCGGGGCCTCACCGCCAATACTGTCGGGTGCCCGCCGGACGAGTGGCTGACAAACGATCGATCCCTCTCGGCAGAAGCGACCTCCAAATTGGCGGGACTAGTAGCCACGGTATCACCCGGAGCAAAGAAGGGATCAACAGCGCCCTACGGGTACGCAAGAGCTCTAATGATTGAAGCCGGGGAAAGGCAACCCCGCACATTGTCCGGTGCCTACCGCCAACCGACGAGGCCAGACTTCGACCACGCCACGGAGCGTCTGAAACAGGAAGTCGAATATCACGACAATGTGTACGGTCCCCACGAAGCCCGAAGAAAGTTCTTGAACCTGAGCCACAAGCCCGAACTCACACTAGATGAAATAACGGAATGGATGCGGGAAATCATCATCAAAGGAGACGCCCGGTGACCAGATTATATTTGATACTGGTGCTGCAAGCGCCGTTGATCGCCTATGGCGACGAGGCCGTGGACCGGAAACGGCCTACCGATCTGATACCGGGCAAATCTATGCTCACCGGACTGCTGGGGAACGCCATCGGCTACCGTCGGCAAGACGCTGACCAACTGGCCAGTCTCCAGGAACGCATGATATACGCAGCCCATACGGAGCAGTTTGGTCCAACGTTCGCCCTGAGAGATTTTCACACCGCTCAACTTGGAGCCGAAGATGTGGCATGGACCACCTACGGAGAGCCGGAGGGTCGAGATGGAAATCGAGCAACCTACAAGGGACCCGAAATACGCGAAGTCGATTATCTGGCCGAAAGCAGGAGTGTCGTCGCACTCACACTCTGCGAAGCAAACCAATACCCAACTCTGTCCGACATGGCGGAAGCCATACAAAACCCGGCCAGGCCGCTGTTCATAGGTAGAAAGTGCTGCCTGCCAGAACGCCCAATTCTTGAAAGAACGATAAGCGCCGAAAGCGACACGGAAGCGCTATATCTAAGTACGCCAGAAATTGGCCTAGCGGAAGCTCAAGCACAATGGGATGGTCCAGGACAACACGCGAGCGTGCGCAAGACACACGAACTTTGGGTCAGCGATCTCAAGGACTGGCGCAACGGAGTCCATACTGGCCGCCGATTGGTAAACCGGGGAATCATCACTTTGCCAAATCCGCCCGTGAGATCTCCAGGAGCATGAAGATGCCAACGCTATACTTGATGAAAGCCAATTTGGACATGGTCAGTCTGGCCAAATACGGTGCAGAGCAGGGCCACAGCGACCCCGACCGGACCGCTCATTGCCTGATAACAGAGTCCTTCGGAAAACACTCTACGCCGAAGCCGTTCGTAATCAAGACTCAGATGAATAAGGGAACATTACGCGGCACACTCTTAGCTTACACGAGATTCACTGCCGAGGAACTACAGGAGACAGCAGAGCAACATCAGAAGCTGGCACACATTGCAGTGATGAACCCGAACTCAATAACAACTGTGTCTGTGCCGAACCAATGGTCTGAGGGGCAATCCATGTTATTCGAGGTAAGGGTCAGACCCACCAAGCGCAGCTCGAGCAGGGACGCCAAGAATCCCGGAGCAGAGCAGGACATTTACTTGGCTTCACCAGAAGACACAAGCAGAGCCGAAACCTACTTTCAATGGCTGTCTGAACTAATGCGAAGGCGGGGTGCACTACAGGCGGCACCGTGCTCAATGACTATGACGCAGTTTGCCATGAGGCGCGTGAAGAGACAGAATTCGACACGCTGGACCGTAGGGCCCGATGCTACAATCACCGGAGCAGCCACCGTAGTAAACCCTGAGCATATGATTTCAGCGCTGGCTAGGGGGATAGGCCGGCACAAAGGCTATGGCTACGGGATGATACTGCTCCGTCCACATAGCACTCCTGTCGACGCTTAGTCCTTTCGTCGCAACTTAACAATTGAGTGACCGGTATCTACCGGCGTTAGGACGAGGTAATGAAATGTTGAGAGGCAGGCTCGGGCTCGAAACCGCACGAATCCCACATGCGGACAGGCATGGTCTGCTGTGGTTATCCCGGGGCAACCTGACCGTACGCGACGGCGCGCTGCGTTTCGACCGGCAGGCTCAACAGGACGCCGACAGTTCTCTAGAGGCGGGGGAATATGGGATCCCCTTCCAAAGTCTTTCCATGATCCTTCTGGGGCCAGGCTCGACCGTAAGCCACGACGCGCTACGTCTGATGGCCCGTCATGGTACCGCCCTGGTTGCCGTGGGAGAGGACGGCGTGCGGTGCTACACGGCACCACCGCTGATGCCAGACACATCGGACATCGCCCGACGTCAGATGCAAGCATGGGGCGATGCCAAGGGAAGCCGCATCACCATCGCCCGCAAAATGTACGCGATACGCTTAGGAGAGGTACTGCCTCACGCTGACCTAAATACCCTACGCGGCATGGAAGGCGCCCGCATGAGGCGGACCTACCGAAACGTGGCTCGGCAATGCGGCATTAATTGGAAAGCGCGACGCTACGACAGGAGCGATCCAGACTGGGCAGACATCCCCAATCAGGCTATCAACCACGCTTCAGTGGCCGTAACGTCAGCAGCTGTAATTGCCGTAACGTCCGTTGGCGCGATACCCCAACTAGGGTTCATTCACGAACACAGCGGGGACGCTTTCGCACTTGACATCGCCGACCTGTTCCGCGACAACGTACTCTTGCCAGCCGCGTTCAAATCGGCCAGAGCCGTGATGGACAACCCCAGACTGGACATTGAACGCCATACTCGACGTACGACTGGCGCGGCGCTACGAACCGAACAGGTCATTTCCAAGATGATCGACCGAATTAAGACGATATTCCAAGACGTGCCGCCTTTAGAATCGGCGCCAGAGGTTTCGTGGTACGAGGATAAATCGGCAAACGCTGGAGAAAATTACCAATGACTATTGTCGTAACCGTGAACGTGGAAGGGCGATACCGAGGTTTTCTATCATCGGCGATGCTGGAGATTGCGCCAGGAGTATACACATCACCGGGGATGACAACTGGCATACGCGACCGGATATGGAACGTGCTGACTCGTTGGCACTACGAACTAGGTAGCGGCACAATAATCATGACGTGGCGTGACCCGACGGCAACAGGCGAGCAGAGAATCAAGACACTTGGCGAACCACCGAAGGAAATCGTGGATGCCGACGGAGTCTATCTCGTAAAGTACAGATAAGTACCCCTGTTTATCCTGTTGGCGAATATGGCCGTATAATTATTATTACGACGTTAGGGGTTGCCCCGTAGGTGCGGGGATGTCCCGCACGTCAGCTTCAGGCGCAGGTGTTTACGATGGGTTGCCCCGTAGGTGCGGGGATGTCCCTGACTACGTTCACCAGGAGAGCATCATCGGCAAGGTTGCCCCGTAGGTGCGGGGATGTCCCCTGGCATGGGCAAGACAGAGTTGGCGCTAGCGGGGTTGCCCCGTAGGTGCGGGGATGTCCCTGGGCGATACTGGCCCCGCTTCGTGACGCCCTCGGTTGCCCCGTAGGTGCGGGGATGTCCCCACAGTTATTCAGTTACAGGAGTTTACGCAAAAGGTTGCCCCGTAGGTGCGGGGATGTCCCTTCTTGCCAGTCTGTGCGTCTGGGAAGGCCCGCGGTTGCCCCGTAGGTGCGGGGATGTCCCTGTCACATCGCGCGGTGTGACTGGCTTCCGCCCGGTTGCCCCGTAGGTGCGGGGATGTCCCTCTGGCTAGAGAAGGCCGGAATCCGCCTGGCGAGGTTGCCCCGTAGGAGTGGTGTCCCATAAGATGGTGTAAAAGAGAGGGCTGTACAGAGACAGACCATCGCGTCATCCTTAACATCGAGAATAGAGAGATCCGAAGTAAGGAGAACGACGATGGTCAAGGAAAGCATGGA
>MKWU01007048.1_pt1 | contig 11002 bp, 11 predicted proteins | sample 809101 | NCBI WGS metagenome assembly MKWU01 (sample SAMN05860141, study PRJNA318959) | sponge metagenome | host: Aplysina aerophoba | place: Slovenia: Piran, Adriatic Sea, Gulf of Piran | collected 2013-05-07
GCCAGTGCGCCCAGAGACCGATAGGCCGACTCGAACGATCGAACAACCCCGCCACGTCCCACGCCTAGCAGCGATGCCGCCACTTTGCCACCGTCCCCGCGACAGACCCATCTGACAGGCCACCTCGGGCTGGGTTGTGCCGGCCTCGATCGGCTCAACCAGCAACAGCCGTCCAGCAGGCGTCAAGCGAGCATTAGCGTGAGCCATCGTACCTCCTGATGTGATCCTGGTTGTTTTCGCAAACACCACGCTCGCAGAGGAGGCTCAACCCATCACCCTGCTACCAACCTCTATGTCCACGACACCTAGGAGACCAAGAACATGGACCTTCAGAACTATGTCCACGAGACAGCGCTCACCGACCGGATTCCCAGCCAAGCGCGCGCTATAGAGATAGCGCTCTTCGGAATCGCAGGCGAGGCGGGTGAACTCGTTTCCGAAGCCAAGAAGTGCTTCCGCGATGACATTCCGCTCGAGACTGTTCTAGACCGTGTAGGCGAAGAAGTCGGTGACCTGCTGTGGTACGTCGCCATGCTGGTACGCCGATTGGACTTGAATCTCAACACCATCGCGGTCGACAACCTGTCTAAGACACGGCAAATCTGGATCGAAGAGCTGCCACCGCCCCCGCATTATGACGATCATCCTTACGACGGACAGAAGCTCCCTCGAGAATTCACGATCGAATTCGCTGAAGACCGGACCGTCGATCCCCCCCGAGTCTACATGATTGCGCACGACGATCTTGGAGCGCGCGCTGACGACGAGCGCCGCCGCAAGGGCAAGAATATAGACAGACCGGGCCAGCTCGGCGACCCTCTCGACGATAACTCAGCAAGCGATGACGGATATCGATATCACGACATTATCCATCTAGGCCATACCGCTGTACTTGGTTGGTCTCCTGTATTTCGCTCACTGGTGGGCGCCAAGCGCAAATCCGTAGACGACAACGACCGTATCCAGGATGGAGCTCGCGCAGTCGCCATCGAAGAAGGGCTGGCCGCCTTCACCTACAGCTATATGGAATCGTTCGGTTTCGCGCCTGACTCATTTGACTGGGATCTATTCAAGCACGTGCGGCAGGCTGTGAGAGGGTTAGAGGTGGCCGATCAACCCTTCATCGCCTGGAGGTACGCGTACGCGCAAGCATTTGAGATTTTTCAGGAACTGAAAACTCGCGGCGGCGGTATCGTCAAGTGCAATCTAAATGCCCGGAAGTTGTGGCTCGAGGAGTGAGGCTGCAGGAGCCTCTGGGTTCGGAGGAAACGCCTTAGAGCTAGTCACAGCTAGCTGACGAATCCAAGCACTAGGCTCTCTTGAAGCAATTAAGTCATTGAGGCCCCATTTCGGTGGAAACCAAGCCGTCAATGATGTCGTCGCCGGACGGTAGCGTTGCTTTATGCGGCTTCGCGAATTCTCACCACCTAACTCGGGATGGCTCACGCGCGTGTATTTGTCGACTTCGCAATAGAGGTTCTGAATATCGATCAGTTGAAGTGGTCTTCCCCATAATCCCTGCCAGTCCAGACCACGTTCACCGAATTCGATGTGCTGCCGCTGATACGTCCACTGCAGCATCTCTGCTGCGGACCGTCCTCCGGTATCGACGAAGCACTTTTGCAAACCGCGTAGTGCACCAGGTCCCGGTACTACGAATTCGGTTTCGGAGAAGTCCAGATGAGCAGAGTAGTTGAGGTCGGTGATGAACTGGTACGCAAGAAAATCACCGATCGAGTCGTAGGCACGTAGGACTTGGAATGCGCTCTTCATAGTTCGTGCCGCGAGTATTCTGGCAGGCGCATCCTCGGCTACCATCTGTCGAACAAGCTCAAGATGACGGATGTACTTTGGACCGGGGATCGAGCGCGGCGGTGGCATTATGTACGCAGCCGAATAGAGCGGTCGAGATTGGGAAACGCTTGTGAGAGCGTGATGCACGCTTCCATCCTTGAGGGATTCCCAGTTCGGCTCCCCTAGTTGATAAACGATTTGCTCCCACGTCTCGATCCTGTTGAACACCTTGAATACAAGAGTTCGGACAAATGTGTCAAGCCAGTCCCATTCCTGGTTGTATTGGACGCAGTTGATCAGATACTGGCTGACGCGGTCTGATGCTCTGTAGGGGTTCGTGAAGCGATTGACCGCGATCACGGGATCTTCGGTCAATGGCGGGCGGCACTCAGCCAAACGTCGGTAGTACACACGCTGCCTCTCCGCCGCGAACGACCAGTAGCAGGCGTATCCCTCGGTCGCTCTTGGCGGTCCGGCGGTTGGCAGCAAGTGCATCCAGCTCTCCTCAGGACCGGCGTTCAGACCGTAGCGGGCCGTGTGGCGTCGGTCCGTGCTTGTTTGCTGCGCAGCTAGCTGAGTGCGCGGGACAGCCCTCTCACAGCGAGTGCAGCAATTTCACCTGCGCGGTGTGATGCCGACAGTTGGCCGAGCTCGTCAGTCTCGAGTCCAGTCGACCCGGGATCCCACCCTGACCCAGCAGCTGCTCTTTCAAGCTCCACCACTGCTCGGTCGACTCTGTCGTCGTCGGGCCGTTGCGGGAAGTCGCGGGGCGCCCAGCTGAGGTCGTCTATCCCGAGATGACGCGCCGCCAACGCAGCTGCGCCACCGAAGCCCGCGGATACGAACAAGGGCTGCTTGCGGGCCACAGTGATGATCGCTTCCTCAAGGATCCCCGGGATCGATCCCGCAAACGTGGACAAGTTGCCACCCAGCAGCACGCGCGCATCGGTCATGGTCCCCATGTGATGCCGAAGCGCGCTGTATGCCGGAGGCTTGGCGGCTTCGTCGGTGTCCTCTGGCTCGGGTGGCTTGGACTTCAGGATGTCGGGAATAGGGTTGCCCCGCTCATCCAAGCAGATCACCTGGCCTTTCGAACCCAGTTGTCGATCGATGCTGTCGAGTTCGCTTCGAGAGAGCTTCCGATGCTCGGGCGCTGCTAGGCACAGCGTCAAGGCGTTGCTGCGACCGTACCGGTCTACTTCGTGCAACAGGCATTGCGTGAATCCGGAAGGCCGGATCCTGCCTCCGTAGACCAGCGAGCCCCCGGCGACGAGTACGGCGCGAGCGATCTCCGCGATGGCAAGTGCGGCGTGAGCCTCCGCCAGCCCAAGGCGAGGTAGATCGTCGCTGTCGGAGACTGAAATACCGACTCGCACGCCGTCCAACGCCCCTGTAGGGATTAGGCCCTGCGCCAGCATCAGAGAGTCCCTCCCCCGCGGCTCGCGTAAGTCCGCGGCGTGACCACGTCGACACGCGCTGCGGCGCCTGCGACCTCGAAGAGCTGATCGATGACTTCGGACTCATCGGGTCCCAGCGGTGGGTCCGGGTGCATCACAAGGATCGGGTGGTCTTCCGTGATCCGCGCACTGTTCTCGAGCAACCACCGGATGGTTGTCGCAGGCTCGGGCGCATACGGCGGTGCCCAATCGATGCCGCCTAAGCGAAGCTCCTCGCCCTGAGCGTTCCAAATGGCCCGTCGCAGTGCCCCGTCAACTAACAAGTTCAGCGCAGCCTCGACGCTGCTACGCCTTGAGTCGTCGTCCCCGTCGTCGTAGCGCACTGTCGGCACATGATCCATGAGGAATGACCCCCGCTCGTCTCGATCGCGGACGGCGTTGAGCGTCACTACCGGCATGCCGTGTTGCTTGGCGGTTAAGAATTCCTTCTGGCACCACTCGCGGCCGGCATACAGGTCTGTGCGTATCGCCAGCAACGCGCATGATGCAGCGTTTGCCCGCAGTTCTTGATCCCAGTGGGACCCAGGAAGCACGTCGGCCGCGTCCAAGTACGGCCGTAGATGCGTGTCTCCGATGGTTGATCGCACGAGGTCCACGACTTCGTCGACGTAATCGGGTTCCTCAGCGATCGAATGACGCTTCGTGTGGCTGATGAAGACCGTCAGCCGGTTGCCGAACGGGTCATCGACAATCTGGGCGACTGCTTGCGAGACCTCACGGCACAGCACCGTGCGGTCTTCGACGCTCTCTGGGTCGAGCTCTTGGAGACCACCGAGCACGTCAATCAGCGCTCCGTCAACTGTCCCGGGCAACCGAATCGGGAAGACTCCGACGATCTCTGGCGACGCGTCAGCCGCCGCACGAATCTCCGTGAGGTAGGTCCGCCAACCGGACTGCAAATCCTCGACGGCCCGGGCGAGGCGCACACCGACAACGGGCAGGACTGCCGTCACACGAGCCGCTGGCAGGTCGTGAGGCAGCGCTAGCTGGCAAGGGAGAGGCCGCGGCGCGTCGGAGTCGTGACCCCACGGAGCAGACCTCGCGTAGACCTCGACGGCACCGCCAACGAGGCCCGAGTACGGCGTGCCGCGAAAGTGCTCCAACAGGGTGTCGGCGAGTTGGACCCCCTCAGCATCATCGGGGTGCCAGACGACGTAGATCTCAAGCACCGGTGGCAGCACGGCGTAATCGTACGAAAGTTGTCACACCCCCTACGTAACCTCGGAGTTGATGGACTGAAGGAGGTCTAATGAGCGAAATCCACAACGTGTTCATCAGCCACCGGCATGAGGACGACCACCACATCGCAGGCTTCAAGGGCCTGCTCAAGGGTAGGGACGTGGCTGTACGCGATAGGTCAATCACGAGTGACAGGCCTAATCAGGCCAATAGCCCGGATTACATCAGGTCACAGATTCTCGCACCCGGCATTCGGGGGGCAGGCAAGCTCGTCGTCATCATTACCGCCGACACGAGGAACCACGACTGGGTCGCCTGGGAAATCGAGTACGCGAACAAGCTGGGAAAGCCAATCATTGGCGTGTGGGCGCCGGGTTCCGCCGGCTGCGAGGTCCCAGAGCCGCTCGAAAAGTACGCCGACGCGATCGTCGGCTGGAATTCGGAACGAATACTTGCTGCACTGAACGGCGAACAGCAATTCGAAGACTCGCACGGTGTGCCCCGGCCAGCCCAGCCGGTCAGCCGAATCGGCTGCTGATCAGTGGCAGAGCTGTTCACGTATGTCGTGCTCTACGACATCGGCTTCGCTCCGAACCCATACTTTGGCACCTGCACGCTCGCGACCTGCAAGCCAGAAATCCGAAAGTCTGCAAGCCCGGGAGATTGGGTGGCGGGGATCGGGTCGATGCAGAAGGGGCAGCAGGGTCACCTCGTCTACGCCATGCGGGTTGAGGAAACGCTGTCATTCGACGAGTACTGGACCGATCCCAGGTTCGCGAGCAAGAAACCGAACCGAGTGGGCAGTCTGAAGCTGCGCTACGGCGACAACATTTACCATCGTTCGGCCGACGAGAGCACATGGATCCAAGAGGACAGCCGGCACAGCCTTGAGGACGGCAGCCCGAACATGGCCCACGTGAAGCGGGACACGAGTGCGCCGCGAGTCTTGGCCTCAACGTCGTTCGCCTACTACGGCGCCGATGCGATCGAGATACCTGAAGAGTTCCGCGACTGGGAGGGCAAGGACTACTTCGGCAGCGTCCGCGGTTTCCGTCGCAACTTTCCCGACGGACTGCGCACAGCATTCATCTCGTGGCTTGAGTCTCAGTCCGATGTCGGCATCGCAGGCGAGCCTCTAGATTGGCAGTAGCGCCATCTACTGCTTCCCAGACCGAGCGATCGATGCCACCACGACGGGCAGGCACGAATCCCAGAGACCTCTTTCGTTCGTCGCCGGTGGCTCAGTGTCCCTACGTGTGTGGGACGCCGAAGCATGGCGCGCATCACCGTAATTCCTGACGACGACTGAGACGGCGAAGTCGGCGGGCTGCCCCGCCGGATCGTGGACCCACCCCGGGGCAGGGTCGACCACATCTTGGCCATCCATTCGCTCAACCCCGCAGCATGGCCGCATACCAAGGCCCCTGCGAATCAGCCATGGCCCGTCACACTTCGCCGCTACCGTCGCCCATTTGCTTCTCAAGCGCTTGGCGGACCAGGGCCATCACGTGCGGCAGCTGGGCCAGGTCGCTGAACTGCACCTCAACGTCGCCGTTGCCCCAGCGTCCGAGGTTGGTGATGTCCTTGGCCAGATGTCGCGGGTCGTGCAGCTCGTGGAAGTGCATGTTGAGGCTGAGGCGAAGCCGGGCCGTCTGGGGGACTACATCGACGAAATTGGTTTCCGCCTTAAACGCGACGTAGTGCTTGAGGAACTCCTCGGTGACCACGGGGCTCAGCGCGAGCACCTCGGCGCGGAATGCTTCGAACAGTGCTCGGCTGACGCTGCTCGGGGCGAGCTGCGGGTGGTCGTCGATCGTGTAGGTGTTGGGCACACCCCGATCGGGCTGTGTTCGGTACCTCGCTAGCTGCTCCTCTGGCAGGTTCACATCCGCCCACACCCTTGCGGCGATCTCAGCCAGACGGCCAGCGCGCGCGCTGATCTCCCGCTGGTCCCATAGCTCCAGTCTTCCCAGTGCTTCATTGAGCTTCAGGGGGCTCATCTTGAAGCCGCCCTCCATGTCGCGCTTTTCGGCGAAGGGGCGGTCGCTGTACTCGGAGTTGTAGCCGGTCAGGGTGAGATTGCCGAGCGTATGCAGCCAGGTCTCGTGGACTCGCTGCCAATCGGGGCCGAGGTCGTTCCGCCATTGGGCCGACACATCGGGGTTCTGCGGCATGATGTGCTCGATTGTGTAGTCGTCGACGAGAACGCGTTCCTTGCGGCCATGGTTCTCCAGTCGGCGCAGCAAGTAGCCGCAGCTTCGGAAGTTGTAGACGTCTCGGCTCTGCAGCTCGCGCTTGAACTCGTCGTCTCTCGGGAATCGCCGATACGACGACAGCAGGAGAAACTGAGCCTTGATGCTCTCCAGGTAGCGGTCTTTTTCGAGGTCACGGGTGAATGTCGCGAATGTCGTGTTGAGCGAGTTCGTTGGAATCGAACACACCGCTCGCCGGAACACATACGCCTCGATCATCCGAACCGCCTCGGAGAGCTCGTCCCTGCTCAGCACGCCTGCGCGGTAGTCGTCATACAGCTCAAGGAGCAGCGGGTAGGCGACGTTGGCCCTGAGTTCGCGGAGATCGCGGAAGGCTTCGCCGAGAATGCCATCGGGCTCTCGGTCGAGGGCCATCGAGCAGTAGTAGCCCGCGAACCGATGCACATCGGCGACCAGCCCAACGATCCCCTGCCCCGCATTCTGCTGCCGACCCGCGAATGACTTGAATTCCTCGTACACGGCCCCGATCTTGGGGATGTAGCCAGTCTTCAACGTGAGATAGTGGCGCATGAACCCGTCGAAGTGCGTCCCGTAGGACTCCTGCCCGAAAGCGACCTCCATCGGGCGCCAATGATCCTCGTAGAGCTCAGTCTGCTGGTCGCGCGGAAGGCGCATCAGCACGAAGTTGCGAATGAGATCGGCCTGGCTTAGTTCGCGGCCCGTCGAGTTCATACTCTCGAAGATGAGCTGCGGGTTGTCCTGGTCGCGACTGAGAGCGATGTCGACGACCATCAGCTTCGCAAGTCCTCGACAGAGCGAGCCGACGTCGTCTCCCAGAGCTGCGATTTGCTTCTCGAAGAACTGGAAGTTCTCCGCAATGCGCCACGACTGTTCGGCCGGCAGCGGCTTTTGCTCGATTAGGGCGATCAAACTCGTCCTGTCGGTTTGCGTGAGCAACAGCTTGAATCGCCGATCGCCACTCTCCAGACGATTCCGCAGGTAGTACTCCCGAAGCTTGGCGGCCGAGAACCCGTCCACGGGCTCCGCGCCGCCGACATGGCGTGCCAGAGCCTCGAGAATCAGCATCACTGTTGTTAGACGCTGCTGCCCGTCGATCACCAGCAGCGGTGGCCGGTTCATGACGTGAAATTGGCTCTCCTCGATGTACACGATCGAGCCGACGAAGTGCGCGTCGATTCCATCGTCACTCCCGCTACGGAGGATGTCATCCCACAATTGGCGGCATTCGCGCTCGGTCCAGCTGTAGGTGCGCTGGTACACGGGGATCTCGAATTGCGGTGATCTTCCCAGGAACTCGAGGAACTTGGCTGCGGTCGCCTTCATTGTCCAGTGCCTCCGACGCTGCTCGCATACGTTGCTTCGGCCACCGCCGGAGCGTATGGGCATCGACGTGAATCGGGTCGGGCAACGCGCTGGCCGCGCCTCGCGAACCGTCTGAACGACGGGTCTTACGCTGCGGTACCTGCGCCCCCAATTTCTGAAACTGACGAACGTTGTTGACTCTCGGGGTTTGTGGTGAGAGGAAGTTCTGATGGACGATCGAGAGCAGCAACGGAATATCCGGCATTGCCTGGCGGTGCTTCGCCACGCCGAGGAAGTTTCCGGCAACGTCATAGCGACGTGCCGCCACTTCGGCGTCAGCCGCACCCTCTTCTACAAAGGGCCTAACTGATTCGACGATCCGGGCGTCGAGGGGCTGCAGGGCCGGAGCTCCAAACCACATCACAGCCCAACTGCAACCAAGGGCGAGGTGGCCGAGCGGATCGTGCACCTGCGCCAGAACTACCACTTCGGTCGGGCGCGCATCGCGATGCACCTCAAGCGTTACTACGACGTCGAGATCTCCCTCGTCTGGGGTGGGGAGGGTCCTGCGCCGGCTGGGCCTCGATCGCCTGCCGGCGAACCAACGCTACGAGAAGCAGCACCCGGGCCACCGGGTGCAGATCGACGTGAAGTTCATCGCGCTCATCGACGGAGTCACGACCAAACGGCTGCTGCCAGTTCACCCCCATCGACGACGGCACCCGGCTGCGAGTGCTCCGCACCTACGCAAGAGCCGGCCAGCGCACCGCATTCGCGTTCCTCGACTACATCGCCGAGCGGCTCCCGTTCCCCATCGAGGTGTTCCAGTCCGACAAAGGCGCCGATTCCCCGGACCGGCTTCACTTGGCATGTGCTCGACCGCGGTATCGGCGACGTCTACATCAAGCCCGCGACCCCTAGGTTCAAGGGCAAGGTCGGACGCTCACACCGCACCGACGACACCGACATGTTTAACAGCCGGCTCCACGCCTGGGGCCCACCTGCAACTTCAAGCGACCCCACGATGGCCTTGACGGCCAGCCCCTACGAGACACTCAAAGAGAAAGCCAACCAACCCTGATGTCCACCGCGTCGGTCAGCAGCACAACCAAGGGACGAGCCAGCAATGAGACACGGCACTCTCAATCAGCGGCCGCATGTGAAATGTAAAGAGCTTCGCTCGAGGCAACTATAGCCCGTTCCGCCAAGAACTCCATTATGGGCAACTCTGACATCACTAGATCATCGTGGTGTGTACCTGGAATGAGGCCCGCGCTATCTGTTAGGCCTGCCATGCCTGAATATTTGGAATGAACGATTCGACAGCGAATATCATAGATCCGGTTCGCCAGATCATCGAGAAGGGCGTTCTCGTCTCCAATTCGCAACCCCTGTCCCGTTAACTCAGATTTCCGATTCTTGAGGTGTTCTTCCAGCTCAAGTGTTTCAACAAGTTCTACCACCTCGCTAACGCCAGTTATAGCACGAATAGTATGGGCCAGTTGGTCTCGCTCGGTGACTGCCCGAGTGTCAGCGAGACTCGAGACCTTTAACACGTCTTCTATGTCCGCATTGTCATATGGGTTGAAGTTCGGGGCGCGAAGACGGATGGAGAGCTTTTCCAGAGCTTCCCGCCGCGTGAATCTCGGGAAGAAATACTCCAAGACTTGATACAGTGCCCAATATCGAATCAGAGGCGAAGACCACCGATCGCGGCCGGCGTGATACATCAGGATCGGCGCGTGAGGATACTTGCCGCTTGGGAATTTGATCGTCGCTTCGCTGGTTACGCCGCGCCGACGATAGCGAGGGATGTTGTTCCGAAGCCGCCGCAATTGTAAACCAGTGCGATAATTCATCCGTATAGTAAAACTGATTGCGTCACCCAATTCTTCTGCAATCGTGTCGGCATCTGCGGATGTGGTCACGGCGATGCCGCTTATTCGCATTGTATACAATCGTCGACGACTGGCGCTGGAGAGGAGAAGCCGGGCGACCATTGAAGCCTCTCCGATACGTATGGTAACTCCTTGCGTTGAACGCAGGACGAGGACGTCATCTTCGGCATCGTTTTGACCCCTATATGGTCTCATCCAAGGCAGATAGTTTGGGCTAAATCTATCAAATTGGAGCGCTACTTCAAGGGCATTTTGGCTCTTGCTCCAAACTCCGTCATAACGCTGAAGTGATCTCCAATCGATCGTATGGCTGAATTCGTCCAGCATCAATGGCGCGGAACTCGCATCAACATAGATGTCACGAGATGATTGCCCCGCGGGCAACTCGAAGACTACTCTTGTCTCGCGTCCTTCATTCCTGACAACCCTTGGGTTGAGGGAGAGTTGTTCCAATCTGGATGCGAGGATCTCAAGCACGTCCGGCACTTCGGATGTTTGAATTCCAACCGGCTCGCTGTCTTCATCTGGACCGTCTTCTAGGTCAATCGTCTCCGGTGTTAGTTTTGCTCTTGTTTCATTCATACGATACTATCTGGTCCATTCAATTGCTGAGGCCGATATTGGTAAGTGTAGTCCTGCGCACACTATCGACTCCGCTCGCTGTCCCGACATTCGACGCATAGTCACAGGCCATTGACCGTTCAAGATTGTGAGACGCCATAGCCGGAATCCGCGTATTTCGAGTGCAGGACGGCATATTTCCTAGTTTCATCACATCCCTGCGGCGTTCAATTCTCTTTCATCGTAGGGTCGGCTTGGCTTGTTCGCGAAAATTGGATGCCGTGGGCTCCTTCGCCTGAACCAATGGTCGGGCCTCCGTTGCGAACGCTCGTCGATGCGGTCGCGCTCGGGGACGATTATGGCTGCGGCTGGCACACGGATCGTCGGTGCGGCCGACACCCGTCGGTGTGAAACGCTGGCGCATGGCACGCATCGAGGTCATTCCTGACGACGACTGGGACGGCCCCCTCGGCGAGCTGCACCCCCAGGACGTGGACCCCACCTACGGCCGGGTCGACCACATCTTGGCCATCCACTCGCTCAACCCCCGCTCCATGGCCGCACACCAAGGCCTCTA
>MKWU01007050.1_pt1 | contig 11001 bp, 6 predicted proteins | sample 809101 | NCBI WGS metagenome assembly MKWU01 (sample SAMN05860141, study PRJNA318959) | sponge metagenome | host: Aplysina aerophoba | place: Slovenia: Piran, Adriatic Sea, Gulf of Piran | collected 2013-05-07
ATCGAGAACCTGGTCGACCTGGGCGTCTACGAGACCAAGCCCGACTGGCTGACGATGCTCGACGCCACCGTCGTGCCGAAGCTCTACGAGGGCAACGAACTCATCTGGGCCCCGATGAACTGAGCGCATCCCGGGGCCGCCGGTGGGGACTCCCCCCCGGCGGCCCCGGTTCCGCGCCCACTGTGGGCGCGTCCGGCGGTGAATCGCCGCCTCAGGAATCTCGGCGCGATTCCCGGGGCTCAGACCGCAGGAGACCGCCGAGGCTCGATCTCAACTCAGAAGCCGGACAGGACGGCCAACGCGCCACCGCGGGTCAGTTCGTCGTGGTAACGCTGGTTGGCATAGGAGCGCAGGCAGCCGTAGCAACTGGCGTCCTTCCCGCATTCGCAGTGCTCGATAACTCGCAGCGCCGCTTGCAGAAGCTCCGGGAATCGCTCCGCAATGCGCGCCGCGTGGCCGGCACCTCCGGGAACGGCGTCGAACAGGACGAGGTTAACTCCGCCGGTGTGCCCCGACGGGCGGAGGGTGCCGTTCACGTCGTTCCGGGAGATGCCGATTGCGGACGCACTCTCGAGCAAGGCGTACAAGGTGCTCCGCGCCTGGGGCGTCGCCATCGGCACCGGCAACTGCACCTCTACGACGTCCGTCAGATACTGGTGCCCCAGATGACGGTGTGCGAGGGCACCGCTGCAGTCACGCCCGGAGCCGGGCCGTGTGTGTCCAGTTGCGAGAATCGCACCCGGTACGGGAGCGGCTTCTGCGTGCCCGCAGGTGAAGCAGATCCTGAATCCCCTGCCCGCAGGCCCCCGGTTGATGACCGTGATCTGCCCTTGGGGACTGGTACGAACGCTGACCTCGCGTCTGCCGCAGGGCACCGTTTCGAACACCGGCGGATCGGCCATGTAGTCGCTGAAGTGGAAATCGGAGGAGCCTGCCCGGGGAGGTCGGGACTCCCCTGGCCTCTCCCTGCATTGCCGGCCGATGAATCCGAACATGGGGATGACGAACCGCCCGGAATCCGATCGCCGCGCGGAATCGGAACAGTTCGTGCATTCCCCGGGCCCCTCACCGAGGCCCGTGCGAAAGACGCCACAACCCGCGCAAACCGCCCAGTTGTGGGTAGGGAGACCCAGGCCCGGGGGGATGCGCAGCCCGGCCGTCTCCCAGAGGGCACCGTCGGCGACGACACGCGAGCCCGGCGCGAACTCAGTGATTCCGAGGCGAAGATCTCTCGTCAGTTCCAACCGCTCGGCCTGTGAATCGCCGCTCCCCCGGGCATCCAGGGAGACCACGTCGACGGGGAATCCGTATTTCGGCAGGACCACTCGCTGGGCCAGGTAGTCAATCAGTCGCCGCGCCCTAAGTGTCCGCTCCACACGTAACAGACCCCTCTGACGACCGGACAATCTTTCGGCCCGGGCGCTCTCTCCCGCCGATCGGGACCGATTGATCTGCAGTTCGACATCGTCGAGTTCCTCGCTGATGCCTGTCAGGTCCGCGACTACCTCCTCTTCGGCACGCCGTAGCCAGCCGTACTCGACGTTCGTGTCACTGGATTCAGCCAGCGCCTCGACCCAGTTCCAGTCTTCGGCGCCGATAGTCGCGGAAACTCTCCGCGGGACGATCCGGCAAATGGCGTCGCCGAGTTCGATCGGGTGCGTCCGGAGCCATTCGACGAACCGACGAACCGGGGCGACTTCCTCCGCGTCAGGCGCCATGAAGAAGGAATCCACTGTTCTGTGCCACTCGCCGCCTTCGGCGACCTGCGTACGTTCGAACTCGGCGAACGCCACTGCGTGAACGTGCCGACGCACGATCCAGGGGTTGAGGAGCGACACGATGGGAACGCCGAGCCTCCCCTCCACGAGATCCACGGGATTGCGGAAGTAGTGAAGGTCGTGACTGCGGCGTTGGGCGAAAGTCACGCTGAAAGCCGCCGAGCCGGTGCGCCGCCCGGCGCGCCCGGCGCGCTGCACGTAGTTGGCGGGAGAGGGCGGCACATTCCGCATGAGGATGGCTTGGACCTCGCCCACGTCGACGCCCAACTCGAATGTCGTGGAACAACTCAGGACGTTCACGTCGCCGTCCACGAATTGCTGCTGAAGCTCTGCCGCGTAGTCCGTGGCCAGTTGCCCTGTGTGCTCTTCCACGCGCATTCCGATGGGTTGGAGCGACGTGTACAGGTGGCGGTAGTGATCGCTGGGGGAAGCGAAGGCCGGTTGCAGCGTTCCCGGGCACCTGTAAGACGGGCACACTCCGCCGACGGACAGCCACCACACCTGTAGGCAGGCGTCACAACGGTACGGCGGCTCAGCTTCGGATGCCGGACGAATGACGATCCGTTCGGGATCGATCGCGTGCATAAGACCGTGCCGTCGATGGTTGACTGGTCTCAGGATTCTCGACCACGAGTAGCCGGGTGCTGTCAACCATCGGGTCCAAATGTCACGCAGCAGATCAAGGGGGTCACCCTCTGCCGAACGTCGTTCGAGAAGCTTCTGGAGATAGTCCAGCCGGCGGTTGAGTCCACTTCCCGGAATCCACGCGAGAATACGACGGTCCGATTCCTCGTAACGCACGTTCGTCACCACGTTGCGAGGCGCGAACTCGGGTCTGTCGATTTCGACTCCTTCCGGAAGATGGACAGATGCCTGGAGACGCAGGGTTTCCAGCAGCACGCGGGCAAGGTTGAGCGCCTCCTCCTCGGTGAAACCAAGCTCCCGCAGCGGCTGTGGCACATCGACGCCTCTGGGAAGCGTTAAGCCGATCTCGGCGAGCGCGACACCGTCGAGGCTCTGCCGGCGGTCCACGGCGAGAATCTCCCGCATGAGCCATGTCCGCACCTCCGTCCTGTTGTGCATCGACCCATCGTCCTCGTCGAGAACAAGATGACGTTCCGCCTCGCGACGGATCGGATCCACGAGATCGCCGAACCGAGGATGCTCCTCGGCCAGCCGTTCGGCAGTCATCCAAATCAGGCGTCGCTGTACCGCCTGCGAATAAGTGCGGCTCAGGTACGGAGCGAAGAAGGCTGCATCCTGGCGGGAGTCGGAGAACGACAGGAGCCTTCGGCCTCCGCCGATGCGTCCAGACGCGCCGGGCTCTCGGCTTGCAGGGAGAGCTTGGTAGAGCGCAGTGGCGACGACCGCCACAGGCGCGTCCTGCCCCGTGAGGAACCGGAGCACGATCGGGCCGTTGCTGCGACCGGTGCAGGCGACGCACCGGCGAAGGGGCTGCCCGCGTCGAGCCGGATGTGCCACGGCGACGTCGATCGCCAGGCGTGGCCCGCAGGCGCACGACACCTCGTGTCCTTCGGTGAGGGAACCGCATCGCGTGCAGAGCCTGCGTCGATCGATGTCGGTCTCGGCCTCCTCGTCAGGCACGACCGCCTGCTCGTCCTCGTCGTCAGGTTCGTCCCCCGTTCCTTCGGCGGACACAAGGAGATAGCGGAGGTCGGAGTCGTGCGGGCCCGCCCAGCCGAGCAGGGTGTTCCCTTCGTCATCGTCCTCGGTGCTGCCCAAGAGGTACGAGGCGCCGCACTTCATGCACACACCGGATTCGAACATCCTCGATCCGCCAGCGGATTCCGCACAGGCCGGGCAGTGCTCGTACCGGTTGAGTCGGAGACGGGGCTGCCCGTCGGGGTGCTCGGGCGAGCAGCAGACGAAGGCTCCTTCCAGTGCTCGTACGAAGTAGTGGTAGCGGGCCGGAACGAGGGGTGCCCGTGTGGCCGGCGACCGAATACGGCTGCATACATCGACGAGAGCGACGAGATGCTGACCGTGGCCGGTGCTGCCGCCGAACAGCCGGCGGGCGACTTCGATGGCATCGACGGCCTCCGAGGCGAGCAACTCCTGCAGGCCGACCACGTGGCGCTCGGTACGAAGCATCGAGGCGAGCCTGTCCAGCGCGGATTCACCCGGACCGGACTCAGGCGCACCGCGGGAGGCGAGCAACTCGAACAGATCGCCCGGGACGGTGCCGCGACTCAGACCAGCGAGCACGGCCTCGAAGTCCTCGGGTTCGGCCTCCCAACTCGGTGCTGCCTGACGAAGTTTCTGATGCTTCGGTGAGATGATGTCCCGCCGGGCCGGATCGGCTTCCGAGTACTCGACCTCCTCGTCGAAGAGGGTCCGAGCAAACTCGGCCAGTCTCGGGTAGTCCCGCTCGCTCTGGCCCAGAGTGGCCGAAGTCCCCATGTACTGGATGCGACCCTTCTCGCTCCCGTTGACCCTGTCCCGTACCCGGCGAAGGAGCATGGCGATCTCGGCACCCTGCGCTCCGCTGTAGACGTGCACTTCGTCGAGCACGATGAAACGCCAGTGCCTTCCGGTCGGCCCGTCGAACAGCGACGTGTCCGCCGGGCGCAGCAGGAGATATTCGAGCATCGCATAGTTCGTCAGCAGGATGTGCGGCGGGCACTCACGGATCCGGTCACGGGATATGAGTTCGTTGGGCAGGGGATTAGCACCGAAGCGCTCCCGGTGGATCTCCACCGCTTTTCGGAACGTATCCTTCGTGTCGCCCACGAAACGGCCGAAGGCGATCTCGGGGAAACATCGCAGGACATCGCGCAATCGCTTGATCTGGTCGTTGGCCAGGGCGTTCATCGGGTAGAGGAGCATCGCCCGAACACCGGGTGCGTCGAGCGTGCCCGCGGCGCGTTCACGGAAGAGTTGATCGAAGATCGGGAAGAGGTAACACTCCGTCTTGCCCGAGCCCGTGCCGGTGGCCACGATCAGATTGCGCCCGGAAACGGCTTTCCGTATGGCCTCCTCTTGATGTCGATAGAGAGGCCGTTCGGTCGGGAACGCATCGGAGTCGAGTTCCAGGAACCCGTCGTGCAGGATCTCCTCGTGGACCAGATCCGTGAGTGACGCACCCTGCTCGAAGGGTGGCGACGCTTGCAGGAGCGGTCCCCGCGTCAGCGCGAAGTCGCCCTCCAGCGCAGCCCGGAAGTCATTCCTCAGACGCGCGTCCCGCGGTGCATGTCTCGACAGGAGGTAGCGCTCGTAGGAATCTCTGATCGCTTCTGCGGCTGTGAGTGGGTTCAGACTGGGGCTTTCGGGCATGTATCCGGACTCCTCAACCCGCTCGGGGACGATCACGGGCGGTTGTCACCCGTTACCGAGTCGCCTCCCCGGCGAAGGACGGCGACCGCCACGAGGATGCACCGGATCGTCAGTTCCGGCGCGAACCCCAACGCCACCGCGAGCGCATCGCTCGCCTCATCGGTCCTCGGCGGGAATCCGATCAGATGGAAGGCCGCCGCCTGCAGGTCGCCGGGGAATCGGCACCAGGCCGGCATGTCGTCGTCTGGGTCCAATCCCGCCAGAATCTGTCGTTGAGAATCGGACATCCAGTGGTTGGCCCCGAAGAACCCTCCGAATCTCGTACGCCAGTCGGTGACAGCACGGCGGTTCTGCCAGCTACACCCGAGGAACTCGGTCATCGCAGTTAGGAACCCGCTGAAGAGGAGGCGGCCCGATCCGCTCGCCGGAATCGCACTCGCCAACCCTCTAAGGCGTTCCGGCGGCCACTCATCGAGAGGCGAGCCAATGGCTCCACCCGGATAGAGCGACCTGTCGCTGTCGCCGTCGTCGCTGGATTCCAGGGGATTCCAACCCGTCCAACGTTCCCACCGGCCGGTCGATCCTGTGTCGCCCTCGCCGATCGAGTCGAACGCGGCCGCGGCAAGCGGATTTGTACGCCAGAGCCGTTCGAGCAACTCACCGTCAAGGTCGACCCGCGATGATCCGGTGATCCCCGCCATTAGCAGCAGGACGTGTCGGCGAGAACCCTCGGATCCGTTCCACGGATCCTCTGAGAGTCGTGCCGCGATCAGGTTGGGGTGAGCAAGCTCCAAGTCGAGGAGGCGTTGGCGCAGCGCCGCCAAGGAGCGACTCCCGCTGCGGGCGTCCAGCGACCTGATCAACGCGTTGAGCCTGGAGTGCATCGAGCGGATGTCACCGCGACTCCCGCAGAGGGCGTCCAGCGACCTACTCAACTCTTCGTGGACGCTTTCGGCTGCCGCACCGTCGAATTCGCGGACCGGGCCCCTCTCTGCGATCTCCAACTCGAGCGCGTGAAGAGGGCGACTCGGGTCGAGACCGTTGAGGTGGTCGCTCGCGTCCTCATGGGTGCCGAGATCCACGACGACCGCATTGTCGAGTCCGGTGGTCGGGCAGGTAGGCGGTGGGGCCCATGGGTCGCGGATCGACAATTCCAGCAGGTACGGTCCTGCCGGAAGATCCCTTTCACGCAGGAACTCCCGCGATCCGGCCGCCGCATCGTCCACGGTCTCACAGACAGGCGGATCCCACAGGCGATGCTGAGACCACAGGCGGATCTCACGATTCCTGAACCTCCGATTCTCCGTCCAGCTAACGTCGCAGTAAGTGGTGCCATCGGCGGTGTCCACAATGCTTGAGCAGCGCATATTCGAGACTTCGTAGGTGGCCTCGATTGTCGCAACACTGACAGCCAAGTCGCCGACGCGGAGCGTGAAGTGCAGACGATCCACGCCGGTGCCGAGCGCGGTGTCGCGGAATTGCCCGAGGGGGAATGACCACCGACCCTCCGACCCGCTCGTCCAGGTTGGCTCCGTTATCTGGAGGGTGCCTTCGGACGTGTCCAGTTCGAGACTGACCTGTTCACGTCGGCGAAGCCGCACGCAGATCGCTTCGACGGCTCCCCCTTCGAGGTCATCGATGCCGAACCTGGCGTGTTCGCTCCCGAAGGGTGCATGGAAGCTGTCACTACGGCGGACCGTCCAGAGAAGCCGCGGGATGGAAACCCGGAGTTTCACACCGCCCACACCCGGATCGACCTGGAGATTCTGTGTGTCGCAGCCCGGCGGGTACGCCAACTCGATCCTGGTCCGCCCGTGGGAATCCAGCGGAACGTCCGCCGCCACAACCAGCTGAACGTGCTCCTCGGGGCCGATCACGCGTTCAGGAAGCGGAACGGTCAAGCCGGGCACGACAGCGAGTTCCTCCCTGAAGTCCGAGCCGAGGGGACCGAGAATCTCGATAATCCCGGAACTCGCTCGCCGCTCGGGGAAGAGGAGAGACGTGTCGTACGTACCGTCCCCGTCGGCGAGCGCCGCCAGGCTCTCGGTTCGCTGCACACCGTCAGCCCGATAGCGGGCGCGCCACGAATCCGGAGAGCTGTCTCCGAGTTCCACAGAAAGGCGCGGAGGGTACGGGTGGACGGGCCTGCCACCGGAGTCCGTCGCGCCGGATAGCGGCTCCGACACGATCCGGCATCGCCTCAGCGACGACGCGATAGGCAGGCGCCTCCGGATCTCCTCCTGGTTCGCAAGCGGCTGGGCAGGACAGACAACGATCACGCAATCTCGATCGCCCAGGTTGAGGGCGCGAAGTCGCCATCCCGACCAGTCGCCGGTGAGGGGCGGCAGGTCTTCGATTGCGGGCACGTCCGATGGTGGCTCGTCAGCGCCGAGGAACTCCGTTGAGATGGGAGCAAGGGCCAGAATCGATGTGCCTCGCAGGCTCTCCTGGTTGCGGACAAGCTCCCCTCCGTCTGCGAAGAAGCACGCCGGGGCCTCGAGCAGGCCCTCGAACCGCCACGTCCTCTCTCGGGTCGGCGTGCGGAGCGCCACCTCCCACGAACAGGGCGGATCGAGAGGAACCTTCCGCAAGTCGTACCGCGAGACAGCGAACGAGCGCGAACGGCCCCTACCGTCGTTCACGATCCACAAGCCCTGGTATCCCGGCGCAGGGGGAAGCTCGACATAGGGACCGGCACCGGCGTACCGATCGATGAGAACACGTGGCCGAGGCCATCGCGGGCCGCGCCGGACAGGTTCGTGCTCACCCTCAAGGAAGCTCTCGACCAGATAGCGAGGCAAAGCTGCATCGTGAGCAAGTTCCTCCGCACCCCGGTCGCGTGCGGTTTCCAATCCGATGTCGGACGCGACCTCGGCGAATTGCCACATGCGGTCGATGAGATTCTCAGCGAAGAGTCCTCCGTAGTCCAGGAAGCGCTGGACGGGTTTGTCCAGTCCTGGATATCCGCGAGCCCGCCATCTCCAGGGGATGCCCGCATCGTCGGCGCCGTCACGCATGTCCGCAAGCAGCAACCCCCACACATCCGAAGCGCAGTACGCCGGGATGCCGCCGTGCAGGAGGATCGGCGTCACGTTGCGCAGAGCCCTCTCGGTTGTGAGGACGTGCTGGAACGTTTCCAACCCCAGCGTCCGGAGAGCTGAGCGGAAGGCCTTGCCGACCCGACTCTGCTCGTTCGGGCCGTCGATCCCCCCGGCCGAGACGTTCGGCCAGAAAATTCCACCCTCATAGCGATGAACCCCTTCGGCCACAAGAAAGACGACGATGGCCGACGGACAGATATGTTCCCAGTTCCATAGCCGGTAGCAGCGTGCGAACACACTTCTGGCCTGCCCGTAGAGATCACCCTCCAGGGAAAGATCGAGTTCGGCCACGAGACCGACATCGCGCAGCGAGGAGCGCAACACGTGTTCGACCTCGAACGGGTTCAGGTCTGCCCAAGGGTCGTGGTTGTCGCCGCTCACGCCGCCCCTCTGTACAGGTCTCCCGCCGATACGCCGGCCGGAGCGCCTGCAGGTGCTGGAGTGCCGACCATCGAACCAGGCGACCGGATGAACGTCGGGATCAAACTCCGAGACCGCTCCGGCGGGATCTCGCCGGAACACGGTGGAGCGTCTCAATCATGAGGCGTGACGTTATCGGACCCGCAGCGCAGGGTCAGAGGGTCGGCGCTACGCCTGGTGTACTGCAGACAACGCGGCCGTGTCTGCGGGTCGCCGGCCGCGAAGGGGACGGGGAACACCCGCGGGGTTTGGCGCGGGTCATGATCAACTGCGCAGGTCAGATGATCTCGAACACGCCGCGTCGTATGGCGAAATCGTGGTCCGCGAGATAGTCCATGCCCAGCACGATGTCATGGTTCTCGGGTTGCCACGGGAGCACCGCAACACGAAGTTCCTTCGACGGCAGTGGGGGAACGCCGATCCGCAGCCAGAGCGTCCCGATGGGCACCCTGGTCCCGTCAACGCCTGCGACGAGCATTCCCGAGCCGGAAACCACAGTCTTGAGACCGGAAACAACGGTCGCGGTTACAGCTGTGCGCTGTGCGCCGGTGTCTACCAGTGCGTCGAAGCCGAGCTTCTCGCCGTTGGGAATGAAGGTGAGAGCCGCCGTGGCGACGACGATGGGCCGATTCTCCTCACTTCCAGCGTCGGCCGAGCCGTTGGCCACCCTTGGCTATGCGGACAGGAGGGTCATGCCGAGGCAACCGAGTTGTATCGGCGGATGGCCAATGGGATGGGTGGAGAACCGACCCGGGGCGAATCTGTCGAATCCTGCTCTCGAGGCCGTGTAGTCATCATCAAAAATGTCAACGACCTCCCCGTCGTGCATGAGGGCCACGCGACCGAGATCGGTCCGCTCCAACTCGCAGCGGTACTTCGCCTCATATTCCTCGCGGTTGTTGAACACCTGACCGTAGATGCTGGGATCATGCACCGGGAACGCCCCCTCTCCTCGCCATGTGCATCCAGACACTCACGCGACCCTTGACATTGGCCGATTTCGAGATGCTGGTAGGCCAATTCACGATATAGCGAATTGCGCCACCGGCGGTGGACGCCCGGGGGGCGCTCAGGTGAGGCGGGCTCGAGCCCTGTTGATGAGGCTGGCCATCTTGCGGTTCACGGTTCGGGGCATCACCTCGGCCAGACTCGATGCGATTTTGTACCCCAGACCCGGGGTGTAGATGATCCGCCGGCGCGAGGCGGCCCGGAGCGCCAGGTGGGCCACCTGCTCAGCCAGCCGGGGGCCTTGCTGATCTGACGCTGCTGGCCGGCGCGGGCGTGCAACTCGCTGCGGGTCAGGCCGGGGGCAACCGTCGTGACCGTCACGCCGGTGTCACGGAGTTCCTCGTGAAGACCCTGCCCGAAGTAGGTGACGAACACCTTTGAGGCGGCGTAGACGGCTTCGTACGGCAGCGGCTGCGACCCGGCGATGGAGGAGATGTTGAGGATTGATCCCCGTCCCTTGGCGACCATCTGACCGGCGGCGGCCCGGCTGAGCGACACGACGGCCGCCACGTTGAGCGCCACCATGGGGTCCGCTGTCTCACCCGCGGGACCGGTGAGGGCGCCGAAGCTCCAGATGCCGGCGTTGTTCACGAGGAGATCGATCGGCTCGGAGGTGGCAGCGCAGCGGCCCGCCACGACCTCCAGGTGCGCCGGGTCGGTGAGATCGGCCGGCAGCACCTCCGCGGACACCGCCAGCGAGCTTGCGATCCTCTCGAGACGGTCGGCGTTACGCGCGACCAGGACCAGTTCGGTGCCCTGGCGGGCCAACTCCTGGACCATGGCCTTTCCGATACCCGCTGATGCCCCGGTCACGAGCGCCCGTTCCCACGTGACTCGCTTCATCGCGTGATCTCCTCCACCGGCACCCCGACCCCCATCTGAAACCCGCCGGATCCGTGCTCGTGTCTACCGGCTGCGGCCTGCGACCGCACACCCGAGCCGCCTCCCGGCGGCGCCTGCTCAGTGCGTCGTGCCTGCAGCCACCGCCAGGCGGACCTCCGCCCGCTGCAGAGCCGCGGCCGCCTCGGCGTCGTCGGGATCGGCGGCAAGCGCGGCCCGGGCGCGCTCGGCTGCGGTGGTCGCACGGTTGACGTCGATGTCACCGGCCAGTTCGGCCACGTCGGACAGGATCGCCACCTTGTCGCCGGCGACCTCCACGAAGCCGCTGTGCACGGCGATGAGCTGCGTGTCGCCGTCGGGGCCGAAGATCCGCACCCGCTCGGGCAGGAGCACGCCCACGAACGGCACGTGACCAGGCTGGAAGGCGATGTCGCCGTCGGTGGTGCGCACGAGCACCATCGAGGCGGTCGTCGCCAGGACGACCTCCTCGGGGGACACCAACTCCACCTGAAGGGCCACGCTACGCCGCCTGGGACTGCAACTCGGCCGCCTTGCGCTGG
>MKWU01007051.1_pt1 | contig 11001 bp, 9 predicted proteins | sample 809101 | NCBI WGS metagenome assembly MKWU01 (sample SAMN05860141, study PRJNA318959) | sponge metagenome | host: Aplysina aerophoba | place: Slovenia: Piran, Adriatic Sea, Gulf of Piran | collected 2013-05-07
ACTTGGTTATCTTGCCCTTTGCCGGCGAATCGGTCTGGTGGTACGAAAAAGACAAATTCGAGATGACAAAGCACGGTGCCCACGGAGGCCTGACCCCGGACGAAGTAGAAATCCCGCTGCTGCTGTTTTATTTTTGACTTTGGCCAGAAAAACCATGGACCCGACTGCCCTGTGAATTTCATCCGCCAGTTCTATCGCCTCGTCCGTCCCCAACGCACCCTCTTGGCCCTGACCATTGGCTGCGGATTCCTCTTTGTCGCCGCGAACTTGCTGCCGCCCTTGGTCATCCGCCGCCTCATCCAATGGCTCACCGAAGGGGGTGGCTCCTCGGCTGGTCTGCTGAAGCTGTCCCTCTTGCTGCTGGGCACCTACCTGATCCGGGGCTTGGTGCGCTACGGCTATGGCCTGTACTCGCACATGGCCGCCTATCAAGTCATGCACCGGCTTATGACTCGGGTGTACCGCCATTTGCAACGGATGCCGCATCGCTTTTTCCACCAGCGCCGCACCGGCGAACTCATGGCCCGCTCCATCAACGACGTGGAGACCGTGGAGGACTTTATCGCCCACGGCATTCCCGAGACCTTCATCGCCATGGTCATTCCCGGTGCCATGTTGACTGTGCTGTTCGTCCTAGACGCTCGCCTCGCCCTCATCGCGCTACTGCCCATCCCGCTGACCGCCTTCCTCGTCTTCCGCTACGTCTCGCGGGTGCGGAGCATGTGGGCTGGAGTGCGGGGCGGCTTGAGCGAGTTGGTGGCCCAAGTGCAGGACTACCTTTCCGGCGTCTCGGTCATCAAATCGTTCGTCCAAGAAGAGCGCTGCGCCCGCAGCATCGAGGCCCGCAGTCAGACTTACCGCGACCGCATGATCTCTGCCAACAAGATATCCATTATCCCTTCCGGTCTAATCGAAGGAGCCGGCGGGGTAGGCGTGGTGCTGGTGATCTGGGCGGGGGGCACTGATGCGCTGCAAGGCGGCATTTCCGTGGCCGATCTGTTTGTCTTCGTTGCCTATATGGCGCATATCTACGAGCCGTTCCTGCGCTTGGCCTCCATCAACGATGTGCTGCAGAAAGCGGCTTCCAGTACCGAGCGGGTCTTCGCCTTGCTGGCGCAAAAACCTACTATCGTTGACGCGCCCAATGCCGTGGCTCCAGCCCATTTGGATTGGTCCTTGCGCTTTGATCGCCTCACTTTTGGCTACGAGCCGGACCAGCCCGTGTTGCACGATATTGATTTCCAAGCAGAAGCCGGACAGGTGGTGGCCTTGGTCGGCCCCACGGGCGCTGGCAAGAGCACTATTGCCGCCTTGGTGCCGCGCTACTACGATCCGCAGAAGGGCCAAGTGCAATTGGGAGGGCACGATGTGCGGAGATTGCCCTTGGATTATCTGCGCGGCCACATCGCCTCCGTTCCCCAAGATGTCTTTCTCTTCCACGGCACCGTGCGCGACAACATCCTCTTTGGCCGCCCCGAAGCCAGCGAGGCCGACATGGAGGAAGCAGCTCGGGCGGCCAATGCCGAGGAATTTATCCGCGATCTGCCCGAAGGCTACAACACTTTGATCGGCGAGCGCGGCGTGCGTCTGTCGGGTGGGCAAAAGCAGCGTCTGTCCATTGCCCGCGCCTTGCTCAAAAACGCCCCGGTGTTGCTCCTCGACGAGGCCACTTCCTCGGTGGACACGGCAACCGAGGCCCTCATCCAAGAAGCCGTCCAGCGCCTCATCCACAACCGCACCACCCTGGTCATTGCCCATCGTCTGTCCACGGTGCGCCGGGCCGATTTGATCTTGGTACTGGACCGAGGCCGCATTGGCGAGCGCGGCACCCACCAAGACCTGCTGACCCGAGACGGTTGCTACACCCGCATGGTCCAGGCTCAGGAGCTAGCCGACGCGCTGGTTTAAATTCGGCTTTTCAGACTTCACTCGACGGATCAATCTAGAGAAGACGAAGTGGTTCCACTGCGATGTTTTAGGCGGTGATGTCGCTTGCGGCTTCGACGAGAACGCTAGCCAGAGCCTGCTTCATCACGATCATCGCGCTGCCTGAAAAAAAGCCAAAAAATCGCTGCGCCAGAAGCAGTTAAGCAGCCTGCCATGAGAAATAGAGCGCGATACCCCACCGCTTCAATCATATAACCCCCACCTAGCGATACACCGGCATAACCAAAGCCGGTCATGGTGGCCGCCGCCCCGGCCATCGCCGTCCGCCAGCGCAGTGGCATCATTTCTTGTTGGAAAACGGTGAAGGCCGGTCGGCGGATCCCCGCTAGGCACATCGTGCCCATAAGGCATAAACCAGCGATGCCCCAATGGGGAATTAAAGCGAGGGGGACCAATATCAGAGCCGAGCACAAAACCGCTCCATTAAACGTGCGGGTGCTCCCAAAACGCTGCACTAGAAAGGGCATCATTAGGGCGGCGGGAGTGGCGAGTAATTGTCCCGAGGCGGCCAGTGTGCCAATGAGGGCGGTACTCGCATTTAATGCGTCGTCTAGATAGACATTTAAGAAAGTGCGAACGGCACCTTCACTGGCGGTATAAAGAAACGCAATAAAAGAGAGTACCAGGATGAGCTTCAGCGGCAAGGGAGTAGCATCCGTTGGCGTGTCCTCTTGGTGTTCGCGGCGGGCCTCTTGACCCGTTGCCACAAGGGCAAACACGCCTGGGATGAGTAGTAGGGCAGCAACGAGCAATGTATGCCGATAGGGGGTGGGATGGTCGAGGGAAAGTTGTAAGAGGCTGGCAAAGCCGCCCGGCAGGAATCCCCCGACCAAACTGCCAGCGAAACCCGCGAGGGGAAAGAGAGCGGCTTGGAGCGAGAATACGTGGTGGCGCTGGGCGGCGCTGGAGACCGCCATCAAGTACGGGTAGCCGTTGACGATATACAGCGAGATGCCGAGTAAGCCGAGGGAGTTCATGCTGAGAATGAAGCTTTGCCGGTGGATAGTAGGGACGAACTCAGCTTGGGAAAGCAGCGCATGGCCGACGACGGCCAAGCCAAGGCCGAGGATCATGGTGCGGCGATTGCCCCAACGGCTGCCGAGGAAACTGCTCGGTAGGCTGGATAGGGCAAAGGCTAGGCCGCCGACGGCATTGACTTGGCCGACGAATGCGGGACCGTAGCCCAGCCGCAGCAGATATAAATTGAACAATAGCGAGTAGATGCCGCTGAATAGACAAAATCCAACCAGCCCAGAAGCAAACAGATACAGGCGGATGTCGCGGTTGAAATGGCGAATTGTGCGCAGATATTGGGCGGGCATACTGCGGGCTTATAGATCGGGGGCGATGGGACGAGCTAGAGCTAGACTTTCTTCCTTTTTTTGTGCCGATCCTTCTTTCCGTTTTTGGCGGTAAGCCTCTTTTTTTTCGTACCAGCCTTAAGAGGAAAGGGAGCGGCTTTACCACGGCGGGGATGCCCATTTGATAATTTTGTTGCTGGCCGCGTCTTCTCGTGCTGGTCAGTACTCCGGTCTTGGTGCGTTCGCCGCGCAAGGAGTAGCGGTTCGTCGCCTTGGACCATCTTCGCCAAGGCTGAAGCCACATCCAGCGCCGTTACATTGTGCTCCTGTTGATATTGCTCGATGATCGTGCGGAACAAGCCTAGGTCCTCAGTAGCAAGCGCATTGGTAATTATCTGCTTAAAGCGGGCGATGCGCTGATCGTTGATTGCCGCGGTCGACGGAAGCTGCAAAAGTGGGATCTTCTGTTGAGTGGACCGCTCTATGGCGTAGAGCAAGCGGCGCTCGCGTGGCGCGACAAAGAGAATCGCTTCGCCGGCACGTCCCGCTCGGCCGGTGCGTCCGATGCGGTGGATATAGGCTTCGACATCGGAGGGGATATCGAAATTGATGACGTGGCTGATGCGGTCAATGTCCAAACCACGCGCGGCGACATCCGTGGCCACGAGGATATCGAGTCGGCCCTTTTTCAGTTGTGCTACCGTTTCTTCGCGCCGTTTTTGCGCCATCTCGCCGCTCAGAGCCGCACAGGCGTAGCCGCGGGCTTCCAGTTTTTCGGCTAATTCAACCGTTGCCGTCCGCGTGCGGACAAAGATCAAGATACCGTCGAAAGGTTCGGCTTCCAAGATGCGGGTCAGCGCATCGAGCTTGTGGTCTTTGCCGCTGACCATCCAATGGCGCTGACGGATCTTATCGGCAGCCGATGTGCGCTCTTTAATGGCGATATGGGCTGGGTCGCATAGGTGTTGCTCGGCGATGCGGCGGATCGGCGCTGGTATCGTCGCGGAGAACAGGGCCGTCTGGTGGGTGTCCGGCGTTTGCTCTAAAATCCACTCGACATCTTCGATAAAGCCCATCCGCAGCATTTCGTCCGCCTCGTCCAGCACCAAGCAGCTCAGGCTGTCCAGACGCAGGGTCTTGCGGCGCATATGGTCCATCACGCGGCCCGGCGTGCCGACCACTACGTGCACGCCGCGCTTGAGCGAGCGCAATTGACCGTCGTAGGCTTGGCCCCCATAGATGGGTAAGACGTGAAAACCCGGGATATGCGCGGCATAGCGCTGGAACGCCTCGGCGACTTGGATGGCCAACTCGCGAGTGGGGGTTAAAACCAGCGTTTGCACTTCCCGGTGCCTAAAGTCGATCCGCGAGAGCAATGGCAGGGCAAAGGCCGCGGTTTTACCCGTGCCGGTTTGCGCCTGGCCTACTACATCGCGTCCGGCCAGCACCAGCGGGATGGTCTGCTCTTGGATCGGCGTTGGAATCTCGTAGCCGACTTCGGTCAGTGATTTGAGTACGGGCCCAGCTAGCGCAAGGTCTTGAAATTTTGTGCCGGATGCTTCGGACATGGGGCTATTCTTCTTTCTTGGCGTTTTTTTCGGCGCGATAGCGCAGGCTGTGTTGCAGCTCCCTCTTGCGTATGCGCAGGGCCTTGGGCGTCACTTCCAAAAGCTCGTCGTTGTTTAGATACTCAACTGCCTCGTCGAGCGTCAGGATGCGCGGCGGTGACAGTGAATCCAATATGGCCTTGGGCGAAGCGCGGTGGCCCGTCAGGTGTTTGGTGCGGCAGACATTGATGACCAAGTCTTGGTTGCGGATGGTCTGGCCGACAACTTGACCGGCATAGACTTCCTCACCGGGACTAATGAAAAAAGTGCCGCGCTGCTGTAGATGCTCCAGCGCATAAACACTGGCGGTGCCGCGCTCGCGTGAGATAAGCGAGCCGTGTTCTTGCATGTCGATTGCTCCAGCTACCGGCTCGTAATCGTGGAAGAGCGTGTTGAAGGTGCCCGTACCGCGCGTGGTATTCAAGTAGGGCTGGCGAAACCCGAGCATACCACGGGTGGGAACCAAGAATTCGGCATATACTACGCCGTCATCGCCGTGGCGGATATCCTGTAGCCGCCCGCGCCTTTTGCCGAGAATTTCGCTAACGGGCCCCAAATACTCGGCAAGTACCTCGATAAAGACCCGCTCAACGGGTTCGAGGAGCCCTCGCGCACTCGAGCGAAAGATGACCTCGGGATTGCTCACCGCTAGCTCGTAGCCCTCGCGCCGCATTGTTTCGATCAGGATGGCCAAGTGTAACTCGCCGCGGCCAGACACGACAAACTCGCCCGAACGCTCCAAGTCCTCCACGCGCAGCGCGACATTGCTCTCCAACTCGTCGAAGAGCCGTTTGCGGAGTTCGCGGCTGGTCACGAAGCGGCCATCGCGCCCGGAGAAGGGGCTGTCGTTGACCTTGAAGAGCATGCGTACTGTCGGCTCTTCGACTTTGATCGGCGGCAGCGCCACGGGTCGGGCCGGGCAGGTCAGCGTATCGCCGATACTGACGGCGGGCACGCCGGAGACAGCGACGATATTGCCGGCGTGGACTTGCGCGACCGATTCGCGTTTGAGGTTGCGGAAGACGAAAACCTGTCCGACCGTGGCTGGCTGCATCTCGCCGGCGGCGTTGATGTGGACAATGGCCTGACCAGCGGCCAGCGAACCACTGCTCAAACGGCCGACGGCGATCTTGCCGACATACGAGCTGTGTTCCAAGGTCGTAACCAATAATTGCGGCGGACCGTCTATTGCGATCTGCGGCGGGGGGAGATGGCCGATGATCGCATCGAATAAGGGGACTAGATTTTCAGCTAGCTGATCGGATGCGAGTCCGGCGCGGCCCTCTAAAGCCCGGGTGTACACCACGGGGAAGTCGGCCTGTTCGTCGTTGGCCCCGAGGTCGATAAAAAGATCAAAGGTGGCGTCGATCACTGCGTCGGGCCGGGCCGCGGGCCGGTCTATTTTGTTGACGACGACGATGGCCTTGTGCCCGCGCTCCAGCGCTTGCTTGAGGACGAAGCGCGTCTGCGGCATCGGCCCCTCGACGGCGTCAATGAGCAACACCACGCCATCGACCATATTCATAATGCGCTCGACTTCACCGCCGAAGTCGGTGTGGCCGGGGGTATCGACGATATTGATGGTAGTGCCGTCGTAGATAATGCCCGTGTTCTTGGCCAAGATCGTGATGCCGCGCTCGCGCTCGAGATCGTTGGAGTCGAGGACGCGTTCGGCGACTTGCTGGTGCGCCTCAAAGACATTGCTCTGTTTGAGCATGCCGTCGACTAGGGTGGTTTTACCATGGTCAACGTGGGCGATAATGGCCACATTGCGGATATCGGTGCGGGGCACCGTTTGCACTGCGTCTTGCGTTGCGGATTCGGGTTGGGTCATGGATTCTCTATGATTGAAAAGGAAAGGGGGCCGCGCTGTGGCTTTCTGCGCGGCCCCCTTTTATGGTCGCCGCACGAGCTAACTCTACGCGGCGGATTCGCTGAGCGTTTAGTCCAATCGATTTGGAAGCTGTCTAATTTTTTATAAGACAATGCCTTAGAGTAAATTAGGGTGCTTTTAATTATTGGGCAAATAAAGGGTCATCGCCGCCGCGCATCCGACGCAGCAAACGCATCCGCCGTAGCAGCATTTTGCTGACCAACGAATGCTCAGGCGGGCCTCAAACTTCACTGGCGAGGATGCGGTCGATTACGGCTTTGGCGTTGCCGCACCAGCGCAGGACGATGACCAACTCACGCTCAGGCTCGACGAAGACGATGTTGCCGCCGGCTCCGCGCGCCGCAAAGCTGTCGAGGCAGGCCAGATCGGACATGTCGTGCTGGTGGTTGAGCCACCACAGGAAACCGTATTCGGGCTTGATGGGGCAAGGGGTGAGGGAGTGGTCAATCCACTGTTCGGAGAGGAGTTGGCGGCCGTTCCAGCGCCCGCGCCGCTGGAAGAGCAGGCCAAAGCGGGCGTGGTCGTAGGTGGTGATCCACAGGCCGCCGCCCCAGTGCGTGCCGCCGGAGACGGATTGGACCCGTTGGCCGCTTTCTTCGACATAGGAGGTTTCATACCCGTGCCATTCCCAAGAGGAAGAGGCCCCAATGGGGTCCATGATGGTTTCTTTGAGCATAGGGGGTAAGGGGCCGCGAAAAAGGCGCAACAGGCTGAGGGCCGTGCGGTTGACGCGCACGTCGTTGTATTCCCAAAAGGTGCCGGGTGGTTCCAGAGGCCGGTAATTGTCGGCGCTGGAAGCCGCGCCGCCCACCGTGGCTTCGGCCGCACCTTGGCCTAGTTCGCGGCCACGGTCGATCCAATCGGGTAGGCCGAAGAGTTCGCCTTCCCATTCGCTGGTCTGTTGTAGTAAATGACGCCAGGTGATGGACTGGTTTTGCGGTGAGTCAAAGCCGCTGTCCAATACCGTGCGGCCGACGGGTTCGTCTAGATCGCGGATTAGCCCTTGGTCGAAGGCCACCCCGGCTAGCGCTGAGATATAGCTCTTGGCGCAACTGAAGGTGACTTCGACGCTGGCGACCGGGCCGAAGGTGGCGACTAGATACCCCTGCCGCACAATCAGGCCGGCCGTGGGTCCGCGTTTTTTGAGCGGGCCTAAGGGACGATCATTGGGGTGGCGGTCGCCCTTGGGTAGCATGGCGGCCAAATTGGTGGAGGCTTGGATCTCTTGGGTCTGGGCGAAGGCCAACGCCGCGGCTAGTTTGTCGGCGTCGAAGCCGGCTTGGGCGGCGCTGCGGCGCTGCCAGTCGTGGGAGGTGGGGCAGTAGTTGGGCATGGTTTTTGGTCAGGTGTTGGTGATCTTCACCTATTCTCCTCTGAGGACATTCACAGCTCGGGCACCGGACGCCGCTGGTGCTTATTTTCCGAAGAGGACACCGCGCCGCTCGATCTCGCTGTAGAACTCGGCGAATTTGCTGCTGCCGTCGTCGGCGATGACCTCGAGCGTCGAGCCGGCCTCGAAAAGGGGCAGTCCGGCTTGCCGATAGCGCCCGTGGAAAGCGCTCCTGTTGCCGGCGATGTGTGCGCTCTCGCCGCCGGAGCGGACATAGCGATAAAAGTGGCGAACCTCCTGTACTGTCGAGTAGTCCACCGCGTACTTCTGCACCGCCGCCTCATCGATCTCGATACCCAGACCGGGCCTTTCGGGAACCGGGTAGTAGCCGCCCTGCACCTCGATTGGTCTCTTCAGTAGCTGGCTCTGGTAGATGTTCATGCAGGTGATGGCCGGCCACCGGGCCTCGGGGCAAACCGCCCCCACGTGAGCCGCCCAGGCTGTGGTGATGCCGGTACCGACCAGTTGCAGCCAGAACGGCTTGTTGGCGGCCGCGACTACGGCCTGCTGTTGCATCATTTGCGAGGCACCGCCCCCGATAATCAGGCCGTCCGCGATGTCGTCGCGCAGCACTGTCATAATCGGAGGCCTGTCCACGTGCATGGCGATGGGCCGGTTGATCCGCGACCGAACTTGGAGATTGCCGGCGATATCCTCCTGCGGTATCGGGGTCTCGATCATCGCCAGTTGCTCGTACTGTTCGAGCGATTTTAGCAGCGGGACCGCATTGGCGGCGTTCACTAGGTGGCCGTTGAAATCGAGGTCGAGTCTAAATTGCGGCGGAATTACGCGCAGCACCGCCTGCAAGCAGGCGTGCAGGTCCTGCCACGGCCTCGTCTTGAGCTTGGCCGACATGTACCCTCGCGCAACCGCCATCTCGCACTGGCGGGCCCAATCCTCCGGGCCCATGTCGCAGGTCCACCAGGAGATCGGACACCCGTTGCGCACCCGCGGCCCAAGCAGGTCGCAGATTGGGACGTTCTCGTTTTTTGCCACGGCATCGAACAGGGCGATCTGCACGCCGGCACCGAGCTCGTCGCGCCATAATAGAGCCGCTGCCTCTTCGCCGACGATGCGCTCTGCAATGTCGTCAGGTACCCGGGCATGGGTGGCGTTCGGGATAGTCTCACCCCAACCGACGACGCCGTTGTCCAGCGTCAGCTTGCATACCTGCACGATCCGCCACGGCGCAATCCAGTACTGCAGGTGCTGGCCAGCATACTGCTCGAATGGCACGTCGAGGCTGGTGAGTTCGACACTAGCCACCTTCACGGCGGATCTCCTTGGTAAACTCCAGCATTGGGGGTTGCGTCAGCAGCTTGCACAGGGCGTTCAAAGTATTGAAAAATGTCCTAACGGACAATCTGCCACTTACCCCAGGAGACGGCCCCAGTCTGGGCCAGTGGACAGGCAGACATCCCGGCCCGGTCCGTCGCGGTTGCCCTGCTGGACATATTGCCGGGCAAGCAATACAATGGCTGGACTGGCACCGAGATTTTGGAGGTTGAAGCGCCGGGATCCGCGGTGTTCAATTTCACGGATTCTCGTTACCACGGGAAAGAGTGACGACTCCGTCGCCTACAGGCGGCGGATTTTCAGGTTACGCACGGCCCTATGATCGGTGATCCCGGAAAGGATCCAGCGCTCGTTCACTGGTTCGTCGGCGCGCTGGTAGCGGGTGTCAGAGGACAGGCGGATGCGTCCCTTCTCCGCGGAGTTTAGCGGCGGGGTTCGATCGCCCAAGGTGTGTCGTTGGAGGGTTGCAACAGACCCATGCGGTCGAAGGGTTGGCTGCGGTAGGTGAGCGGGGGAATGGTCGTCACAAGCGCGTGGCTCATTAGCCAACGGCGAGACGGCCTTTGGGCTGAGGAATCTCCCAGCCTTCTTCGCGGGCGACGTCAAGCCAGCGCTGGACGGCGTTTTCGACTTCTGCTAGGGCCCCTTGGGGGGTCGGGCCGTCCGCGGCGCAAAACTCTAACTCGGGTACCTCGGCAATCCAGGCGTTGTCCTCGGCGCTCCAGTATAAGACTCTAGAGTATTTATCCATGATTACCCTCCAATCGAGTGGCAGCGCAAATACGTGCGAATTTGTTTTACCTGATAGGGCTTTACTTTGCCGGCTTGGGGCTGCAAGTCTAACAGTTTGGGGATACCCGGATAGGTGAATATATGATGTGAACCGCGAATGCGTTCGTTGAAGCCTAGGCGCTTGAGCAAGTTGCAAGTAGCGCGGAAAGGAATATTGGTGTCGGCTGTGCCCGAACGGATTTTTTGAAGAAGTTTGTCGCGGTTCACATTGGGTTCCTTTCTATCTTGATTTATTTATTACATAAACATAAGCTCTCTCTTGGGGCACCAAAAGTTTGACTACAAGTTCGTCGCCTTGAGTCACAACACGGTTCGCGGGGCAGTTGGGGGCACCGTCCTGATGGCCGAGCTGCTCAGAGCGCAAGGATACATCCAAGCCCGGTAGCTCGGGATCACTGCTCTCCTACCTATGCCATCAATTCGATCCGATATTGCGGATGGCGGTCCATCTCTAAGGCAGCGTGGGCGAAAAAGGGATATACACTCCACTCGACGCAGGCCAAAAGATCGGGCTTGCCGTCGCCGTTGAGATCGCCGGCCCAGGCGCTGGGGCCGTGGATGGTACAGGCAATGGGGGTGCCGTAGCACTTGAATTGCCTAGGGGTCGCAAAGACGGGCTCTTGCGGTGAGCCGACATTGCGCAAGAGGTAAATCTCGCCCGTGCCGGCGAGATTGTAGATGAGATCGATCAAGCCATCGCCGTCCCAGTCGCAGGCGCGGAAGGATTCGGTCCAGTGTTTTTGCCGGCCGACAATGCTATCGTCAATGGGGCGG
>MKWU01007052.1_pt1 | contig 10999 bp, 10 predicted proteins | sample 809101 | NCBI WGS metagenome assembly MKWU01 (sample SAMN05860141, study PRJNA318959) | sponge metagenome | host: Aplysina aerophoba | place: Slovenia: Piran, Adriatic Sea, Gulf of Piran | collected 2013-05-07
TACATAATTGCACTGTGTGTAGAGTTTTCTGCCGACGTGGTACTAGTGGACTGTGTGAAGCTATCCTGGGTGCAGTAGTAGACATACGTACAAACAACCATTTGAATGTTGGCCTTGAGTAAAGCACACTTTCTGCAGATATGCTCCTGAGTAGACCTTGAAACTGACTTATGCAATGAAAGTTTTTGCCTTCATTTGACTTTGGGGCAGTTATGAAATAAAGCTTTTCTGCATTGTATGACTGAGGTGGCTGAAAAGTACAAATACTGAAGAGACTTGTTTCATCAGGTGTTGCAAGATGCAGCAAACCCTGATGAAGGCACATGTGTAGAACTCCGACCAAGATGAGTTCTGTACAGTGCAATTTACAATTGCAAGTGATATCTACTAGTACTCTTAGCGACCATCTTCGACTATCCATAGAACAAGTGATCATCACAAAACAGTACGTACATTGCATGTAGGAGGTTGCCATGTACATGTATTGATTGATGTCTGTCGAAATTGGCATTCCATGAATTGTCTTGCCATGCTGCTAGCCTTTATCTGTTCTTGGTAACAGCCAACACTACCTAGGCTACAGCCAACACTACCTGCTGCTGGTAAGACTGGTTTGTTTGTATTGATTGATGTCTGTCGAAATTGGCTTTCCATGAATTGTCTTGCCATGCTGCTAGCCTTTAGCTGTTCTTGGTAACAGCCAACACTACCTAGGCTACAGCCAACACTACCTGCTGCTGGTAAGACTGGTTTGTTTGTAACCTTCTGAAGTAGCGACCATAATAGCAACTAATCCTTGCTATTTGTATAGAATCTGGTATAGTCCCAGCATCAAGGTAGCCTGTTTTGAACCTTCTGTAGCTTTTGCCTACGTTTTCCAATGATTGGCAACTGTCTGCCATTCCTAATCATTGCTATGTTTTCTGGTTGCTGGCTTGATCGTTTAAAAGTCAAATAGTGATGCAACGACAAGTGTGTACGATTCAAACATTCATTGTTGTTTCCTAACATTTTGCGACATGTGTGCCACGGGGAGTGTCTTCTCTGTAGGGAGATGATGCTATTGCTCTCACAACAACTGACAATGCGGTGCGAGTGTTTGGGAACAAGGTGAGCATTTCCATTCAGGCTTTCTGTCTTAGTGTTTCAGATGCATTATGCTCTTCAAAGGCTATAGCAATTAAAGTATTCATTTCTCTGGTGCTTAAGACTGTTGTATTATGTTTTTGTAGGGTGAGAGCCTGGGTCTGCTCCTTCGGTTCAGCGCTGCTGTGAATCACATGGATGTCAACCTGTCTCAGGCTACGCTTGCAGCGGCTTCCTCAGATTTCTGCATCAAACTGGCAAACACTCAGACGATGCAGCAGGTCTCTGTACTCTCAGGCCACACTGGCCCAGTCCTGGCTGTCAAGTTTGGCCCCAGGGGCAAATACCTTGTAAGAATACTGCTTAATGTTAGGATAGGAATTGATGTGAATCGTTGGGATTGCCAAGTCTAATACATGTCCCAGTACCATGGACTGTGTGTATCCTCTCATACTGCATGTAGATAGGGCACAATGACTTAGCAATTGCTCAGTGTCAGCACTTAGTGATGATGTTGTATAGACAGAAAAATTTGACGGCATTTGAAGGCTAATAACTGCACAGGATAATGCTCATTGAAGTTATTGTGAACGTAATTGCAGCTGCTACGTAAATGCACAATCAGTAAATAAATGTCCATGGTGTTTTGATGAGAAGATCTTGTTCAACCGGTACACGCTAAACTGGCATGACTAACATGATTAAGGAAAATCAATGCTAAATAATGAAAGAAGTGAGGCAGTAGTAGGTAACACATGGCATTGCATGTGTTTAGCAATGGTTTTTCTTTGGTAGTGTCAGTTTTGTTTTGTACAGTTTATGTCCTGGACATTGATTTACTAATTTCCCAATAAACTGACATGAGCAATGTTATATTAATTGAGAGTGTTGAAACTGTTGGTCACAACGTTAGCTTGCATGTAGCAGCCGCTCTGCAGCAATACATTCAGAACTGGGAAAGCTAGCAAGCCATAGAACTGTGCTTGTGCTTTTGTCTGTGCAGGCAAGTACAAGTGCAGACGGCACTCTGAAAATTTGGTTGCTAGGGAAAAAGGAATGCACCAAAACTGTCTATTGCCTTCCCAAGTTTAGTGCTGCGAACTTCAGTCACCCACTAGGGCGAATGGCATGGGAGGACCATTGTGGATCGGCAGTTGTTGTTCCATGTGGTAGGGCTGGGATCAAGCTCTTTGCCTATGGCACCTGGACAGAGAATGCAACCCTGTGCTGCTCGGGTGAAGCTAAGGTAACTCACAGTGTGACTGTTTAGAATATGTAGCCTCCAATTGTCCAGTGGCCATGTATGGAAAGAATTGTTAGTGAGTAATGCCAATTGCCAGACAAGCTCGTTCCTTAGGGCAATGAGTAGACATGTACAGTAGACATGTATATACGTACGTCGCACTACATATGTTTGTCCCCTGTACTGTCTCTTATGTGTGTGCAGGTGTTCAGCATAGTGTGCTGGTCACCAAATGGGGAGCTCCTAGCGGGTGCCTCCCTTGATGCATGTGTAACTATTTGGAGTACTCCAAAGCTACAGATAGTGCAAAGGTATGTAGCATCACCAGTAAATGCTGTGACTCTGACATTGCCACTATTTATGTCTACGTACATGGCATGCACTGCTCAGTAATTTAGCCTCTATTGGTATAAGGTCAATTGTGAACCCTATATTATTGTTTGGTATATGTTTCAGAGTTGTTAACTTCTGGCCTTGTAAGCCTGGGAAATTACATACCATTTACAATTATGAAGTGACTTGTGCAATAGTGTAGTGTGAGGACTTGTGAGCGCTTAACACACACAGGCATAGTGTATTTACCTTGGGATTGTTCTCCAATGTGCACTGTAAATCATGAACAATCACATCAGGTGTCCATCCTACGTGTATTAGATGTAGGTAGGCCGTGTCCTTGAAGACCCAGACAATAGGGTGGAAGGCAAGTGGGAAATGCTCACTTACCATGGGATATATATTAGTTGATACCACTCTCAAGTGTGGGATTCACTCTTGACCTATATGCCTCAATGAATGCTAATACCCAGCAGTCAGACTAATCAGTAGTATACTAGCCAATGGTACCAGTTCAGTTTACTATTTGCTATAAAACTAGTACATGGTATAACGTGGTATCATAATTTGGCTGTCATTACCAATCAGATGCTTGTTTACTGCAGCCAAGTGCAGCCTGTGCTTGAAACGTGGTGGATATGTAGACCAGGAGGGCCCAGCTAAGGATTGCTAAGAATGTGCTTGGAGCTGCTACCAGTGGGACACTAAGCCCTTGAGAATAAAGTGGCCAAAGTCATAAAATACAATGGAAGACATGATAGTTCAGACTCCAACCGCTTCATTGGCAGGCAGCTTTGTCGGGAAGGAGTGTACCAATAAGCAGTTGGCTACACAACTGAGAAAATTTGTTTTAAGGTCATTGAAGCACTTCTAATGACGGTTTGACACATTGGATACACATGAAAGTAGCTGTAACAAGCTACCAGATTGTTAAATGCTTTGAAGCACCTCCATGTACAAGAAAAGTGATACTGGGCCTTCATCAGCAGAGAAATGTGCCATTATACATAAAAAACAGGGTATCTGAAATATGATTCGCCACTCATCCCTCCTTTGCAACGCATTATATATATTGTAAACAGCAATCAGTTCAATCTATAACTGCTGCTCTGGATAGAGCAAGGATGAGGATTGGCGCTCACCATAGCAAACATCCCAACAAAGCTGTTCAAGCAATGTTATAGCTGGACTTTTAAATAGCATATCTTTCACCTAAAGTATCACCTTGGCCACTTTGTTCTTGATGGCCCAGTACCCAACAATACGTACCTACCACGCTTCAAACACAGTCTGCACTTGGGTGCTGAGAATCGGTGTGTGATTTGTCATGTTGGCTGAAGTATGATGCCATGATCTACTAGCTGAATGTGTGCACAAAGGAAGTGTTGCTGTTCTGTATGTGCTTCTTAGCATAACACAGCAGTGTGCTGTCTGCTGTATGGCATACACCCATGACAACAATGGTATAACAGTTATGGACACCAAAGGGCATCTCTATTCGCTGGAAGTGGAAACTCAAGACATTGATATTGATCAAGTGGACTTCACTGATGACTTCAGAGAAGGAAGTGAAATCAATGTAAGTGTACAATCAGTGCACAATGTTATGGTTGGATGGAGATTACTTGTACTTGCTGTGTCCTTGTAGTGTACTGTTTCCTCTGTTTTGCTGTAATTCTGTCATGCAGTGAAGTGTTCAGTAATACTTTCAACTATACACACTTTCTGTGCAGTTTGTATGGTGAGAATTATAGTTACAGAAAGTGGCACAGTAAAGTGGTTTTCAGAGTGACATTCTCTGACTACATTTGTGTAGTTTGCTTCTTTTTCCTTGTCTGCCTACATACTGTGTAATGAGGCATGTTTCACACTCAACAGAAAATAGTGAATAAACTGCATAGGGATTCATTGTAGTTTTGTACACACTAGCCAGTGGTCACAATTGTTTCAGATGTTTTGGCGTTTCCCTAGCCACTCTGGCCTCTACAAATGTATAGGGATTGTTGGTGCAGAAGGTAGGCCCTTGAGGGATATTGCTCTGTGCTTCCTGCACTTGCTGTTTCCCCACGTCTCTGCACACTTTGGCAGGTATGCTGATATGTACTGTATGCTGCATGAGATCACAGCTCAGGGGGAAGGGCAACATGAGGAAGAGGACCAGCGACCAACGGCAAACTTGGGACCTATCATAGAATTTCAGCCTACAAGTTACGTATCCTGGTTAGGGGTCTACGACCCCTTGTTTTCTATTCCCCTTATGGCTGGTCACGACTGCATCTGTTTGTGACTTTCACCTTGATGATTGCAGTGTGTCGGTAGTGAGCTAAGTGGGCAACTAACATGTTGCACGATCCTGCGAGCGTAAAGTGGATGGTAGATGCATAAGGGTGATAAGAGTGGGGGATTATGACTGGGATCCATGGCTCGTGTGGCTGAAACTCCTGTTGCCCTTCCCCCGTGAGCTGCGATGTTGAGCGATCATAGTGTGCATCATACTTTCGGGAGATGTACCAAATTGAAACTCGCCATGTGTTAAATCGGGACATTCATATTGAGTGTACTGCACATCAACCTATGTATGTCATAACTTCCCAAATTAAGTGCATGGCTCTAACCGTGCGTGTCATAATTTTGTGCATCTGCACTCGCCTTTTAGTTTATTTCTTTTTAAAGCAGAATTTGGTTCTTGAGTCACCTCTTTATAGTGTGAATGTAACTGACCAATAGTTGTGGACTATACTGTATCTAGCGTCAGTTCTGTGTTGAATGTTTACTCTGCTTATACATGCATCCCTGCAGAGCCTGGATGTGTATGACAGTGCCTTACAGGATGAAGGTGATGAGGACGAGGCACTATGGAAACATGAGAGGAAAAGGAACCACTCTGAGATTGAGCATGATGATATGAGTGATGGTGGGGAAGGCTTTGCATGCAGCTCAGCCTTAGCAAGCCAAAGCTACAAGAAGCGCAGAGTATCTGAAACTGCCTCGTTACTGCCTGCTTTCCAAATAGGGGAAACACCAAGGGAACAGCCCAACAGATTTATGGTACGATTTGTGTGCTTTACATGTGTGTGTGCAACAGTAAGTGTAAAGCCTGTGCTGTCAACATCTTTACCTCCAGGTGTACAATTCTGTGGGGATTGTTCGTAGCCATGAGGGCGACAGCAGCAGTATTGCTACTGTGGAGGTTGAGTTTCATGATATTGCTACATACCATGCCTTCACCCTTGCCAACCCAGTCAATTATGAGATGGCTTCTTTGACGAGCAGGGGACTAGCCCTGGCAAGTGCGGGCAATGATGACAGCAACAGCCAACTCCACTGTGTGCATTTTGAAGACTGGGACTCTTCGAAGGAATGGACTATCACTATGGACAAACGGGAACGCATACAGGTACAGAGTGATGCAAAATGATATGAACAGTAACTGTTTTTTGGATGGATAATCTTTGGACTCGAACATTGACTGGCTTATTATAATGACTGTGTTGCATTCCTTTGCAGGCAGTCACTCAAGGAAATGGCTGGGTGGCAGTAGCAACTAATGTCCTCAATTTGAGAGTATTTAGTACTGGAGGTGTGCAGAAAGGTCTTCTCTGTCTTCCAGGGCCAGTGCTGACTATGGCAGGCTTCCAGCAGAAGCTGGCGGTGGCTTTTCAGGGCGGCCTAAGTGAGCAAAGCACAATTGAATTCTGGAAGTGAGGTTGAAGTATCTCTGATGCTTCTTGTGTGTGCCTATGTGCATGTGTGTGTATTACTGTGCACTGTATGTGTGTATGCATGTGTAATGTATGTGTATGTGCGTATGTGTAAGCGTGTGTGTATACTATATATGTGTGTTTGTTTGACATGATGTGGAAACGCCTCACACACTGTGTGGTCTGTTGACCTTGAGTCATGACAATTTTGCACGAGCCTTTTTCAATATGTTGTGGATGTTCTTGCAGCATCTACACTCTTATCCCCTTATGCATGCATGTAGACGTCTTTGGACAATCTGCAATTCATCTTCATGAGTTTAATATTTTGGACCATGCCAAGTCCTTGGGTCCTACCATGTTGCCACTTAGCCCAAGTAAGTCAAAAGTTGGTGCATCAAAGACACTAAGTATGTATGTGCATATTGATGTCATCTTCAATGCAATATGAATTCTGTCTATTGTTTCTCTGCAAATGTGCAAGGAAAACACTCCGCAGAGTTAAATGTGACATTATGTTCATTTGTAGATACCTATTACACTGTCCTTTGTATGCAGATGGTACCTTGAAGTGGCTAGGATATTCTGTGTCTGGTGTTCTGGCAAGTTATGACTCAGCAGGAGTTCTGCGCGTAGCACCCTCAGCTAATAGGAACTATTGGGTACCTGTCTTGAACATGAGCAAGGTATACTGTAAAATGCAACTGTATCTTGCTTGCAATATGTTGGTAGATGTTAAGTGTTACGCATGTACGTCCACGTTGTACATTATGTTAGGATACATGTAGGTGCTGTTACTGTGGCGTCTGTTTCTGGTGTCTGATTGTAATTTGGAACCAAACATTACTCTGAACACTGATCAATCCATCAACGCATATCATTAAGCTGGTATAGCTTTTGTATGTATACTTTGCCATGTGTGCTGGTGGGCTTATGCTAGATGAGGTTTGAGATCATGCAACCTTTCACACAAAAATGCCCCAATGGCAAAAAGAACCACTGGACTGGTAAGGGAATTGGCAGACATCAGGAGAGGAGACAGCACTGACAGGAGTTATACCCCTGAGCCTTGGGTTGGTAGGGTACTTCTACAAATTGTCGAACGAATCCTAAGCATGTGTGAAATACCTAGCCACTCAGGCCTCTTCAAAGGTTTGGTAAATTGTCATTGCACTGCAGGTATTTCAGCAGAGCCATTTTGGCTGCGTTTAGCTCCTTGTGTCACATATGTGTGATTGTGGTGTGTGTTATATATTTTGTTGCTAAAACATTTTGTGTGAGGAAATGTCTGTTGAGCCAACCCTGGGAATGTTTTAACCATGAACATTTCTCGAATTACGATGACTCCTGTGCTTTTTGTACGATGTATGTAGACCTATTTTTGGTACAGTTTGCTGTTCCATGTGCATACAGTGCTGTTCTGCATTTTTCTGGTTGAAATTTTGGAAACCACTTCCGCTATCTTCAAACCAGTTGATGCATTGGTGTACGTACGTGTACGTACCTCTTTTTCTTTACTTCTTGAATGTTGTGCTCTTCTCACATTGCCATCTGTATGCGTTCATTTCAGTTGAAATCAAAGCAAGACACATACTTTGCTGTTGAGCTGTCAGAGGACCCAGATGAGTTTAGGTTAGGGCTGTGGGCTTTATTGATCAATACTGCATCAGTATTAGAATCGTTAACATAACAATGTGTGTACATAGAGAGTACATTTTGCATTTGTGTGCTGTTTGCTAAAATACCTCCTGACACATTGTAGGTTTTTGTCTAAACTGTACTTGTGAACCTACATAGTAGGTTGGTACCATGTGCACTTGAATGTGGCTCCCACTCACCATACACAAACGTGTACATATGTAGGTGCATATTGTGCAAAGGTGCAGATCACCCCTCCTTGCACCCGCGGCCTGTGATGATGACCCTCCCACTGCAAGTTCCACTCTGTGATGTTTCTTCAGAGAAAGGGAAGCTGGAGGAGGAGCTTGTGAGACAGAAAACACTGGAGCCTTCTAATACTACAGACATTGCTAAGTGTCTAATGAAAATGTTTGCTGTGAGTTGGTCTAATGACTTATTGTAAATGCAGTGTATGGTGAATGATATTCATGTCACATTACTCCCTGTGTGATAACACAGCTTGCCTGCAAGAGTGGTCGACAAATGAGAGCTGTTGAAATTGCAGAGATGTTCCCAAGCCATCAATGTGTAAGTACATATGCTGTTTTTAATGTACATGTTTCATCACCATTTAATGCCACAGCAAGTGGCATAGTACATAGGTGATACTCATGTTGATCTCTGAATGAGGAGGACTGTACGCTATATTTTGATAGTGTAGATACGTAGCTTGTATCCTATGCTCCTTTCAGTTGTCGGTGGCATTGACCTATTCCAGCAAGCACCGTCTACATGGCCTGAGTGAGAGAATCAGTCGTATTATTCGGGCCATGGAGGAAGAAGGAGAACTTGCAGCAGACCCTGAATCGGACTTAGTGACAGACTCACCCTTCAACCCACGTGCTACCTCCTTGTCCTTGAGTTGTGCATCACGTCAACCTCAGGACCGGTCTGAACCTATTGGTGTGCCACAGACAGTGCTTCTATCAAAGAGTCAGTCACTCCAAAGCCTGGTTACTGCGCGTACATATGTAAATGCAGGCTTCCAGACTGTTGAACCAAAGTGTGCTGTGCAGAAGTTGTAAATGAACTTTTTTGCACTGTGGCCAACTTGTCTCTGGTATGGCAGTCACAACTGCCTGTTCGTATCACTGCACATGATACATGATGTGTATATGATGCTTAGTGTGTGCATGAGTTCAATGTGTTTGAAGCATGCTAGGTACGTAGTCAAGGGCCCACTACCCCAGAAACTGGTGCTTGTGGGTATAGGACAAGATGTAAAATAGAACTGCCATCTTCCTCTTAGGTGTACAACCGCCAGGAAAAGAACTGGAGAGCAGCACTGCCAAGTCTTTTAACAGTGGCAGGACAGTAGCAGTTGCAGAGGCTGAAGACACTGGGAAGACCTGCGAACCAGAGGAAGCTTCTGCTCAACTTCTACCTGCCAATCCATTTAAGGTTCATGTATAGAATGCTATTATTAATACACTGCCACACTAGACACAGAACTGAGTCTTGGCTAAAAGACAATAGTGCATGTGGGTTTAGGGAGAGCTGGAATGCATGATGTATGTATTTCTGGGTTGTCGTTAACTAGGACAATCTGAGATTAGACGGTGCAACAGTGTGTGAGCTAAGCTGTACTGATTCCTATCCCTTGTCGTGTACATTGCTTGCAGGTGTAACTGTGATTGTTGTGTCAGCATACACACCTTATTACCATGGTAGCTGTGTCTTTGTAAGCCTGCAACTCCCTTTATTACAATATGGCTACCATTTACTCCATGGAGCTTTCAGCCATGTAGAGAATTAATTCTTTTTGCCGCTATATATGTAAACTACATGTTCACTGTATATAAGCAGCCCACACCACGGTGTGTAGGAGCTCTATACTGAAGTGGTAAGTCTGTACCATTATCAACCTGAGGCACATTTGTTGAGAGGGTTGTAGATTATGTAAGATCTGCTGCCTCAGCACATTCTGCCATGACAGTGTGGTACTAACTGTAGAAACTATTTAGCTTCATACATCCGCTGTGAATGACCATTGCAAGCTACGTAAGTATATTGCAAGTAGTATTGTATGTACACCGTATGCCCTCACAGACGTCTGTAAAGCCTTCTGGTGCCAGAAGTGAGGGTGTGCTGCAGAGTATGGCCAAGGCCACTGGGGAGATGGTGAAGAGGAAGGACCCTAAAGCTGGGCATCAGAGGAAGGGAGAAGCTTCAGATGTTCAATGCAGCAAGGTATGCTATCTATGTTGAGTATGAGTCCGTATTGACTGGGGAATCACTTTGATCACACATCAGAATGCACACCTTTTACACAGGAGTACTGACTGGTTCTGCCACCCTTGTGTGTACGTACAGGTGCAACAGAACCTAAAGGCTGTTTTTCTTGCTTATCCTGCCACCTCTGTGCCTGATTCTGGGGACAACAGCAGCACTAGTGAACAGAGCACCAGCAGGTATGTACACATGTACATGCAATAATTGCTCATTGTACACATGTACATGCAATAATTGCTCATTGTACACATGTACATGCAATAATTACTCATTGTAGGTACGTAGGTATTATAGTAATTGGTACAAACCTTGCCATAAAGGACGTAGGGCAGGACCCAGGCTACTGCCTGGATCCTGTCTCCGAGGCCGACAGACTCAATTAGGTGGGCTGGCCAGGCCCATGCCAGACAGCCCTGGGGTGAGTGGCTGCTGGGCACCTTGGCCGTAAAAATAGTCGTCAGGGTGCGCCAGGTAGACCGCACGGTACGCTGTAGCCACTGGTGGTCGTGATGGTGGTGCGGTCCAACTGCCAGCTCAAAAGACCCCAGGGGGTGTCGTGAAAGGGTGGTGTTGACAGGTGGAGTCCAACGGAGTGTAAACGTTGCTAAGCTTCGAAGGAAACGGATAAGAACCCGCAACATAAAACGGCGCCTCCTGCCGACGGGGAGCTGCATTGCTGGTTCTAAAGTGCGCCCTGTATGCGTAAAGCTCAACCCATCAGCTG
>MKWU01007053.1_pt1 | contig 10997 bp, 9 predicted proteins | sample 809101 | NCBI WGS metagenome assembly MKWU01 (sample SAMN05860141, study PRJNA318959) | sponge metagenome | host: Aplysina aerophoba | place: Slovenia: Piran, Adriatic Sea, Gulf of Piran | collected 2013-05-07
CGTTGCGGAACTGGGCGAGGACGGACCTCGGGTCTTCCTCGACCCGGTAGGTAATCTTCTTGCAGAACTCGTTGCCCTCGCCGAACTCCTCGCGCACGGTCTGGATGATGTCGTCGGCGTGGCTGTCGGTCTTGGCGAAGACCAGCGTCTTCGGGACTTCCCTGCGGCCCGGGAATATCTCGGGCAGCTTGTCGCGGAAGGCGCCGACGACGGTGCGGATCTGGTCGGGATTCACCACGCTGCGGTCGAGCTGGTTGGCGGCGTAGGTGGTGTCCTCGTCCTGTACCGTCCAGCGCCGCCGGCGCGTCAGGCGTTCGCGCTTCTCGATCTGCTGGTCCGCCCTGAGCCGGCCGCCGTGGCGTGTCCTCTCCGTGTCGATGGCATAGATTTCGTTGCCCACGTTGACGCCGTCGGCCACGGCCTGCTCGTGGTCGTATTCGCTGACGACGTTCTTCCCGAAAAAACCGTAGGTGCGGCTGTCCGGCGTGGCGGTGAGGCCGATGAGATAGGCGTCGAAGTACTCCAGGACCTGACGCCAGAGGTTGTAGATCGACCGGTGGCACTCGTCGATAATGACGAAGTCGAAGAACTCCGGCGGAATCCTGTCGTTGTAGACCACCGGCATGGGTTGTTTGGGCTGGACCAACTCCGCGGGATTGATGTCCTCCACGGACTCGTCCATCTCCTGGCCTTTCAGGAGCGAATACACCCGCTGGATGGTGCTGATGCAGACCTGGCTGTCCCTGGCCACGAACGACGACCTGAGGCGCTGGACGTTGTAGAGCTCGGTGAACTTGTGGTTGTCGTCGCCGGGCAGGTAGGCCATGAACTCCTGCTCGGCCTGTTCGCCCAGGTTCCTGGTATCCACCAGGAAGAGAACCCGCTTGGCGTCGGCGTGCTTGAGAAGCCGGTAGATGGATGTGATCGCGGTATAGGTCTTGCCCGAACCCGTGGCCATCTGGATGAGGGCGCGCGGGCGGTCATCCTTGAACGACGCCTCCAGCTTCTCGATGGCGTTGACCTGGCACGCCCGCAGGCCGGCCGGGTCCAACTCCGGAAGTCCCTGGAGCCGCTTGCGGAGCGAGGCCGGCTGGGCGCGCCAGTCCTGTACGGTCTCCGGCCGGGGAAAGCCGAACACTTCGCGGGAGCGGGGCCTGGGGTCGCGCCCATCGGTGAAGCGGGTCAACACGCCGGTCGACTCATAGACGAACGGAAGCGGCTCCTGGTTGTTCACCCACTTGAGCTTGGCGGCGGCATAGGCCGAGGACTGCTCCTCGACTGTGGTGATCTTCTCGCCCCATACTGCCGGTTTGGCCTCGACGACACCGACCGGTTTCTTGTCGACGAAGAGAACGTAGTCGGCCGGGCCGACGTCGGTCTGATACTCGCGAACGGCGACCCCAAGGCCAGCGCTGAAGTCGATCTTCTTCTTGTTCTGAACCACCCATCCCGATTTGGACAGCATCCCGTCGATCTTGTCCCGGGCCGCCTGTTCGGGGGTTTGGTTGGGGCTTGCCATAGCCGCTCACTCACCGGTCGTCTTTGTTCGGGGCTGCTCCTGAAGCTCCCAATCGCTCGTGTAGTAAGCCTTCAAGTCCCCGTGCCCGCCATTCTCTCGATAGTAGATGATCGCTTGTTTCTGCACGACATCTTTCTGTGAGGCAAGGTCGTCCAACAATTCTGAAATATAGGACCGTAACGTTGCGAGACTGCGCTCTGGCCCTGACTGAATCCTGTCTATCTCCGCCTCTATTCCCATGCGCGCTTTCCGCCGAGAAACGTTCCTTTTCCACCACCCCATGCGACCGACAGAATACTGCAGATCCTCGCGGTATTCTTTGATCGAGTCATTCTCCAGGAGATCTCTGAAGGCCTTTTCGTAGTCGTTTATCCGTGAATTTAACGCGGAAAACCTTCTGTAGGCATCATCCGGATTGTCCTGAAGAGCCAGCTTCGACCGGAGATGGTCGATCTGGATATCCGCGAGACTCGCGGCCGTGAACAACTCGATATCGGACAGGGCAAGATTGGCCTCGAGCTCGGATCCAACAGGCCTCTTCAAAAGAAAAGCGTACTTGTGGCGCAGGACGTTCAGATCTCTTTCCGTCAGCGCCAAGCGGGTCCTCATATCATCCGTGAAACGCCGGGATCCGTCGAACTCTTCGGAAACATCCCGCAGTCGTCCCAACGCGCTGGCAAGAGTAGCGTAGTCATCTGCGGTGTGACGGACGAGCAATAGCTCCACCGCCTTCGCCAATTGGTCCAGAGAACCCTGAATCTGGTCCAGGCGAGCGCAAATCATCATTGACGATAGCGTCGTGAAGAGCATGACAGGCGCGACGACCGGCAGAATGGCACTGCTTGCCGCAACAAATGGCGCCTGTGCGACAATCGTCCCTCCCGACCCCACCACGGCCGAACCGACGCCCGCGCCGATTTGCATCAAGGTAGCGGGGTTGGCTGTCGCCAGGAAGACGTTACCAGCGAGGAGGGCAGATGTCGCGGCAGCCCCAGCGCCGGCAATCGGTAGACAAGCCGTATCCAGTATCCCCCCGGATCGAAAGGGTTCCCCGCGCGTAAGGATGTTCTTGTCCATTTGACATCTCAATACACGGCTCACGTCTGTACCGAAGTCAATGACGCCGAGTTTCTGTCCTTCGAATTCTATAATCTGGCCTTCCGGATGCCCCGGTACTCCGTCATCCCGGACCACGGCGACACCAGTCCCCTCGGTCGATCTTTCGGTATCCGCGGCCGATCCTTCCGTATCCGCGGTCGAGGCGGCCCGGCGTCTGGCCAAGGTCCAGACACCGATCACAAGGGCCACAGACAACACCGCGAGCGATGCAACCTGTTGCCCGGCGAAACCGAGCATGAGCCCCGAAAGGATGGCGAGGACAACGACGATTACGGTAGCAGCCAGCATTGCTCCGTCCACACCCGCACCGAACCTACCCGTCTGGAATCCTCCTTCTGAAAGCCGCTTTTCCGCCATCGCGACACCTCCAACCCCGTAACTAGGCCATCGTTGCGGGAGCCTTACGGCGGTGTGGGATGTTCATGACATCGGCCTCCCCCTGCGGGGATACAGCCTGAACTGGCCGCACCGGCGGCATACTGGCCCGCGCCGGATCTTCGTCGCCAAGCGTAGCGCCGCGCGCCATGCACCGCAAACACTACACTACTCACGGGGGTCCTCGTCATGTCCGGACTTGACCGGGAAAGATCCCGACCCGATCGCGTGGGAAATCGTCCCGGTGCGGCTCCGGACAGCAACTACCCTCCACTAGAGTCTGGGGGCTGTTCATCCTCGAAGTGACATGTTCCCAAAAGAATTGAATTTCGCACCGTAGCGCGTGCAGGCGCGGGCCTGCGCGGCTGGTGCGAAAAAGTGAAGGAAACTCCCGACCGAAAGTGTTTTTCAGAACCTTGCTTCACGTCTAACTTTGTACATGCAGCCTGTGAATCTGTCTCCGCCCAGGAGGGGACGGGCTACTCCGGCGCGAAACGCATGAGGGACTCTTTCAACAGACTGTGGACGGCGGTGCGGGACGTTGCGAGTACGACGGCCGTGATGACCGTGTTGGTGACCGCCATCGCGTTGGTGATCGAGACCACACTCCACGACTGGTATGCCACCGGCAAAGTCACGCTCGCGGAGGCGATGATCGCGATTGGGTTCGACCAGTCGGCGTGGACCGAGTACTGGACTGCGGACGGCCGGACCGTGAGGCGGTCGCGTTTCCGCCTGACCATCGGCGAGGCATGGGTGGTGCGGCATCGGCTGCTGTCGATGGCTGCGGACCGCGCCTTTCTGGGCGCCATCACGGGTCTCGTCGTCGGGTTCCTCTGGCTTCGGACGCCCAAGGTGGCGCGCCCCGCGCGACCGGGTCCGTCCAGGTCCCTGGCGTGGCCCGAGCAGATGCCGGGGCCGTCCCATCCCGTGGGGTTCCCGGGCGCGGGCGAACCCGCCGCCGGCTGGCGCGGGAGCGGCGGCGAACGGGTCCGGGTGGGACTCCAGGTGGTGTCGGAAACGGAAATCGAGCCGCTGCCGGAGAGGGACAGCGGGATCAATCCCGCGGGCGATCCGCGGACTGCCCGGAACAAGGCGAAAGGGTCGGCACGGTCGGAGGCCCTGTCCGCCGCGCGCGTGCCCGCCCGGCCCCCGGCGGTCGCATCGGCGGACCATCCGTCCGGCTCGAAAGGCCAACGGCCGACAGGGCCGGAACCGGCCGGGGAACGCCGTGCGGAGACAGTCACCGGAAAGGAAAGCTCCGCAGCGTCCGCTGACCGCAGGCGGCGCAAGCGGGACTACGGGCGCTGGATCTAATGGTCGCGTCGATAGGAGCGGTGGCGAGCCCGTCCCAGGGGGCGAGCTACTACGAGAGGGACGGCTACTACGCGAAGGACTCTCCCGAGCACCGGGCGGCGAGCGCGTGGGCGGGCCAGGGAGCGAGCGAACTCGGCCTCCAGGGCACGGTCGACCACGACACGTTCAAGGCGGTGCTGGAGGGCGAGGTGCCGGATGGCTCCGGGCTTCGGCTGGGCCGCAGGACCGTGGACGGCGGAATCCACCACCGTCCCGGCCGTGACCTGACCTTTTCCGCTCCCAAGTCCGTCTCCCTGGCCGCGCTGATCGGCGGGGACGATCGCATCGTGGAGGCCCACAGCCGCGCGGTCGGGCGCGCGCTCGACTGGTTCGAGAGGAACGCGGCCGAAACCAGGGTGCAGGACCCGGCGACCGGCCGCATGGCACGGGTGCCCGGTCAGAAGGCGGTCATCGCCACCTTCAGGCACGAGACCTCCCGGAACCTCGATCCCGCTCTGCACACCCACTCGGTAATCGCCAACATGGTGCTCGGCCAAGACAAGAAGTGGCGCGCCATGGCGAACGAGAGCCTCTACGCCTCGAAGATGCTGCTGGGGGCGCTCTACCGGAGCGAGCTCGCAGGGGAACTCGCAAAGCTCGGATATGGCATCGAGAGGACCCATTCGGACGGACGGTTCGAGATTGCGGGGGTCTCACGCGAGACTATAGAGGCATTTTCGACCCGCCGCGCCGAGATCGAGGCGGCGATGGAGGAGCGTGGTCTTGGCGGCACGGCGGAGAACCAGCATCTTGCCAGGCGCGCGGCGCTGATGACCCGTGCGGCCAAGCGCGATGTGGACCGGGATGCGTTGCGCGGGACCTGGGAGAGACAGGCCGCCGAGTTGGGCTTCGATGCAAGATCGCTCGTCGATACGGCAATGGAACGGGACTTCGACCGGGACGGCAAGGACGGTCCTCCCGCAGCGGCGCGCCAGGCGGATCTCTTCCAGTCTGCCGCGCGGTCCGACCCCGCGCGCGAGGCCGTGGACTGGGCGCTTGCCCATCTCTCCGAGCGCAGCGCGGTGTTCGCGAAGACCGATCTGCTCTCGGCCGCGCTCGCATACAGTCCGGGCGCGGCCTCGATCGAGGCCATCGAGCAGGCGGTGGACGCGCTTGGACGCGAGGGCCGGCTGCATGATGCGCCGGCCCTCAAGGGCGGCGGCGGTCTCACGACCGACAAGGCGGTGGCCGGGGAGCGCGAGGCGGTCGCTCTGATGCGGAGCGGCCAGGGCCGGGGCAAGGCGCCGATGCGCGGCTGGATGGTGGACCGCAGCCTCCGCAAGGGACCGCTCACAGCCGGACAGAGGCAGGCGGTGAAGCTGATCCTCTCGGAGACGGACCGCACGGTGGGGGTGCAGGGGTATGCCGGGACCGGCAAGACGCGGATGCTCGACCGCGCACGGACGCTGGCGGAAAAGAAAGGCTGGCGCATGGCGGGGCTTGCGCCTTCGGCGTCGGCGGTGCGGACGCTGGCGGCGGAGTCGGGCATCGAGAGCGAGACCCTGCAACGGTTCCTTGCAAGGAACGCGGGCGTCGCCGAAGGCCGGCTCACGAAAAAGGGCGCGAAGGAGATGCGTGCGGCCTTCGCCAGGACCGTGCTCGTGGTGGACGAGGGGTCGCTTGCGTCCACCGTCCAGGCCCGCGATCTGCTCAGGATCGCGAGCGAGCTGCGCATCCCGAAGCTCGTGCTGGTTGGCGACGCCAAGCAACTGGATGCCGTCGATGCCGGGAAACCGTTCGCACAGTTGCAGCAGGCGGGCATGAAGACCGCGGTCATGGACGAGATCCTGCGCCAGCGCGACCCGGACTTAAAGGCCGCCGTCGAGATGAGCCTTGCGGGCGAGATCGGCAAGGCGTTCGAAAAGCTGGGCAGCAATGTCGCGGAAGTTAAGCCGGGCAACATCGCGGGCGCGGTGGCGGCGCGCTGGTTGAAACTCTCGCCCGAGGCGCGCGAGCGCACCGGGGTGATGGCCCCGAGCCACGAGTTGCGCGAGGGGATCAACGCCCATATCCGCGAGCGCCTGGCCCGCGAGGGGCGCATCGCCGGACCGGGCCTGCAGACGCAACGGCTGGTATCGAAGGGCTACACCAACGCGGAGAAGGCGCGCAGTTCCAACTACGCGCCCGGCGACGTGGTCGCCTTCCACCGGCCGTACAAGCGTCTGGGAGTGGAGAAAGGCGAGGAGAGGCGCGTTCAAAGCATCGATCGCGAGAACAGAATCGTGCATCTCGAGGGCACCAACGGCTCGACCGTTGCCTGGAAGCCGTCGGAGATCGGCGGGCGGCGGGGCGGAACCGAGGTCTACCGGACCGAAACCGTCGAGCTTCGCGCCGGCGACCGCGTCCGCTGGACGCGCAACGACAAGGGACTCGGACTGGTCAACAGCGGCACGGCCGAGGTTCTGGGCGTCGGGAACGGGCGGGTGACCTTCATGCCGGAGGAGGGCCGCAAGCTCACCCTCACCCCGGGCGATCCGCAGTTGCGCCACCTCGACCACGCATGGGCCTCGACCGTGCACGCATTTCAGGGGCGCACGGTCGACAACGTGATCGCCGCCATGGAGGCGAACCACCCCCGCCTGACCACGGCCAAGTCGTTCTACGTGGAGATCTCGCGGGCGCGGGACCGGGCGGAGTTGGTCACCGACGACGCGCAGGCACTCAAGGAGCGCCTGGAGGCAGTCACCGGCGAGCGCATCTCCGCCCTCGAAGGCATCGGCGAGGCCGTCCAGCCGGGAAACGAAAGGGATGGGAAAGCGTTGCCCGAAAGGGAACGGCAGACACCGGAGGAATCCGCGCCGGGTTCGCCGGAGAGGGAAATCGAACCGGCGATGTCCCGGGACAACGCCCCTGAGCCCGAGCCGCCCGCCCGCGGGAAGCCCATCGAGATGGATCTCGACCTCTGAGTGCGGCTCTCCCTGCCTCCATTCGCATTTCCGGGCAGTCTAGGCCAAGATGCCGGACGCCCATGAGCGACGACAGCCCCGACATTTTGGCTCTCGAACACCGCGTCGAATCCATCGGTGCGGCGTACGAACGGCTCGGCCACCGGTTAGGCTGGCGGTTTCTGGCAGGACCTCGGCGTACGTTCACCTGCCGTGCCCCGTTCGCCTTGATCACGCTGAATCCCGGCGGGAGGCGCGAAAACCCGGACCACCCGCGGACGAGTTCCGAGAACGGCAGCGCGTACTGGATCGAGTCTTGGAAGGAGTGTCCGCCTGGAACGTCGCCGCTCCAGCTTCAGTTCCAGGAACTCTTTGCCAGAATCGTCACCATTGTCGGCGCGAAGGAATCCCCACGCGCCTTCGTCGAGAACCGGGTGCTGGCCGCGCACTTCGTGCCGTTCCGGTCGCGCAGTCTTAAAACGCTGCATCGTCGCAGCGAATCCATCGCGTTCGCGCGCCAGTTCTGGGCCGAACTCCTCGCCGAGTGGCTCCCGCGGACGATCCTGACCATCGACCGCGTCACGTTCAAGAACCTGCGCGGGATCATCTCGAACCGGCCGGCGGAGGTGGTTGACCACCGGCGATTCCCGACTGGCTGGGGACGCTATAACGCCGAAGCCTTCCGTTTCCGAACGTCAGAGCGCGGAGAAACCGTCACGTTGGCGCGGTTGCCTCACCTGTCCAGGTTTCGCTTGATGTCGAAGGAAGCCTGCCACGAGCCGGTCCAGGACTTCCTCGACTACGTATGTGCACCCGGTCACCAAGCCGCGGCGCCGCACCGCTCCCGCGCTCGCCGTCAAAGCCCACGTCTGCGAAGCGCACCGCGGGGTCCACGTGAGGCGAACGCGAGCCCGCCCCGTCGAGTCGAATCGGTTTCACACCGCCGGCCTGGCGCGTCGCTGCACCTCGCCGGTATCGAGGGCGCGGACCTGTACCCGGAATGGGAAGCGCACATCGAGGAACAGCCGGCACGGGCCGCCTTTCGCCTCCTGGTGGCCATCGCGACCTCGTTGCCGCACCTGGTCCTGAGCTTCAGGAAGAAGGGAGTGCTCAAGACGTGCCGTCTTCATGACCGGTCAGGACGGCGTCCCAGGCTGCCGTATTCGTTCATCGTCAACAGGAGTTGGATCAAGTTCTACTTTCGTTTTCGCGAGGCCCGCGCCGGCAAGGATGCGCTGAAACGGGATTTCGACAGCTTTGAAGACGGCAACAGCAAGGGTGAATGGACCGTCAGGCTGCGGACCGAGGAGGACGTGCGGCTCTTGCTCACGCACCTGAGAGGGAGCATGAAGCTCTTCGACGGATAGCCGTGGAAACTCCGGACAACGTGATCGCGGCCATGGAGGCGAACCATCCCCGTCTTACGACGGCCAAGTCCTTCTATGTGGAGATCTCCAGGGCCCGGGACCGGGCGGAACTCGTCACCGACGACGCCCGGGCGCTCCGCGAACGGCTCGAAGCGGTCACAGGCGAACGCATCTCGGCCCTCGAAGGCATCGGCGAGGTCGTCCGGCCGGAGCACGGACTCGACGAAAAGGCCGTGCCGGACAGGGAGCGGCCGGACCCCGGGGCGGCCGCTCCGTCCCATCCGGAGAGGGAACTCGATCGGGAGTCGTCGCACGGCAAGGCGCCGGAGCCCGAACCGCCCGCCCCCGGAAAGCGTATCGACATGGACGTGAGTCTGTAACAGGGCTTGTCCGCGCCTTCCCTTCCCGCTTCCCGGAAACGATCCCTCCGCAATCCGGCAATGAATCTGCTCACGCCGGGCCTTCGTCCATTGTCTCCTTCATCACCGTGTGCGCCGCCGCGACGATGTCATTGAGCTCCTTCTCGCGCCCGGCGTCGAGCATCCGCTCCCGTGCAACGGTGGCGAGCACGTAGGCCATGCGCCAGGTCCCCTCGATGAGCGCCAGGTGTCCGGGCGACAACGTGGCCGGAAGAGCCTCGCCGAGCCGGTCCTCGGCGATGGCCAGCGCCCCCGCGCGGACCAGCTCTCCGACCGGAACGCCGTGCCGGGTGGCGGCCTTCTCGATCAGTTTCCACTCGGAATCCGAGAAGCGGATCGAGTGCGGACGGCGCGCGCCGGTCCGGTTTCCCCCGGAACCGCGTCTCCTTGCGGGCTCTTTTTCTCCTCCCGGACGGCCGCGCGTTGCCCGAAGCGGGCAACTTCATGCCCGGAACACGGCCCGGACGGTCGCGTTCCGACCGAAAACCGCGAGCGCCGCGCGACGCCTTCCATGGCCGTGTGCGACCCCGCACGGGACGTCTGCCGACAGTCGCGGGATTGCGACCCCGTGTCCGAATCTCGGCCCGGGCATGCCATCGAGGCCCGGGAAAGGGCATTCGATGCGACGCACTGCGTAATACGCGGTAACACCTGCAGCGACGCAAGAGCATACATCGCCGGATCGCTGCACGACAAGCGCAGCCCGGCGGCGGCAGGGGTGCGAGAACGGCGTGTATGCTCTAGAGCATACACTCGTTCCGGCATGCGCCCGGCATCCCGTGTCGCTGAGAGCGCAGGGGGTGTGGGACATGCGCGCGCCCGGGTTACAGCGGCAGCTAGCTGCGTCCGGTGTGAGAACCAAAGCCGCGGCACGCGGTCAGGAAGGACAAACCAAGGGTTCAAGCGAAGGGGGATGGGCGCCGGAGGACCCGGCGGACGGGAGCCGCCACGGCGACTGAGTGGCGGGGAGTGCAGAGGGAACTGAAGGCGGTCGTGCAGAGCACGCTAGCGGCGGCTCGGGCAGAGGTGCGGAGGGCGCCGACTGTGGAACGGACAGTACAGGATGGCGAAGTGCGGGAGCTGGTGACGGGCGGAGCCCGCAGTGGCGAGGCGAACACGGAACCGGGTGTGCACACGGCGAGTGTCAACGAGGCGGACGGGGTGAGCGCGGGCGATGTCGCCGAAGGCGGCGAGCCGAGCGAGAGCATACGGCAGGCTCTGCAAGCAGTGTGGTCGCGAAGCGGCGCGGTCGACTGCTTCGAGGTGCAGCGGGCGCCGCGGTGAAGCTTGCCGCGCCATGCTCGTCATCACCGACACGTTGACTGCCGTGGTCGTCGCCGGCGTCTCGACGGGAACGGTGCAGGACATTGCCGCGGTGGTCGGCAGGGTCGTGAACATGAACGGCGTCACCGGCAGCGATGATGATGCGAAGCCAGCGCCCACGACGCGGACGGGAACGGCGCCGGCGGCGAGCGCAGCGAGACGGCCGGCGTGAGCGTGGCGATGGCGCCGGAGGCGACAAGCCGAGCGGTTGTCGGGACGTTGGCGCAAGGCAAGGTGTTGAGGACTGATGGACGGACGAGGTCGGCGCGCGGACGAACAGTATCGTCATCGTTGGCGCCAGAGGCGGTGACAGTGGAATGGACAGTCCAGGATGGCGAAGTGCGGAAGCCGGTGACGGGCGAAGCCCTCACTGGCGTCGCGGAGCCGGGCGATGTCGCCGGAGGCGGCGAGCCGAGCGGGTATCGGGAGGTTGCCGCCGGGCACGGAGCACGACGCGAAGGTGGGAGGACGGAGCGATCCGAAGGTGGTGGGGGGGCCCGCGTCGCCGAGGGGGATGGGGTAGGCGCGAAGCGGGTACTCGGCGGCGTGGGCCGTGGCGGGGGGTCCGTGCCCAGGTCGGGCGCAGCGAAGCGGACGGGATGAGTGCGGGGATGTGGGGACGTTGCGGCAGGCG
>MKWU01007057.1_pt1 | contig 10989 bp, 10 predicted proteins | sample 809101 | NCBI WGS metagenome assembly MKWU01 (sample SAMN05860141, study PRJNA318959) | sponge metagenome | host: Aplysina aerophoba | place: Slovenia: Piran, Adriatic Sea, Gulf of Piran | collected 2013-05-07
CGCTCTTCCGCGACTGGGAGAATCTGCCGTTGGCCGAAGCGGTCGAGCGGGGCATCGACTGCTTTCCCCGGGCATTCGCGGACGACGAGCCGCGCAGGCGCATGCAAGCCTTCATAGATCGCAAGCGTTAGCCCGGATTCTTCAGTGCGCCGTGGAAAGGCGCCGGCAGCTACGCCTTCGCCTGCAACTCGCGTGGCCAGTTCGCGAGGGTTTCGGCGCCGGTTTCGGTGATGCGGATGCTCTCCGTGATCTCGAGGCCCCAGTCCTCGAACCAGAGCGCGGGCATGAAGTGGATCGTCATGTTGGGTTGCAGTTCGGTGCGGTCTCCGGGACGCAGGCTGATGGTGCGCTCGCCCCAGTCAGGCGGATAGCTGAGCCCGATGGAGTAGCCGCACCGGCTCTCCTTGGTCAGGCCATGGCGCGCGAGCGAGGCCGTGAACGCGCGGTGTATGTCCTCGCACCTGTTCCCCGGTCTCGCGGCATCCAGCCCCGCCTCGATGGCCTCCAGCAGTGCGCCTTCCGCGTTGCGCTCCCGCTCGGACGGTCGCCCCAGGAACACCGTGCGGCAGAGCGGACAGTGATAGCGCCTGTATACGCCCGCGATCTCGAAGAACGTCGCCTCGCCCGCGCGCATCGGCTTGTCGTCCCAGGTGAGGTGCGCGGCGGACGCGTCGATGCCGGTGGGCAACATCGGCACGATGGCGGGATAGTCACCGCCGGCACCCTCCACCCCGGTGATCGCCGCGTGGTAGATCTCCGCCACCAGGTCGTTCTTGCGCATGCCGGGCTCGATCACCTCCAGAATGCGGGCGTGCATCTTCTCCACGATGCGCGCCGCATTCTTCATGAAGGCGATCTCGGCCTCCGACTTCACGATGCGCTGCCAGTTCACGAGTCCCGTCGCATCGAGCAGCGTCGCCTCGCGCAGGTGTGTCTCCAGCGAGCGATAGGCGGCGGCGCTGAAATAGTAGTTGTCCAGCTCGACGCCGATGCGCGCCCCGCCCCAGCCGCGCGCGGCGATCACCTCGCTCAGGTAGTCCATCGGGTGGCGCTCGGTGGACATCACGTAGTGGTCGCCGTAGGCGACGATGTCGTCGTGCGCCATGAACACGGTACGCTTCGCCCCGTTCGCGTCCATGCCGCGCCCGAACCACACAGGATCGCCTTCGAGCCCGAGCAGCACGCACTGGTGCACGTAGAAGGACCAGCCGTCGTAGCCGGTCAGCCACGCCATGTTGGAGGGGTCGGAGACGACGAGCAGTTCGATCCCCCTCTCGTCCATCGCCCGCCGCGTCTTCGCGATCCGCGCCGTGTATTCCTCGCGCGAAAACGGGAGATCGACCGGAGGGGTCGAGCCCGCGTCGCCGGTTGTGGAGGAGATGCTGCTCACGCAGTGTAGCTCCCAAGCCCGTCAGGGCAGTGTGACGAGGCCGCCGGACGCGACATAAGTCTGACCTGTGATGAACCCCGCGGCGTCGCTGAGCAGGAAGCACGTGAGTTCCGCGATGTCATCCGGCGTGCCGGCCCGGCCCGCCGGCGTGCTTGCGATGATGCGCGCGCGCATCTCGTCGCTCATGCCGCTGGTCATGTCCGTGTCGATCAGACCGGGTGCCACGCAGTTGACGCGAATCGCGGGACCGAACGCGACCGCGCAGTTGCGCGAGAACCCGATGATGGCGGATTTCGATGTGCCGTAGGCAATCAGCCGGTCCGAGCGCATCCTGGTCGGCGCCAGCCCGTTGATCGAGGAGATGCAGACGATGCGTCCGTCGCCCCGGGCCAGCATCCCCGCCTTGGCGCGCCACACGCAGTGAAAGGTGCCGTCCAGGTTCACCGACAGGATGCGACGCCAAAGATCGACCGGCATGTCGACATCGTCCTGGAACGAGGCGATCCCGGCGTTGGTGACCAAAAGGTCGACCGGGCCCCTGTCGGCCTCGACGCCCCGGAACATCGCATCGGTGGCCTCCGCCGATGAAACGTCGGCCTCGTAGACGCCGCCCTCACCGCCATCGGCTTCGATCTGCGCCAGCGTTTCCACCGCGGACTCGTCGCTCGACGAGTAGTTGATCGCCACCCATGCGCCGGCCTGCGCCAGCCGCCGGCAGATCGCGCGGCCGATGCCCCGCGAGCCGCCGGTCACCAGAGCGATACGCCCTGAAAGGTCTCTCTCGGTCACCCGCGTCTCCGTCTTGCTGGCACGGCGTCAGGCGAGAACGCATCGAAGGAGCGGTAGCGTGGCCCGAGCCCGCTCCGGTACGGGGCTGGACGGGGCGATCGGTCGGCTGTCGGGTTCGGGCCGCCTAGGATACCGTGAAGCCCTCGCCCACATGGGTCGCCTTCCACCAGGACTGCGTTTCGATCCCCTCCGTCATCCAGCGCACGACGTTGGGATGGTCGTCGAGCGGCAGCTTGGCCCAGCCGTGAAGGTGCATCGGCGATGCCACCGCCACGTCGGCGATGGTCGGCTGATCGCCGCAGAGGTAGGCGCTCCCGCTCAGGCGCGCATCCATGATGCCGACGAGCTTGTGAAAGTTCGGTGCCTCGCCGTCGAGCACGGCGGGGTCCGGTTGATCGCCCAGAAGCGGCTTCACGCAGTTCTCGACCAGATGGACGTAGCAGGTCGGGAACCAAGCCCCACATTCCCAGAGCAGCCAGCGGTTCACGTCGGCCCTGGTCTCCAGGTCGGTGGGGTACGCGCTCGCATTGCCCACCTTGTCGGCGGCGTATTGCAGGATCGAGTTCGACTCCCAAAGGACCAGGTCGCCGTCGCGCATGACCGGGATCGTGGCGTTGGGATTGATCGCCACAACTTCGGGGCTCTTCTGCTCGCCCTTGAAGTAATCGACCCTGGTCAGCGTGTAGTCCGCGCCGACCAGCTTGAGGCCGGCGAGGACCTTGCGGCAATTCACAGTGATCGGATCAGCAATAATTTCCATCGATGTCTCCCTTGTTGTGCCGGACCGCTGGAGCGTCCAGGTCCGGAGTCGGTGCGTTCCCTTCGCTGCGCTTCTCATAGCCGATGCGCCATTGTCGGTCCAACGGATGCGCGCGGCGCAGACGCTCCTCGGGCTCAAGCTGCCCCCGCGCTGGTAAGGGGAGCGCAGAGGGTTTATCCTCCGTTGCCATCATGCCGATCACCTATGGATCACTCGCCCGGGCGCTCGCCGCTGCGGGCTTCATGCTGGCACTTGCGATGACCGCTGCAGGGCCGGCGTCAGCGCAAGTCGTCTGCGATGCCGAAAGCGTGGAAGACGGATCGTGCGATCCCGGCATCGCCGCCGCAGAGAGTTCGGCCGACTCGCCTGTCGCTGCCCACGACCTGCCGGTGGACGCGATCCGGCAGATCGTTCGCGATTACCTCTTGGAGCACCCGGAACTGCTAATCGAGGTGCAGCAGTCGCTCAGGGCCAAGCAGGAGGCGGAGCAGGAGGCGCAGGCGCGGCAGGCCATCACGCGCCTTCGCGACAAGATATTCTCCGATCCGGAGGCGCCGGTTGCGGGCAATCCCAACGGTGAGATCACCCTGGTCGAGTTCTTCGACTACCGTTGCGGCTATTGCCGGCGGGTCAAGCCGACGCTCGAAACCCTGCTCGCGGAGAACGACGACCTGCGTCTGGTCTTCAAGGAGTTTCCGATCCTCGGGCCGGAATCGACCCTGGCGGCACAGGCGGCGCTGGCGTCACGGGCGCAAGGACTCTACGAGCCGTTTCACTGGGCGTTGTTGGGGGCCGACGGAGCCTTCGACCTCGACCATATCCTGGAAGTCGCCCGCTCCGTCGGGCTCGATGACGTGCGGCTCGTGCGCGACATGGAGGAGCCTGCGCTCCACGAGCTGATCGAGCAGAACGCAATTCTGGCCAACACCCTGGGGGTGCGGGGGACGCCGGCCTTCGTCATCGGCGACCAATTGATCCGGGGCGCGCTGCCCCTGGACAGCTTCCGCACCGCTATCGCGGACGCGCGGCAAGCCCTGCAGGATTCCGCCGAGTAACCCGGATTTCGCCGCCCGCCCAGGGTCGACCGCGCCGCGGGGGTGTCGCCCCGTGGGGTCAGAAATCGGCGGACACGCGCCCGTCCTGAAGCAACACCTGGAACGCGTGGAACGTCTCGGCCGTGCCCTCTTCAAGGGAGATCGCGCCGTAGTCTCCGATATGCGCGCGCAGCAGCGCATCCTGGTCGTCCATGGGGAAGGGCAGGGGATCGCCGCTCGCCCGTACTTGGGCGCCGGGTGCGAGGCGGCGGATGGCCTCCAGCCCATCCTCGATCGGGGCAACGGTGCCGTTGCAGTCGAAGGCGGGTGCGCCATCGCCGTCCCGCGCAATGGTCTGGAGGAACGCCGCCGCGACCTCGCCTGCGTAGAGATATGAGATGGCGCCGGTGAAGGGCACCTCGTAGTCGCGCCCGGCCGCCGCCGCCAGGATCGCGACCGTGGTCTTCGACGTCATGCCCTGGTCGCGGCCGACGCCGTAGACGATGCCGGGGCGGAGCCCGATGCTCGGCACCGCCCAATCCTGCCAATAGGTGCGGGCGATCGCTTCGTCGCAGGCCTTGTAGGCACCGTAGAGGGTGAGCGCGTAGGGGCTCTCCTCAGGCGCGCCGTGGGCGGCGATGGAGCTCGCGTAGGCGAGGCGGCGCAGGCCGTGGCGGCGCGCTGCCTCGAACACCGCCACCGTGCCGACGACGTTGACACGGGCGCCCGCGACGGGGTCCGCCTTGCAGAAGGGCACCTGCAGGGCCGCGAGGTGGAGGATCGCGCCGATCCCGTTCTCCGAGACCACCCGGTCAATGGCCTCGGCATCGGCGATGTCCCCCTCCACCCAGGTCACGCGCGCGAGCTCTTCCTCCGACATCAGCAGGCCCGGCCGGCGGCGGCTCGAATCGAGGTCGTAGGAGACGGCGGGCACGCCTGCGCGCACGAGGATCGCGAGCGCCCAGCTCCCGATACATCCGCTGGAGCCGGTCACGAGCACCGGCCGGTCGAAATCCTCTCTGCACACGGTGAAGCGGCTGTTCAGCGAATCCATGGCTCTCATCTGGCGATGTGGAGTGAACGGGTGTCGAGGCGCGGAGTCTGGCACGCGATGAGGGCCCCGGCCAACGGTGGCCCGGTCGTGCGGGTCTGTTTCCTCCGGTTGCCCGTGGCTATCATCGCGCGGCCTGGGCATTCGGCCCGCGAGCGGAGCGAAATCATGGCGGAACATTCGGCGGCGCGGCGCAAGACGATCGTCCTCCTCGATGGCGGTATCGGGCAGGAGCTCTACAGGCGGAGCACACGGCCGGCGGCGCCGCTCTGGTCGGTCCAGGTGATGATGGACGAGCCGCACCTCGTCGAGGCCGTGCATCTCGATTTCATCGAGGCCGGCGCGCGGATTATCACGGTGAACACTTACACGGCGACGCCGCCAAGACTCGACCGCGCCGGCATCGCCGACAAGTTCGGGACCTTGCACGATGCGGCGCTTGGGGCAGCGGAGGCCGCACGTGAGAGGAGCGGGCAGGCGGTCAGAATCGCCGGCTGTCTGCCGCCGCTGGTCGGCAGCTACAGGCCGGACCTGACCCCGCCCGAAGACGAGTGCCTCGCGCACTACCGCAGGATCGTCGCCGTGCAGGCGGATCGCGTCGATCTGTTCCTGTGCGAGACCATGCTGTCCGCAGCAGAGGCGCGCTCGGCGACCGTGGCGGCCCACGAGAGCGGCAAGCCCGTCTGGACGGCGCTCTCGGTGAACGATGCCGACGGCAGGGTGCTGCGCTCGGGCGAGGGGGTTGCCGAAGGCGCACAGGCCGCCGTGGCTGCCGGCGCCGAGGCGGTGCTGATCAACTGTTCCAGCCCCGAGGCGGTTGCCGCCGCCATGCCGCTGCTGGCCGGTATCGGAGTTCCATTCGGCGGTTACGCCAACGGATTCGTCTCCATCAGCGCCCTGCAACCGGGCGGCACCGTCGACGTGCTGGAGGTGCGTAAGGACCTGGGCCCGGCAGCCTATGCGGGCCACGCGATGGGCTGGGTCGCCTCGGGAGCCGCCATCGTCGGCGGCTGCTGCGAGATCGGGCCCGGCCATATCGCCGCGCTCGGCCAGCGGCTCGCGGCGGAAGGCCGCGAGATCGGGGCCGCTCCCTAGCCTGCGATCGACGTGCCGCCGTCCACGACGAAGCTCTGGCCGGTGGTCCAGCGGCCGGCGTCCGAGGCCAGGTAGACCGCGATGCCCGCGATGTCTTCGGGCTCGCCGAGCCTTCTCAGCGGCGTTTGGGCGATCCGGTTCGCAGCGCGCTCCTCGTCCTCCCACAAAGCGCGCGCGAAATCCGTGCGCACCAGGCCTGGCGTGATGGCGTTGACCCGGATGTTGTGCGGGCCCAGCTCGACCGCGAGGTTGCGCACGAGCTGAAGGTCCGCCGCCTTGGAGATGCAGTAGGCGCCGATCACGTCGGAGCCGATGGTGCCCCCGATCGAGGAGACGTAGAGGATCGCGCCGTCCCTTCGCTGCCGCATCTCGTCGGCGACCAACTGCGCGAGCCAGAGGTTGGACTGCACGTTGGTCGCCATGATCTTGGCGAAGGCCTCGTCCGGGATGTCCGCGAAAGAGCCGTAGTGCGGGTTGATGGCGGCATTGGCGACGACGATGTTGATGTGTCCGAGTGCCCGGCGGCTCTCTTCGATCAGGCGCTCCAGCTCGGGCTTGCGCCCAACGTTGCAGGCGAGGCCGAAGACTGCGAGCCCCTCGTCAGTCAATTCCCGCTCGGTCGCCGCGACCCGGCCTGCGTCACGGCTGGAGACGACCACGCGTGCGCCATGCTGGGCGAGCGCCCGTGCGATGGCCTTGCCGATCCCCTTGGTGGAGCCGGTGACGACGGCGGTCTTGCCGGTGAGATCGAAGAGGGCGGACATGGCGGTCTACAACGCTTCCGGTCTATGTGAGAGGGGCAGTGTTGGCGTAGTCTCCCGTACCCGGTGTCCTCGGGCCTTGCGGGGCCGCGAGGATGACCGCTCCGCACGGGCCAGTCCAGACCGACCTCGGCTCGCAGCGCGGATGGGGGTCCGGCGGAGTGGTCTGCCTGCCGGTAACGTGAAGGTGCGGTGATCGAAGAGGGGTACCTGAATGGCACGATCGGAGTTCTCGTTCTTCTTCCGGTTTCGAGTGAGGTATGCGGAGGTTGATGGGCAGATGCTCGTATTCAACGCCCACTACCTGACCTATTTCGATACCGCGATCACCGAGTTTTTCCGCGCGCTGCCCTACGACTACCAAGGACAGGTGGAGCGCAGGGGCGAGGACTATCACACGGTCAAGACTTTGGTGGAGTATTACGCGCCGATCCGCTTCGACGACGAGATCGAGGTCGGCGTGCGCTCGGCGCGCATCGGCCGCACCAGCCTGACATTTGGCCTGGAGATTCATCCCAAGGGGCGGGACGAACGCCTCGCCTCAGGCGAGGTGGTGTGGGTCAACACCGATCAGACCACGCACCGCCCGGCGCCGCTCCCGACCGAGCTGTTGGAGAAGTTGCAGGCGTTCGAAGGTGGCGAAGGAACCGCGCCTGACTAGCCCTTATCGGCAGTGCCTGTGCTGCTGGCCTGCTAGAGGTCGATATCGATGCCCACCGGGCAGTGGTCGGAGCCCTTCCGCTCGGGCCAGATAAAGGCGCCCTCCACCCGCTTCATCGCCGCCGGCGAGGCGAGCACGTAGTCGATTCGCCAGCCGACGTTGCGCTCGCGCGCCCCGCCCCGCTGCGTCCACCAGCTGTAGCGGTCAGGCTCGTCGGGATGGAGCGCGCGGAACGCGTCCACCCAGCCGGCCTCCAGCCAGCGGTCGATCTCGGCCCGCTCCACGGGCAGGAAGCCGCTGTTCTTGACGTTGGCCTTGGGCCGGGCGAGGTCGATCTCCCGGTGCGCGGTGTTGTAGTCGCCGATCACGAGTGTCGGGCAGCGGCGGCGCATGCGCTGAATCCGCTCGAAGACCGCGCGGTAGAAGTCGAGCTTGTAGGGCACCCGGCTGTTGTCCCGGTTCTTGCCGTCCCCCTTGGGGAAATAGGCGTTGACCACCGCGAAGCGCCCCCGCTCGGTGCGGAAGTGGGCGGCGATGTAGCGGCCCTCGATGTCGAACTGGGCTTCGCCAAGCGCAGTTTCCACCCCCCCCGGCGCGGTGCGGAAGGGGGCGGGGATGTAGCGGCCCTCGATGTCGACCGGGGCTTCGCCAAGCGCAGTTTCCCCCCGCTCGGGCGCGAGCCTCGAATAGATGCCGACGCCGCTGTAGCCTCGGCGCTCGGCTGCCACGAACGCCGTGTGCCAGCCCGCGGGCGCGCGGGCTTCGTCGGGGATCTCCTCGTAGAGCGCGCGGACCTCCTGCACGCCGACGATATCGGCCTGCGCGCGTTCCAGAAAATCTGCGAATCCCTTCTTTACGCAGGCTCTGATTCCGTTGACGTTCCAACTCACAACGCGCATTGGCTTCTCCCCGGCCCGCCCTACAAGTCGATATCCACTGCGCGGTAGGGTGAGCCGGCAGGCGCCGTGAGGCAACGGTTCGGGCAATCGGGAGGGAGAGCGCATGGCGAGGCGCACTGACGGGCCCGCGTGGCCGCCGGCGGCAGGGAGCGCCGCCGGTTAGGCGACGGATGACGCCGTCAGCAGAATTCCGTCGCCGGTGGCCCTGGGTCACGGCCGACCTTCAGACTGTACGAAACGACCTGCCCGGGCGGCTGGCGGGCGTTCCGGCGGACTCCGGCCAGCGCATCGAGATTCCTCTCAGTGACGGAAGCGGAGACCGCCTCGCGGCCCGCTACCATCCCGGGCGGGCGCCGCTCCCGGCCGTGATCCTAGTGCCCGGATTGACGGGCTGCGAGGCGAGCCGGCACGTGCTGCAAGCGGCAGATGCCTGGGTGGGGGAGGGCGCGGCGGTGGTGCGCCTCAACCTCCGGGGCTCGCCGCCGGGCCGCTCGCTCGCCAGGGGTCACTACCACATGGACCGGGTGCAGGACCTTGCCGATGCCTGCCTTGCCGTGGGCGACCTCGACCCCGGTATCCGGCGCCACGGCGTGGTTATCTTGGGATTCTCGCTCGGCGGTGCGCTTGCCCTCCGCTTGGCCCAGGAGCCCCGCCAATCCAACTTCGTGAAGGCCGTGGTCGCGGTATCCGCGCCCCTCGATCTCACAGCAACGGCGGAGCGGGTCGCCCGTCCCCGCAACCGCTTCTACGAACGTTGGCTGCTCGGGCGTCTCAAGCGAGAAACAGCGCCGCTCTGGCGCGATGGGCCGGCGGCCGTGCGTACGGCGGTTCAAACTGCGAGGCATATTCACGAATTCGACGATGCGCTGACCGCGAAGGAGGCCGGGTTCCGCGACGCGGCGGACTACTACGCCTCGTGCTCACCGATGAACAATATGGGCAGCCTCGGTATTCCTGCGCTCGTCATTCACGCCGACGACGATCCTTGGGTACCACCGCCCTCGGTCGCCGAGCGCGCGCCGCTTTGCGTCGTCGTTGCGCGTGGCGGCGGTCATGTCGGGTTTCACGGAACGGGAAGCCGGATGCCCTGGTACGTGGGTGCCGCGGCGCACTTCGTACGATCATGCCGTGAGCGATGAAGCGCGAGAGCGTTTCCCGTGGAACGGAAACGCTCTAGCCCGGGCGCCGTTTCGGCGCTACCGTTCGGCAAAAGGCCGGGATGCCGTGCTCGCCCGGATCCCTACCCAATATGAGCGCCAAGAAGGCGCCGCGCCGCGGTCAAGAGGCGAGCGAGAGGGAGGGACGATTCATGAGCAGACGGCTGGCCCAATTCCTTGGTATTGCCATCATCGCCGGCGGCCTCGCCGGTGCTACCGCCGCGGGGGCGGACGAGCCCCGCCAGGGCGGCACCTTCGTGTGGGGCATGTCCAGCGAGATGAACATCCTGGATCCGCACGCCACCTGTAGCTGGTACACCACCAACGCCATCCACAACATGTTCGAAGGGCTGGTCATGCTCGACCTGGCCGACCCGGAGGCGAAGAGCGCGAAGCTCAAGCCCGCAATCGCGGAATCTTGGGTGCGCTCCGAGGACGGCACGGTCTACACCTTCCAAATCAGGGAGAACGTGAAGTTCCACGACGGCACCAGCGTGGACGCCGAGGTCGTCAAGTGGAACTACGACCGCTTCTTCAACAAGGACGCGCCGCAGTTCTACGACACTGCCGCCGCCTTCATGGGCTACTACACGCGCTGGATGAAGTCGGTCGAGGTGACCGGCCCGATGGAGGTCACCATCACCCTCACGGAGCCCAACTACGAGTGGCTCCAGTTCGGCGTGCAGGCCTGCGGCATGCCGATGATCATCAGCCCCACCCAGATCGAGAAGGTGGGCAACGATGGCTTCCCCCTCGCCCCGGTCGGCACCGGGCCGTTCAAATACGTTGAACGCGAGCAGAACATCAAGCTGGTGATGGAGCGCTTCGACGACTACTGGGGCCAGAACGCCTACATCGACACGTTGATCTTCCGGCCGCTCTCGGATCAGGCGTCGCGGCTCTCCGCCATGCGCGCCGGCGAGGTGCACATGATCAACGAGGCGCCGTGGGACGAGCTCGAAGGCCTCGAGGAAGAGGGCTTCGTCATCTCGACCAACGAGAACATCCCCTCCATCTGGCTGCTCTTCTTCAACCACAGGGATCCGATCATGTCGGATGTCCGGGTCCGCAAGGCGATCAACATGGCAATCAACCGCGAGGGGATCGCCCACGAAATCCTCAGGGACACCGGACGGGCGGAATACGGCATGCTCTCGCCGGGCACCTACGCCTACAAGCCCGGCTACGTCTCCGCGCCCTACGACCCCGAAGGCGCGAAGGCGCTGCTCGCCGAGGCCGGATACGGCGACGGGCTCGCCATCGAATTCGACATCTACGAGTACGGCTACAACGAGGTCTGGGAGAAGTGGATCCAGCGCGATCTCAAGAAGATCGGGATCGACGTCAAGCTCAACAAGATCGAGTGGATCACCTACCTCGGCAAGTGGGTCC
>MKWU01007058.1_pt1 | contig 10986 bp, 11 predicted proteins | sample 809101 | NCBI WGS metagenome assembly MKWU01 (sample SAMN05860141, study PRJNA318959) | sponge metagenome | host: Aplysina aerophoba | place: Slovenia: Piran, Adriatic Sea, Gulf of Piran | collected 2013-05-07
CGCGCGTTTTGCATTCTTATGAACGTTCATCCGGGGCTCTCTTCTCGGTTCGTTGACAGGCTTTCATCACCCATCAGCTTCCGAGATTCGGTCCCGGATGGACAACCTATTGAGAGATCACACCTAGGCGGCACTTGACTCGCATCGCAGAGGGCGCCCACGATCCAATCAAGAGAGCGAGACAGGTTCTCTGGAGAGACCAAGGGAGATCACGATGTCCAAGAGTACGGAAAACAGGGATATCGAGGCGACAAGCGCCAGCTCTTCGCAAACCGCTGACGAGAGCAGCGTTTCCGGCAAGGGCCTGTCGCGTCGAACATTCCTCGGCGGCAGCGCCGCTGCGGGCGTTGCGTTGGGAGCCGCATCGAGCGGCGTCGCCTGGAAGGGCGCCATCGCGCAATCCAAGCGCCTCGTGGTGACCACCATGCCGGGGCCGCGCTGGGAACAGGCGCTGACGGCGAGCGCCAAGGCCTACATGGCGGCAAACCCCGACGTGGAAATCGAGATTCTGGTCTCGGGCTACGCGGAACATTATCAGCGCATCGGGACGAGCCTGATCGAGGATTCGAGCGACTTCGACGCGCATCTGTTCGACCCCGCCCTGATCGGCCAGTCCTATCCGAAGCTCGCCGCGCTGAACGACCTGTTCGACGCCGATCCGGAGTGGAAGGATCACTATCTGAACGGCGTGCCGCAGGCCTATCGCGGCAGCTGGGACTGGGACGGCGCTCACTACTCGGTCGTCCACGACGCGAACTGCATGATGACCTGGTGGCGCACGGACATCTTCGAGCAGCTCGGCCTGCCGGAGCCCGCGTCCTTCGAGCAAATCCTGGAGAACACGCTCGCCCTGAACGAGAACAAGGCCGATTCGGGATTCATGACCTGCGCGGGCCGGGCCAACTGGTTCCTCGGCATGACGTTTACCGGCATGATGCATGCCTTCGGCGGCCGCTGGTACGAGAACGACGTGATGGACCGCTTCGGCCGCATCGACCCGGACGAGGGGCCGGGCGAAATCCTCCTGGATTCGCCCGAGGTCATCGCCGCTGCCGAGATGCTCCAGAAGCTCTCCCAGGTATGGAATCCGGCGTCGCTCAACGCGTTGGAGTTCGAGAACGCCGAGGCGTTCAAGAACGACATATCGCACCAGCAGGTCATGTGGTCGGGCTTCATGATTCTGCAGAACCCGGCGGAGAATCCGGCGCATCACGCCGACCTGGTGTCTCGCGATTTCCCGGTCGGCGGGTCCGATCCCGTCGTCGGCCGCTCGGGCATGAAGGGCGGCTTCGGCCTCGCCATACCCAAGGCGTGCCAGAACATCGAGCTGATGTTCGACTTCGCCAAGTTCACCACGAGCGCCGAGAACGCCGAAAACTTCGTCCTCGCGGGCGGCCAGCCTTCCAACGTCTCGCTGCTCAACTCCTGGGGCGAGCAACACCAGTACCAGGTGTTCAAGACGATCGCGCAGGGCATCGCCAACGGACACCACTTGTCCCAGTTCCCGGAGGGGCCGGAGTTCTTCCAGATTCTCACGCAACATATCGGTGACCTCGTCACCGGCGCCGCGGGGCCGGAGGAAGCCTGCAAGGGGATGAAGGACGACGTGGAAGTCCTGTTCCAGCGGTCCGGCTACATCTAGGCCCCTTTCGTCTGCGTGAGTTTTCAGGCTGACGACAGGGAGCGGTAGAGGTCTACAGCGCGGTCGTGGCTGACGCGAAGGGAGCCGTATATCGGGGCGAGCGATGGGCACCTGTGCTCATGCTTGCCCCGGTGGTCATCATTCTCGTTCTTCTGGTGCTCGGCCCGATCGTCTACCTGATCGACACCTCGCTCTATCGCCAGAATCTCTTCCAGGTCACGCCGCCGCGCTACGTCGGCACGGACAACTTCTACTACCTGTTCGTCTCGACCAAGTTTCAGGTCGCGATCACCCGCATGTTCGTGTTTACCGCCTTCGCGCTCACGGCGGAGTTCGTGCTGGGCTTCCTGCTTGCCGCGTGGATCTATCGCCTGCGCGACCTGCCGGGCATGGCCATCGTGCGGACGCTGCTGACCACGCCCATCCTGATCGCGCCGATCGTGGCCGCGGTCATGTGGCGCTTCATGTATCAGCCCGATTTCGGCGTAATCACCTACCTCATCGAGCTGGTGGGCCTGCCTGCGCCGGGCTGGCTCATCGATCCCAACATCGCCCTCTTCTCGGTCGCCGCCATCGACGTCTGGCAGTGGACGCCGTTCGTGTTCCTGATCGTGCTGGCCGGCATGTACTCGGTGCCGAAGTCGATCTACGAGGCGGCGGAGCTCGACCGCACCGGCATCTGGCGCCAGACCTTCTTCATCACCATACCGATGCTGAAGCGGGTGCTGGTCATCGTCCTTCTGCTTCGCCTGATCGATCTGCTTCGCGCCTTCGAGCTGATCGTGGCGACCACGCAGGGCGGGCCCGGCGACGCCTCCTACACGCTGCCCGTCATGACCTGGGAGACGGCGTTCGTGAACTTCCAGATGGGGGACGCGTCGGCCGCATCCCTGGTGATGCTCGTCATCGCGACCATCGTGATCACGCTGCTGATCCGCGCCATTTCGCGCCAGGGCGTGGTGGGGCGGAAAGAGCGATGACCCGGCACCGGTTCCGCTCGCTCTGGTACGGCCCGCTTCTGCTGGTCATCGCGTCCTGGCTGTTCCCCATCTTTTGGACCGCAATCACCTCGTTCAAACCGGAGGGCGGCCTGATCGGCCTCAAGCCGGTCTTCGCCTTCCCGCCGACGCTGGACAACTACGTGGAGCTCTTTGCCGAACAGGGCTACGGCCCGCTCATGCTGAACAGCCTGATGATCGCGGGCGGCGCGACGGTTGTGTCCATCCTGCTCGGCTCGCTCGCGGCGTACGCGCTGGCCCGCTCACGCCTGCGGGGACGCGAGCAGATCGGACTGTGGATCCTGTCGCTCAGGATGCTGCCGCCGATCGCGATCGTGGTGCCGTTCTATCTCATCCTCAACAGGAGCGGCCTGCTCGACAACTACTTCGGCGTGCTGCTGGTCTACCTCTCATTTTCGCTGCCCTTCGCCATCTGGATGCTTCTGGGCTTCTTCTCCGAGGTGCCGCGCTCGATCGAGGAAGCAGCCTCGGCCGATGGCGCCGGCCCGCTGAAGATTCTGTTCGTGTTCATCGTGCCGATGTGCCGGGGCGGCATCGCGGTGACCGCCATGTTCACCTTCGTCTTCGCCTGGAACGAGTTCCTGTTCGCCTTCCTGCTGACCAAGGACAAGTGGGTCACGCTTCCAGTGAGGCTCGGAAGCACCATCACCCCGTTCCAGACCGATTGGGGCTCGCTTACCGCCGGGGCGATCGTCTCCTTCTCCCCGCTCATCATCGTGGTGTTCCTGCTGCAGCGCGAGATGGTGCGGGGCGTCAGCCTGGGGGCGGTGCGCTAGATGACCTCCGCCGCCAGCGTCAGCCTGCAGGGAGTCTCAAAGACCTACCCGGGCACCAGCCGCCCGGCGGCCGACACGGTAAATCTCTCCATCGAGGCCGGAAGCTTCTTCTCCATCCTCGGCCCGAGCGGATGCGGCAAGACGACGCTGCTCCGCATCATCGCGGGCTTCGAGTATCCCGACACCGGGCGCGTGCACATCGGTGAAACGGACGTGACGGCGCTCTCGCCGCGCAACCGCGATATCGCAATGGTGTTTCAGGACTACGCCCTCTATCCGCACATGACGGCCGAGCAGAACATCACCTTCAACCTGAAGAACCAGCGGGTGTCCCGCGACGAGATCGGCCGGCGGCTGGCGGAGACCGCGACCCTCCTGGATATCGGCGAGATTCTGAAGAAGAAGCCGGCGCAACTCTCCGGCGGCGAGCGCCAGCGCGTGGCGCTGGGGCGGGCGATGATCCGCAGGCCGAAGGTGTTCCTGATGGACGAGCCGCTCTCCAACCTGGATCTCAAGCTGCGCGAAGCCATGCGCATCGAGCTGGCGAAGCTGCACCAGGAGTTGGGCACGACGATGGTCTACGTCACCCACGACCAGACGGAGGCGATGACGCTCTCCACCGAGCTTGCGGTGCTGCGCGACGGGATCATTCAGCAGACCGGCAGGCCAGACGCCGTCTACGCCCAGCCTGCCAATCTGTTCGTCGCCCGCTTCATCGGCAGCCCGTCAATGAATATCTTCCGGATGACGAGACGCGAGGGCGCGCTGCGGCAGATCGGTGGCGGAAGCGGGCGGCTGCCGTTGCCGCCCCGTGCCCGGGTGCAGGACGGGGAGGAATGCCTGGTGGGTGTCAGGGCGCACGACATGACCGTTCAGGAAACGAGCGGCGACGGCCTGCGGGTGAGCGTCTTGCGGACGGAGCACCTCGGCCGGAGCAACATCGTCGATTGCAGCCCGGAGGGCGGGGCCGAATACCTCCACGAGCAACAGGTGATCCAGATCGAGACCGATGCCGCCGCGGTCTACGACCCGGGCGCAGAGATCGCCTTGTCCGCGCCCGCCGATGCGATCCGCCTGTTCGGCAGCGACGACACGCGTCGGGAGTCATGAGCCACGGATTGCCGGCCGCGGCGCCACCGAGGTGGCGAGAGACACCGTGATCTACGACGAGCCGCGCTTCCTTCCCGGCGGAGACCGCTTCGTGCTCGTCGAGCTCGGCAACGAGATGAGCCTCGACCTCAATTTCGTGGCTCACGGCCTGGCGCACGCGATCGCGGAAGAGCGCGTGACGGGCGTGATCGAGACTGCGCCGGCTTACGCCTCTCTCCTCGTCCACTACGACCCGGGCGAGGTCGCCTTCGATCGTCTGACTGAGACGGTCGGCGCCCTCGCCCGCTCCCTCGGCTCGTCCGACGAGATGACGCTGGAGAGCAGGCTGTTCTACTTTCCCACCGCCTATCTCGACCCGTGGAGCGCGGAGGCGGTGGACCGCTACATCGCGGAGGTGGCGGAGAAGACCCGCGACCCCGAGTTGCTCGTGGAGTCCAACGGGCTCGGCGATGTCGGGGAGCTGGTTCGGATACACGCCGCCAGCGAGTACTGGGTCGCGGCGATCGGCTGGTGGCCGGGCGTGCCCTTCATGATGCCGCTCGACCCGCGCTGCCGCCTGACCGCGCCCCGCTACAACCCGCCGCGACTCTGGACCAAGAAGGGAACCGTCGGCGTGGGCGGCGGCACCACGGGCATCTACCCGGAGGACCTGCCGGGCGGTATCCAGATCTTCGCCCGCATCCCCGTCCCGATCTGGGATCGCGACCGGCGCTTCCCCATATTCGAGGACTCGATCTGCCTTCTGCGCCCCGGCGACCGCGTGAAGTTCATTCCCTGCGAACTCGACGAATTCGAGGCGGTCGAGCGCATGGTGGACGAGGCCACCTATCCCTTCAACGTCGTCGAATATCAGACCTTCTCTGTCCCCCGCTACCGTACCTGGCTGAAGACCATCGACGTCGAGCAGCGATTCTGATCCTGTCGCCCCCGGCGACGGCTGCGGGGAGGCGGCTTACCGCCGTGCTATGGTGCCGGCGCTTTCTGAACCGAGCCAAGGCATGACCGGCGCTACGAGGGGAGAACAACGATGGCCATTCGCCAGATCGCCAAGATGGGGCATCCGATCCTGCGCAAGAAGGCCGCTCCGGTCGACGACCCAACGGATCCCGACATCGCGCGCCTTGCACAGGATATGCAGGACACGCTGGAATGGATCGGCGCTGCGGGCATCGCGGCGCCGCAGGTCTATGACGGCCGGCGCGTCGTGGTCTACCGCATCCTGGCCGATCGCATCCCTGCTGGCGTCGCGCTCAAGCCGCTGCCGTGGACGGCGATGGTCAACCCCGTGATCACGCCGCTCAGCGACGAGGTCGGGCTGATCTGGGAGCGCTGCCTCTCCCTGCCGGGCCTTCACGGTAAGGTGCCGCGCTACAAGCAGATCGAGATCGCCTACCAAACACTGGACGGGGAGAGCCAACGGAAGGTCGTGGAGGACTGGCACGCGATGCTGCTGCAGCACGAGTGCGATCACCTGGACGGCATTCTCTATCCGATGCGGATGACCGACCTCTCGTACCTGGCGTTCAATGCCGAGCCTGGCGTGCTTGCGAAGGAAGCCGAGACGACGCCCGACCTGGACATGGCGCTCCGCGCCATGGTCGATGCGTGGCCCGCCCGCGAGAAATGGCTCGCAACCTGATGTGTGTACGGTCGGGCTGATCGGGGCGCGCGGCCGCTGCCCCGTGCCGCCCCCGACGGCACGAGAGGAGCACGCGGCTACTGGCCGATGATGCGCTGTTTCTCCCACCCCTGCTCGTAGGGGCTCCACATCAGGGACATCAGCTTGACCCGCTTGAACTTCCATTCTCCATCGACGCGGAGATAGTCGTCCTCATACTTCGCGGCGCCCCAGATCGGCTGGCGCTCGTCGCCCTGCGGAAAGCTGCAGGGCTCCAGCAGCAACCACTTGCCTGTTGCCGTGTCCCCGTCGATGTCGATGATCGGATTCATCACGTAGTGAACCGCGAACGGGAGGTGCTGCAGGGCCCGGATTGCTTCGCGGCCCTCGTGAGTGCCGAAGACATCGGTCTCGAACACGCCGTCTTCGGTGAACAGGTTCGCCCAGTTGTCGCAGTCATGGGCGTCGGCGTAATAGCAATACAGGCTTCTCAGGCGCTTAATTTCCTCGATATCGCGAAGATACTGGATGTTCTTCTCCAGATCCGTTGACGACATGTTCGTTTTCTCCCGTTGTTCGCCGAATGGTCCGCCGTCGCGGGCAAGCGATGCGTAAACCCGCAGGTACTCAGCATGGTCCCGGCACCGCGATGCCGTTGTCAACGGCGCTGCGGCAGGTCCCGCCCGTGCGCAATCCGGAGAGATTTCCGGCGATCAAGCTGCCTCGACGCGGCGCGCGAAATCCTGGAACGGTGGGCGGTCCCGCTGCCGCACGGCGAGCCGTCGTGGGCGTGCTATAAGCAGCGAGCGTGAAACCCGAAATCCCGAGCAACCTCTATGTCAAGCCCGAGCGAGCGCGCCGGCTGATGCGGCGTGCGACCAACTTCGCGGTCGCTGCCGCCGGTCGGCGTGGGCGTCGCGAGTGTTACTGTGGCGGCGGCATATTATCAGCTAGCGACCAGCTCCATCGGCCATCGAGAGTTTCTTTATATCAGCGTGAGCTGTTGATCGGCGCGTGAATTGGACGCCGATCGGCTCCCTAGCTTACAGATTTCAGTGATTTACTGGGGTCAAGGTTGGAGGCTGAACAACGGCGAGGGTGCTCGACAGCAATCGGCGCGCCCACACTGAGACCACGTCCCGCATCGCGTGCACGCTGATTTCACGGTCGTGGACGTCGAGCCCTTGGCCCGCACAGCGTGCCTTCATGACGACGCTGCTACTGGCGACTCGCCGGTCTCCATTGCGGCCTCGATGGCCTTTCCGATGCGCTCGGCGGCAGCCTGCAGGTCGCGGTCGCCGACATGGGCGTATCGCAGGGTCATCACGGGGTCGGCGTGCCCGAGCATGCGCGCGACGGTGGGCAGGGGAACGCCCCGGGCGACGGCTTGGCTGGCAACGGTATGCCTGAGATCGTGCAGGCGGACGTCGGCGAGACCGGCTTCCTTCCGCGCCCGCCGCCAGAGGCACAGTGTCTGTGAAAGCGGTTTGTCGGGATGCCTCGGGGACGGGAACACGTAAGGGCTTGCGGTACGCGGCTGGCGGGCGAGGATGGCCTGCGCGGCCTTGCTCAGCCAGGCCTTTCGCGGCCCGGTCTTGGTGTCGGTGAGGTTGAGGCGGTCGCCGTCGACCTCCGACCATTGGAGCTTCAGTATCTCGCCCTTCCTGCAGCCGGTGAGCAGGAGCAGCCGGACGACGTCAGCCTGTGGCCGGCGGGAGGGCCGCTCGTCGACCAGCCGGTCGAGGACATGGTGAAGCCGTTCGATCTCTTCGGCGGAAAGGAACCGGGTGAGTTTCGGGCGGGAGTTCTTCGCGATGCCCCTGACGGGAGAGGTTCCGACATGGCCGACGGCGAGGGCGGCGTTCATGATCTGGCCAAGGATCTCGAGCGCCTTGTTGGCCCCACCCGGCGCGGTACGGCTGTAAGCGTCGAACCAGCGTTCGACGTCGATCCGCCGGATGGCGTCCAGCGGGAGACGGCCAAAGGCGGGGATCAGCTGCCGTTTGAGCACACGATTGGCGAATTGGCAGGACGACGGGGCACAGCGGCGGCGGTACGCCGGCAACCACTCGTCGAGGACGAAGCCGCGGAACAGGGGAGCGCCGGAACGTTTGCGCGGGGCGTTTCCCACGCTGAGCGCCAGGGCTTCCTTCCGGGCGTCCTCGACGGTCATGAGCGCGGCCGGGCCGACGGTCGTCCTGACCGGCTCTCCCTGAACGCGGCCGTGCCAGACGAAGCTGCGATGTCCGGACGGACGTACCCGCACGCCGAGGCCGGACACCTCGCTGTCCCAGATCGCGTATTCCGTCGTGTGCGGCTTCAACTTGCCGATGCCGGCGTCGGTCAGCCGAACCCTCCGCCCCTTCATGCCTGCCTCCCCGACAGGACGGGAGACAGGCTCTCGAACGCTTCGCGGACCGTGGCGTCGGACAGGTGGGCGTATTTCAGGGTGGTCGCCGCCTTCTCGTGACCGAGCAGGCGGCCGACGGTGCGCACGCTCTCCCCGCAGAGCAACGCCATGCTGGCGTACGAATGCCTGATGTCGTGAAGGCGGACGTCTCGCAGCCCGGCTTCCTCCCTCACGCCGCGCCAGAAGTAATCCAGCCACAGCCACGGGGTGTGCAGACCGCCGACCGGGAAGACCCATCCGGAGGACCGGGGCAGGCGGTCGAGGACGCCACGCGCCGCCTCGCATAGCCAGACCGTGCGCGGGCCGGTCTTGCTGTCGGGCAGATAGAGCCGCCCCTCCCGGTAGGAGCGCCATTGGAGGGTGAGGATCTCCGACTTGCGGCACCCGGTGAGCAACAGCAGGCGCAGGGCGGCCACGTGCAGGGGGCGCCGGGCCTCGTGCCGGTCCAGCACGCGGGCGAGGCGGCGGTACTCCTCGGGGGTCAGGAAGCGCTCGGACCGCCCCTGCCGGTAGCGGCGGATGCCGGCGCAGGGGTTGCTGTTCTCCGGGCGGTATCCCCAGACCTCGGCCTGCTGCATGATGACCGAGAGGATCGGCGCCGAGCGGTTCGCGGCGGCGGGCGTTGCGTGGAGCCCGCGGAACCAGGCCCGCACGTCCTCCCGGTTTATCTCCCCGATGGGCCTGCCCGCGAAGAATGGCAGGATCTGCCGGCGGAGGTAGGCCCGGTTCACGTCCAGGGTGCGCGGCTTCCAGCGGCGGCCGTAGCGGCCGAAGACCTCCTCGGCGACCGTCTCGAAGAGTGTGCCGTCGGGGTCCGCTGCGTCCAGCTCGCGACCGTCGCGCAGCGCGGCGAGCATCGACCTGGCCCTGGCCCGCGCCTCGGGCTCGGCGATCGCCGCCGCGTCGCCTATGATCTTCCAGACCCGTTTGCCCCTGTGCTGGCTGTGGATGAAGTAGCGCCTGGCGCCGGAGGGCATGACCCGGACGCCGTACCCCTTGAGCTCGGCATCCCGGATATCGCGCACCTTGCGGCGGGGCAGAAGGGCGTCGACCCGGCGCTGGGTGAGTCGGATGGGTGGCATGATCGCGCGTCCCCGATCTGTTGCAGCGGGGTGCGGAATCGACTTGAATTCCGCGCCCGGTGGCAATAGAAACGGAAGACCATCGCAATCGAATCAGCTACTTAGCACCGAAGGTGCGTGTTTCCGTGTGAAACGGATACGCTCAAGGGGATTGGGGAGGACTTGAAATGACCGTAAGAGTGATTCTCGACGTCAAGGCGAAGCCCGGCACAGGGGACGAGGTGGTTGCGTTCTTCAGGTCGGTCCTTTCGGAGACGCGGGCCTACGAGGGGTGCACACGCGTCGAGACGCTGCAGAACAGCGCCGACGCCGACAACGTGCTCCTGGTGGAAGATTGGGACACTCACGAGCAGTACGAGAAGTACCTGGCCTGGCAGCGGGAGAGGGGCGTCAGCGACCGGCTCAAGCAGGCCCTCGCCGAACCGCCAAGCATCCGCCACTTCGACGTGACCGACGCCTGAGTCCCGAGCGCGACAAGTCCGACGCCTTGCGCGCTATCCGTCCGCGCGACGTGGCTTGAGCAGGACTAAGCGGCCCGCTTCCGAGCCCCGCTAAAGCGTGTCCGTCTTTGACGGACGCGCGACAGGCCGCGACCGCGGCCCGCCGCTAGAGCACTATCCGATCAGACATGGTCATATCCTGCAGCAGTGAAGTGGTTTTGGCACTCGGCAGATGTGAAGGTGTTTGTGGCTTCGCCGATGGCGTCCCAGAGTTCTGGGATGGTGCGGGCGGCGCGTCGCTTGAGGGAGGCCTTGAGCTTGGAGAAGGCCATCTCGATCGGGTTGAAGTCGGGGCTGTAGGGCGGCAGGAAGCGCAACTCGGCCCCGGCCCTTTGGATAGCCTCTCGGGCGGCCACACTGCGGTGGGCGGGGAGGTTATCCATCACCACGATGTCGCCGGGTTTGAGGATGGGCACCAGCATTTTCTCGACGTAGGCGAGGAAGGCGGCGCCGTGCATGGCGCCGTCGAGCACCATGGGGGCGGTCATTCCGCTCAGTCTCAGTGCGCCGACGAAGGTTGTGGTCTTCCAGTGCCCATGAGGCACCGGTGCCTGGCAGCGATGCCCGCGTAGCGCCCGGCCCGAGCGTCTCGCCATCTTGGTTGAAGCCCCGGTTTCGTCCACGAAGACGAGCGTCTCGGGGTCGAGCCCGGGCTGGGCTTCGAGCCAGGCGCGCCGGCGCCTAAGCACGTCAGGGCGTTGCTGCTCGCTGGCGTGCGCCGTTTTTTTTGAAGGTGATGCCGCGGCGGTGGAAGAAGCGCCACACGGTGCTCTGGGACACCCGCAGCCCGTGCTCGTCCTCCAGATGGGTAGCGATCTCCGCCAGCGTC
>MKWU01007059.1_pt1 | contig 10985 bp, 10 predicted proteins | sample 809101 | NCBI WGS metagenome assembly MKWU01 (sample SAMN05860141, study PRJNA318959) | sponge metagenome | host: Aplysina aerophoba | place: Slovenia: Piran, Adriatic Sea, Gulf of Piran | collected 2013-05-07
CCGTTCGCATCTCCCTGTTGTCCGTTCTCCAAGGCGCCGTGGTGTTGGCGGTGTTGCTTTGGGCTGCAGTGGCAGTGTCCAACGCCATTAAGCGATACCTCAAGCGGCTGGATACGTTGACCCCCTCCATGCAGGTGCTGGGGACCATGGTCATCAAGATTTCGCTGATCACGATTGCCTGCTTGATTGGCATTAGTTCTCTGGGAATTGACTTCACTGCACTGACGGTGTTTGGCGGCGCACTTGGAATCGGCATCGGATTCGGCCTCCAGAAGGTGATATCAAACCTGGTCAGCGGCCTGTTGCTGCTCCTGGACAAGTCCATCAAGCCCAACGACGTCATCGCCGTTGGCGGCACATACGGCTGGGTCGATTCGCTGGGCGCGCGCTACGCATCCGTTCGCACGCGGGACGGGATAGAATACCTCATCCCGAACGAGGACCTGATAACCCAGCGGGTCGAGAACTGGTCCCACACCGACCGCATTGTTCGCCTCAGAATTCCGGTCGGGGTTTCCTACGACACAGACCTCAATCTTGCCACGGATCTTTGCAAGAAAGCGGCAAGGGCCGTCGAAAGAGTGCTGGAATCGCCTGAGCCGCGTTGTCTGCTCAGGGGGTTTGGCGACAACTCGGTCGATCTTGAAATCCGCATCTGGATCGGTGACCCTGCCAACGGCAGGGCAAACGTGATCAGCGCCGTTCTGCATCACGTGTGGAATTCCTTCAAGGAGCATGAGATCGAAATCCCGTTTCCCCAACGTGACCTGCACCTAAGATCCGGCTTCCCGGTGAATCCCGATCAACAACAATAGGCGGGACGCTGCATCAGCCATGCGGCCCAAGCGGGGACAGCGCAGCAATCGAGGAACGGCTGGATTGCCAGCGAACATCTTGGTTCTGGAAGCATTGTGCCGCCCTGACCAACACGCTTGTGCAGCTGTTGTTCAGGCCTGCATTCCAACATGGCCAGCCGAAGCCCAGCATGGCATTGGCGGAAGGGTGGCATGTCGATGCCGACCAATTCGGGCACGCACATTCCGGTCCAGGGCTGACGAATTCTCGAGTGACGGGTGCCGCTTCCAAACAGAGGAGGCGGGCAATGCGCAACTCGGACACCCCGCGACCCGTTGCCTTTCCGCCGATTGCTGAATCACCGCAGCCGCACGCCGAACCAACCCTCTGCCGGCTCCGGCTTGCTTCCGTTCCGGATCGACCTTGAAAGACATCGCCGGCAGGCGGTTTCTCCACCCTGCCCTCGTCGGCACGCTCTGGACCGGAACTGGCTTGCAGGCCTCATGCATCCTGCAACGCGATTCAATCGAGAGCTGTCACCGGATTCGACTGCACTTGCCCCTTGTCGGCCGCGACCGTGCATGGCAATCCGAATTTGCCGCCGAGATGTGTGATGTACTGCCAGGCAACTCTCCCGGACCTGGCGCCTCTAGTCTGCTGCCATTCTATTGCCCTGGCCGACAGCGTTTGCTCGTCGGCCGGAAACTGGAAGGCCTCGCAATAGCGGCGCACCATTTCCAGGTACTGCGCTTGGCTGCACGGATGAAATCCCAGCCACAACCCAAACCGGTCGGAAAGGGAAACCTTTTCCTCAACTGACTCGGAAGGGTTGATGGCCGTGGACCGCTCGTTCTCAATCATGTCGCGTGGCATCAAATGACGGCGATTGGAGGTTGCATACACAACCACATTGTCCGGGCGGCCTTCGATTCCGCCGTCGAGAACTGACTTCAAGCACTTGTAGTGGTGCTCGTCCTGGGAAAAGGACAAATCATCGCAGAACAGAATGAATCGTTCGGATGCCGAGCGAACCATGTCCAGCAGGCGATCAAGCGTTGGTATGTCTTCGCGATGGATCTCTATCAGCTTCAGGTCCGGTTGCCGGGCCGACTCTGCGTGGTGGACTGACTTTACGAGGGAAGACTTCCCCATGCCTCTCGCACCCCACAGCAAGGCGTTGTTTGCCGGATGTCCGTCGGCAAAGTTTCTTGTGTTGCTCAACAGCGTGTCACGCGCTCGATCAATGCCCACCAGGAGGGACAGTTCGACCCGATTGACCTTGAAAACGGGATGCAGGCAGTCGGGAGAAACCCGCCAGACAAAGGCGCTGGCTTGGCCAAAGTCAGCCTGCTCCATGGGCGGAGAAGCAATGCGATCCAGCGCATTCGCTATACGGCGCAATTCGTGACTGTGCTCCAACTGGACTCGCTTGCTCAAATCTGACGGGACTGCGGCCTATGCACTGACCTTGCCGTCATCCTTCTTGCCGCTGCCTTCTTCGGACTCGTCGCTTTCGAAGTCGAGCCCCTGTTCCTTCAACCTCGCCTTGAGACGGGCCTCAACCCTGCGCACAAGCCAAATCGAAATCTCGTAAAGACCATAAACCACGACAAATAGAATGACCTGGGTAATGACGTCCGGGGGTGTCACGACGGCTGCCAACACAAGGATTCCAACGACGGCGTACTTCCGCACCCTTGCCAGACCGCTGGCGGTTACCAATCCCGCCTTTCCCATGAGCGTCAGCAGAACCGGCAACTGAAAGCACAGGCCGAACGCCAGAATGAACTTGATGGTCAGCGTGAGGTATTCGGCAACGGACCCCTGAAAGGTAACGCCCGCTGCCGGCAACGAGCCGCCGGGCAGCGAAAGCCATCCAAAGCTCGAATCATCGCCGGCAGCGACGTCACCTGCAGACTCCTCCGGAACGGTTGGGGGCGCTCCGGAAACGACCGCATTGCCGGTTCCAGTGTCCGCGCCTTGCTGCGCGGAATCCGAACCACTAGCAGTCGGCGCTTCCTGAGATGCGACTGGCGCGCTTTCCACCGCGCCGTCAAGGAAGCCCGCCTCCTGCTGAAAACCTAGGAAAAAGTTGAAGGCCAGAGGTATGACCACGAAAAATGCGAACGCGGCTCCCAGCATGAACATGAAGGGAGAGGCGATCATGAACGGCAGAAACGCCCGTTTTTCCGTCTTGTACAGTCCTGGCGCCACAAACCGCCAGAGCTGAAACGCAATGTAGGGGAAGCTCAGCATCAGCCCGCCCATCACCGAGATTCTGACGGCGACAAAGAACCCTTCCTGCAACTTGATCAAAATCAGTCCGCACTGCTGTTCGCGATCGTCAAGCGCCTGACAAATCGGATCTGTCAAGAAGTGGAATATTGGCTCCCAGACGGTGAAGCAAATCACCATTCCAACGATGAAGGCAAGCACGCTGCGGATCAGACGCGTCCGCAGCTCGGTCAAATGCTCGATTAGCGGCGCTTTTGTGGCATCGATATCTTCAGACATTTGCGCCTTCCGCTAAAGGACTACCGGTCAACCGGTATCGGATGCCTTCGAATTGCCGTCGGAAGTCTTCGGCTCTTCCCTCGGCGACACGCCGGTCAAAGGGCTTTCCACAGCTGGACCGCTTGCCGTTGCAGGCGTTGCCTTTGCCGCACTTGCCGTGGATTCAGTCGATTCAGACTTGTCTCCGGTTGGTTTCTCGTCGGGATCCGCAGCCTTCCAGGTGCTGGACACGCGATCGGTCATTTCGTTGACAACGTTCAGTCCAAGGTTCTTCGAGGAGACAGTCTTCTTCAAGTCCTTGGCAATGTCGCCAACTCCGGTTTCATCCGCGGCCCTGTCCATGGCCCGCTGGAACTCGCGTGCCAAGCCACGCATCTTGCCCGTAAACCTGCCTATCGTCCGAAACATGCCAGGCAGATCCTTGGGGCCAACCACAATCAGCGCGATTACGCCGATTATGAGAAGTTCGCCCCAACCGAGGTCAAACATTGGCAGGATTCCGAAGTCTAAAGCTGTTAGATGCTGGTCTTGGTCTCTTGTTCCTCGGGAGTAACGTCGCGGGCCTGTTCGGCCTTGAGATCGTCAAGTTCCCTCTTTCCCTCCGAGACGCCGCGTTTGAAGGACGATATGCCCTTCCCGACCTCGCCCATCAACGACGCGATCTTGCCTCGCCCGAAAAGCACCAGCACCACGACCGTGATCAACAACAGTCCCGGCAACCCGATATTGTTGAGCATTGAATTCTCCCGATTTCCAAACTGCCCTGCAGGCGCGGATTTGTGCGCACCTGTATTTCAAATCTCGACTGTACTCAAGACAAAGCGAATTGCACCCAACCTACATTGGGCCACAACGGCGGAAATTCAACCGTGAGTTTCGCCGAGGACGCAATCTTGCAGCGACTCGCCGCCTGCGGGAGTTTCTTTCAAAGCCAGAGGAAGAGATCAAGCCTCCCCTTCCCTGCCCCGGCAGCAAAGCATGGGGCGCGGGGCTTCTCGCCTGCCATTGCGGCTGGCGGGCTCAGTTCAGGGATGTCGACCTCGCCCGACTGTTGCGTGCCTGTCCTTGGTCGGTCGATGTTCCTTGGGCGCTGCCCAGCGCGCTTTGAACCACGCATGGAAATAGGCGGCACCTGCTGCGTCGCAAACTCAGCCAAAGGCGGGCGCCCGGCGGCGGCAGGAAAATCGACGGCACGGTAACCTTCATCGGCGAGTTGTCGTGGACCATGCGGAATTCCACCAAGCTGTTGTCGCCCATGTAGGTTGCTCTCTCGACGACCCCGCAGGCAGCAGCGCCATCGACCTCGGTTGGCGCCGGTCCCTCTCCGCCTCGGTCAAAGTCCATGCGCACGTACTGTGGCCTGATCGTGACTTCAACATCGATGCCGTCAACCATTTCGGAAGCGTCGAATGTTCCGAAAGGCGTGTCCACGCGGGAATTCCTGACAACGCCGTGTATGACGTTGAGATCTGAAAAGAACTCGGCGGTCTTTCGGTCCACCGGATCGTGATAAAGATCGAAGGGCGTGCCAGTCTGGACAATCCGGCCTTCTCGCATCAGCACTATGGTGTCGGCAATGCGCATTGCTTCCTGAGGCTTGTGCGTAACCAGCAGGGTTGCCGACCCTTCCTCGCGCAGTAGCGTCAGCGTCTCGTCCCGCACCTGACCGCGCAGCCGCTCGTCGAGGTTGGAGAAGGGTTCGTCCATCAGCATGATGCGCGGACGAGGTGCGAGGGCCCTTGCCAAGGCCACGCGCTGTTGTTCCCCACCTGAAAGCTCATGTGGATACTTGTCGCGCAATGCGCACAAATCGACTTTCTCGAGCAGCTCTTCGATTCGCAGCTTGCGGTCGGTGCCTCGTCCGATGAGGCCGAACGCTATGTTGTCAGCCACGGTCAGGTGTGGAAAGAGTGCAAAGTCCTGGAAGAGCAGTCCCACCTCTCGGGTTTCGGGCTCCTTGTGAGTTCGTCCCCCGGACACTGTCACGCCGTCGATGACTACCGCCCCGGCGTCCTGCCTGTCGACACCAGCGGTGATTCGCAGCGTCGTTGTCTTTCCGCAACCGGAAGGACCCAGCAGACAGGTCAACTCACCTGGCTGGACTGTCAGGGAAACATCGTCAAGGATGGTTCGGCTGCCAATGCGGCGCGTTATGCCTTGCAGTTCAAGTCTCGGCCTCATCTACTCTAATCTGCCAGACAAAAATAATACCCTAGCAAAATGCTGTGTTAAGGCGACTAGCCAATTTCGACGCATGAAGCAACAGCAGAACTACATCGTCAGGTTTGTGGCGCCCCCGTCAAGCAGGATGTTCTGTCCGACGATGTACCCAGCGTACTGCGAGCACAGAAACGCGCATGCGGCGCCGAATTCCTCCACCGTGCCGTATCGCCTGGCCGGTATGGCACTCATTCTTTCCTGCGTCGCCTGCTCCTAGGTTATTCCTCTGCTCCTGGCAGCCCCGCTGTCCAGCGAAACCGCTCGGTCCGTTTGATGTATTCCGGGCAGCAAGTTGTTGATAGTCACACCGTGGGGCGCCACTTGACGGGATGTGCCCGCGACATATCCCGTCAATCCTGACCGTGCGCTGTTGGAGAGGCCCAATACAGCGATTGGAGCCCGCACCGACTGTGACGTGATGTTGACAACCCTGCCCCATCGACGGTCGATCATGCCTGGAAGCAGGCGTTTCATGAAGTCGATTGGAGCGAGCATGTTGGCGTCCAAAGCGGCGATGAAATCCTGCCGCCCCCAATTGGACCAATGCCCGGGCGGCGGACCGCCCGCATTCGTAACCAGAATGTCGGCGGCGGGACACGCCTGCACAATGCGCTCGCGACCTTCGTCCGTGACCACGTCCGCTGCCACTTCAACGACCTCGACGCTGTGACTGCTGCGAATTCGCTCTGCCGAGGCGGCAAGACTTTCCTCACCTCGTGCCGACATGACAAGGTTGACTCCAGCCTCTGCCAAAGCCTCGGCGCATCCAAGACCGAGCCCTTTGGAGGAGGCGCAAACAATCGCCCGTTTTCCAGCTATTCCAAGATCCATGTTGTCCTCCTGGGTGAATTCAGAGTTCATGCGCTATATAGACCGCGCCAATGAGTGCAACTCTGTCAGCGCCAGCTACAAGTTGTTTGTTCAGCGTTACTGAAGTATGATGTCCCAATCATTGATCTGGACACCGATGAAACGCATTCCGCAGTTCCGCTGCAAAATGCACGGGACATTTTACGAGCTACCGGGAAATGTCCAGTCGCACTGAGTAGTTGCGGTGACCCAAGCCTCTGTGGCCCGACAGACAAATCGCGCGCGAGGTTTTTGGGACCGCAACCGCCTCAGAAACAGATCCCTGCCGCCGCGTCCGGCGGCCAGGACTCCCATTAGACAAGAGCAAAATATCCAAGCATGCGCAAACTTGACCATCACGCCCACAGCAACAGGCCTGAATCGGCCCTATGAAGTTTTCCGAACTAGAAATCGCCCCGGCGCTGGCATCGGCGATAGCAGCATCCGGCTACACCGACATGACTCCCATTCAGGAGGCTACCATAGACAAGGCAATCCAAGGACGTGACATCCTTGGCATCGCCAGGACCGGTACAGGAAAGACGGCCGCCTTTCTCATTCCAGCCATCAACGCGCTCCAGTACGGCACGACCAAAGCACGCATGCCGCGGGCGTTGGTGCTCATCCCGACACGGGAGCTCGCCCTGCAGGTGTACGAATACTTCGACAGGCTTACCAAGGAAATAAACCAGACGTCGGTGCTTCTGGTCGGTGGAACGCGTTACCAGGAACAGGAAAGCAATCTTCAGCGCGGTGTGGACATCATCATTGCCACGCCGGGCCGGATGATCGACCATCTGGAACGCCAAAACGTCATGCTGCACGGCATAAGGATCCTGGTGCTGGACGAGGCCGACCGGATGCTTGAGGAAGGCTTCATGCCGCAGGTCGAAAAGATCGTTCAGTTTACACCGTTCACCCGACAGTCAATGCTGTTTTCGGCAACCATGGACCCGGAAATCGAACGCCTGGGACGCACCTTTTTGCACAATCCGCTTGTTGTCGAAGTCAGCCCGCGTGCCACCGTTTCAGCCAAGATTGAGCAGTGCGCCTACATCGTCGGCGCCAAGAATCTTGCCGAGGCGTTTGACCACAAGAGAGCGACGCTGAGACACGTACTGAAGAAGCACGACAGCGAAATCACCAATGCGATCATCTTTTGCAATCGCAAGATTCACGTGGACATCGTTCAGAAATCTCTCAAGTTTCACAAGTTCAATTGCGAGGCGATTCACGGGGACATGAACCAACCCTTGCGCACTTCCGTGATGGAACGGTTTCGAAGTGGCGGGTTCAAGCTGCTGGCTGCATCGGACGTTGCCTCTCGGGGATTGGACATTCCAAGGGTATCGCACGTGATCAACTTCGACGTGCCGGTCAACCCGGAAGACTACATTCATCGAATCGGAAGAACCGGCCGCGCCGGCAACAAGGGAGTTTCCATAACCATTTGCGCCAAGAGCGAGTTGCAGGCGCTTGGCGCGGTCGAAAAGCTGATTGACAGTGAACTTGAACGCCACACGTGGGAATTGCCGCCAGCGGAGATAAAGAGGCTCGACAAGCGGCGCCAAGCTCTCAAGCGCAGACCCCGGCACAAGTCAGCGCGACCTGGCCATCACAAGAAGCGGCCCTACCCCAAGAGAAGAAGGCGCGCCAAACGTGCTTCGGGCGGTCAACATCAAAGTCGCCAGGGGTAGGCAATTCGGCCTTCACGCATCAATCTCGGCAGGAGTTCAACTACTTCTGGCTTTCCGGCGACGAATGCACATGAGGCATCTCCGGAGTTTGCCTGCCAGCCGTTGCAATTGGACTGCGCTACAGATCAGTTCCGGCCGGACAACAGAAAAACGGCACACAGTGGCCAGTTTGTAAGATGGACGGCAATTCTGTCTTGTTGAGGCAGCGCTGCACAGGGCACTGTCCTCTGCGGGCGCGTGGCTTCGGCTTTGCGAAATTTCTCGACATGACGGTGTCAGGCTCGCTCTGCGCATCCAGCAGGCGACGACACATGTCCGCCAATGCTGTCTGGCGACCGCGCGGCCGAGCGTTGCCGCATCCTGTCGGCTTGCTCACGAAACAGGCAGACAAGTTCGCTCATGCCGCCTCCAACACTGATTTCCGACACACACATGCTGTTCGGAAAAAGTCAGCGGAAGATTGCCCGGGCGTGCAAGGCTGCAATGTGCCTAGCCCGAAATCTCCGAAGTGGGAAACGGGCGAGATGACAAAAACGTTGTCTGAATTCGGACAGTCGTGAGAACTGCATCCTCTAGTGGCGACAATGCCCCGCTTGCCGGAGCAAGCGAGGCTTGTCCTCCTTGGCGCCTAGCGCTTTCTTGCACCAAAGGAACCAACGATACCAGACTGTTCAAAGACGCCAGCCGTTTCGGTGTGTCCTGGGCCGTAGAACCCGCCCTGAATGCGGTTTCCCGCAAGTCCGGCCTCATATGTCCCGTCCGACGCGACTGAAACATCGCTAAATCGGACTGTCTGCTCGGAGTGGACTTGGTTCCTGGTAATGTTCTTTATTTGGCTGAACGTTGCGTCGAGCGAGCCCGAGAACTCGTAGGTCAGCTCGGCGTCACCTTGCAGGAAGTCGGTGCGTCCGGATGCGTCAGTGGGAACTCCGACCATGACCCCGCGCCAAGCCGCTGAGCCGCTTGGACGAGTTCCCGTCAGGTCGCCGGCAGCGATTGAACCACGGCTCCATAGCGTGACATTGCCAATTGCGCCACGACCGGTCTGAACGGTGAATGCACTGTGGTTCATCACGGAGCCGTATGCGGCATTTGCATCCAACTGGTGATAATTCGTGGTGATGCCATGCTTGCTAAGCACGGCTTGGGACGACTTGGCATCAACAGCCACAATGTCATCCAAGTCCTGACTGACCTCATATTCAGTCTGCGGTATGTAAAACCTACAGGTAGTTCCTGAACACTCTGCGTTGACGCGGAACTTGGGCAAACTCGGGCTGCTTGTTTCTCCATGCGTTGTCGACACGATAAAGGAATCGGTCCGTGCATAGAGCTCGGCACTCCTTGCCCTCTGGTCGGCAATTGTTTCACTGGGAGATCCTGATCCTGTCAGCGTCTGTACGACGTTGGCTGGTTGTATGCCAGGGCCCTGCTCCCCGCCGCCGCCGCCGCATCCTGCGAGCGCCAGAGCTGCCGCCAGAACAATTGTCAGTCGTGTGGTCATAAAGATCTCCTTTCCAGTTCAATTTATGCATACCAACGGGATTCCTGCCCCGCAACCGGCAATTCTGGCCTGTTGAGGCAGCGCTACACTGGGCACTGTCCTCTGCGGGCGCGTGACTTCAGCTTTACGCGATTTGTCGACTTGACGGCGTCAGGCTTACACTGCGCATCCAGCAGGCTACGGCACGTGTCCGCCAATGCTGACTGGCGACCGCTCGGCCGAGCGTTGCCGCATCATGTCCGCCTGCTCACGAATCAGGCAGCCAAGGTCGTTCAATCCGGCCCCAAACTGATTGCTGACACACACATGCTGTTCGGGAAAAGACAGCGGAAGATTGCCCGGGCTTGCAAGACTGCAATGTGCCTAGCCCGAAGTCTCCGAAGTGGGAAACGGGCAAGATGACAAGCGCGTTGTCTGAATTCGGACAGTCGTGAGAACTGCATCCTCGCGTGGCGACAATGCCCCGCTTGCCGGAGCAAGCGAGGATTGTTTTCCTTGGCTCCTAGCGCTTTGCGCCAAAGGAACCAACGATGCCAGACTGTTCAAAGACGCCAGCCGTTTCGGCGTGTCCTGGGCCGTAGAACCCGCCCTGAATGCGGTTTCCCGCAAGTCCGGCCCTACAAGTACATGATAACGTCGAAAACCATGCGAAGGCCTACGATGCAGGGATCCCCCCATGCCCCCTGATTGGGAAGGAGAGGTTTGATGACCTTCCACTCCGCATCGGTCAATTCGGACTGGCTGCGGCCTTCGACGGACTTGTACATTTTCCGGGTATCCTCGGTCCAAGGCATGGTATCCTCCATTGATGGTCATTAGACTTTCCACGAAGGCTCCAAGACATTGACATTCCGTTCACTGTGCGTCGTCCTTGGCAAGACGCTGAATAGGACACCCATTTGGTCACAGCTTCTTCTAGAGTTCTAGAGGCATCAGACCAAGGTTTCAGTAACTCTCTACGTTAGGCTGGAACCCATTAACGTTCCGCGCCAAATGAACCCAATACCCTGTTGCGCTCGAATATTCCGCCCACTTCTTCGTGATTCGGACCGTAGAACGTCCCTTGAATTGAGTTACCATCCGTGCCGCTTTTGAAGCGACCGAAAGACAGCCTAAGTCCGTTCCATCTCATATCGTCACGACTTCCGCCTCCGTTGACATTCCTGATTCTGGTGAAAGCGACGTCAATTCTCGGGTCATTGAGATTGCTAAGTGTAATATCCGCGTCTCCTCGGACCAAGGAGCTGCGTGGAGTTGCCGTGCCGGTGTCTGTACCGACCATGACACCAGACCACGTGGCTCGGGTCGCAGGATTGCTGCCCGTCGCGTTGCCAATGGACATGGAACTTTTAAGGGTTGCATTGCCAAGTGGAGTATTCCGCAAGCTGACGGCACCTGCCGCGAAT
>MKWU01007060.1_pt1 | contig 10983 bp, 7 predicted proteins | sample 809101 | NCBI WGS metagenome assembly MKWU01 (sample SAMN05860141, study PRJNA318959) | sponge metagenome | host: Aplysina aerophoba | place: Slovenia: Piran, Adriatic Sea, Gulf of Piran | collected 2013-05-07
GCCAGACCAGGTCGTTGGTCCGTGCCCGCAACGTCGGGTCGATCCGTTCGGTCGGCAGCGGCTCCAGCGTGGAGAAATCGAGCCGCTCCACCCACTCGCGACCGCCCTCCAACTGTTCGGCGACGAATTCGCGCAGCAGGTCGCGCACGGCCAGCGGGTGCGAGAACAGGGCCTTGTAGGCACGGTCGTGGCGCATGCTTCCGCCCACCGCCCTCCGACGGCTCCCCGCATTCTCGCACGCTGCCCGCGGGCACTGTGGCCGACACCATGCGTCAGCCCACCAAGACGTTCCCCGGCCGGATCGAACGGTTACATGGTTGAAGTGTATCCTATGGCGCCACGAGAGGCAGCACTCTCAACTGGAGCTTGACTTTCGCATTATCGAAGAAGCCCTCAAGAGAATCGGAGAAGCCCTCACGAGAATGGACATTGTTCGCCAGGCAGAAACCATGGGGCGCTCCTCGGTTGTCGATCGGATCATAGAACTCGATTCCATGACAGGGGCGGATTCTTCTGACCCTCGCACGCTGAACGGCCCATCGAGTGCATTCATCGGGTTCTTGGAGACTCACAAAGATTTGCCAGACCCCTTCTTCAGTCCCTCCCCTGAGGGGCATGTAATTACCGGGTGGGATCTTGACGGTCTCGATGCAACTGTCATTCTGGAATTCGACTCCAGTGGATCTGTTGAGTACGCTGTCGTCCCAAAACAGTTCGCTAAGCGGGGATCCAAGAATCTTCGATGGACTAAACCGCTACGCGGTATCGGTGGCTAATCGGTAGCGCGTTTTCCTGTCGCCACTAGGTCCGTTCACAAGGGCCCACCCCCTCCCGAACTTGCCGGCTTGTCTGGAGGCTTCCGTTGCGGAAGCATGGGGTCGCTGCCATTGGCAGCGCATCCCATTCAATACCGCCAAGGAGGCTTCCCATGACACCACTTCGCCGTCGCATGAGCGAAGACATGCAGGTCCGCAACCTGTCCCCCTGCACGCAGCAGAACTACATCGCTCAGGTCGCGCGGTTCGCGCAGCACTTTCACCGCTCCCCGGACCGGCTCGGCCCCGAGCAGATCCGCGACTACCAGGTGTTTCTGACCACCGAGAAGCGGCTCGCGTCCAGTTCGATCGGCGTGGCCGTCTCCGCCCTGCGCTTCCTCTACCGCGTCACCCTTCGCAAGGACTGGAACATTCCCGAGTTCCTGCCGGCCCCGAAGCAGCCCAGCAAGCTGCCCGTGGTCCCCAGCCCCGAGGAGGTCGTCCGCTTCCTCGACGGTGTCACGAGCACCAAGCACCGCACCATCCTGACCGCCTGCTACGCGGCGGGCCTGCGCATTTCGGAGGCCATCAGCCTGCGCCCGCGTGACATCGACTCGGCGCGCATGGTCATCCGCGTCGAGCAGGGCAAGGGCCGCAAGGACCGCTACGTCATGCTCTCGCCGAAGCTGCTGCAGATCCTGCGCGACTACTGGCAGCGCACCCGTCCCGAGGGTGAGTGGCTGTTTCCCGGCGGGATAGTCGGCAGCCACGTCAACCGGCACACCGTCGAGCGGGCCTGCCAGAAGGCGCGCGTGCGGGCCCGCCTGGACAAGCCGATCACGCCGCATTCGCTCCGCCATAATTCCGAGTCCCTGATTATTCCGAGTTGACAGTGGCACTTGGGGGTGCTCGGGCGTTTGCGTGCATCGGACTCGGAATAATCACAGGCTGTTCAGGAAGGCCAGGACCTCGTCATCGGGGCGGTACCGGGCCGACGTCCCTTGTATTGGAGTCGTCTTGGCCAGGGCCGCTTCCTTCAGTTTGAGATCGGCGTGCAGGTAGACGTAGGTCGTCTCGACCGACTCGTGGCCGAGCCAGAGCGCGATCACGGCGCGGTCGACGCCGTTCTGCAGCAATTCCATGGCCGCGGTGTGGCGCAGGACATGGGGAGTGACTCGCTTGCCTTGCAGAGAGGGGCAGGCTTGCCTGGCGACGGCCAGATGCTTGGCCAGCAGGTAGGCGAGTCCGTCGTGGCTGAGAGCGCCTCCGCGCTGGTTCGGGAAAACGGGCGAATCCGGCTCGCCTTGGCGTTCGTCAATCCAAGTCCGAAGGGCCGCCGCCGCATCCTTGCGCAACGGCGTGCAGCGCTGCTTGCGCCCCTTGCCCTCGCAGCGTAGATGGGCACCCGGGCCGAGCTGGACATCCCGGCAGCACAGATGAATCAGTTCGGACGCCCGCAGGCCTGTCTGGACGGCGACGAGTAGCAGCGTCCGATCACGGCGTCCGGCCCGCGTCTGCACGTCGGGGGCTTGCAGCAAGGCTTCGATCTCGTCGCGGGCGAGGAAGTCCACGGGGCGGCGGGTGTAGCGCTTGGCGGGCATCGCCAGCACACGCTGCGCCAGGGCCGCATGCTGGGGCTCCTGCACCGCGACGTAGCCGAAGAACGAGCGGATCGCGGCCAGGCGGGTGTTGCGGCTGCGGGCGTCGTTGCCTCGTTCGGTCTCCAAGTGGGTCAGGAAGGCCCCGAGGAAATCCGTGTCCAGGTCGCCGATGTCCAGGGCGGCTGGCGCCTTGCGCAATGCCCGCAGGGCATACTGGACCAGCAGGCGGAAGGTGTCCCGGTAGCTGGCAATGGTATGCGGACTGGCCTGGCGTTGCTGCATGAGACGGTCGGTGAAGAACGCGGCCAGCAGCTGGGGGAATTCAGCGGCGGGCTTCATGCGGGTCTCCGGGCGGTGCGGTCGAGCCGCCGGGCGGCGAGCTGGAGCAGTTCCGGGGTGGCCGTCAGATACCAGTAGGTGTCACTGACATGCACATGCCCGAGGTAGGTCGCCAGACGGGGGGTCTGCTGCTCGACATCCAGACCCTCGCGGTACCACCGCAGCAGGGTGCCGATGGCGAATCGGTGGCGCAGATCATGCAAGCGCGGGCCCCGCGAATCCGACCGGTCCCGCAAGCCGACTTGCTGCGACAGTTGGACGAACGTCTGTTGCAGCGTGTTCTGCACGATCCTAGTGCCGCGCTCGGAGAGGAAGAAGGCCGGATCGACGGGATGGGGGCAGAGGCGATCGCGCAGTGCCGCATAGTCGGCCAGAGCTTGGCGCGTGGACTCGTGAACGGGCAGGCAGCGCGATTTCCCGAACTTGGAAGTCCGGACCGTCAGCACGCCGCTGGCGAGATCGACATCGTTCCGGTCCAGGCGCAGCGGCTCGGACGAGCGCATCCCGGTGACAGCCAGCAACGCCAGGAGCGTGGAGTAGGTGCAAGCCCGCAAGTCCGTGTTTCCGCGCAGCCGCTGCGCTGCACCGATCAGGTCGGCGATCTCCTTATCGCTGTAGATATAAGGAGTTGCGCGACGATACTGGGCCGTGAGCACTCCCGCGGGAGGAACCTCGTGGCACGGGTCCGCCGCGCTCGCATAGTGAGCGAAGGCGCGCACGACTCCGAGTCGCCGCGCCTGCCAAGCCGGCTGCGCCTGGCTGGGATCGGTCGCCCATTGCAGGGCGAGCTGCGTCGTTATGCAGGCAGCCTCGTGTTGCCCGAGGAACGCGAGGAAGCTCCGCAGCATGCGCTCGGTGTCGGCAAGGCCAGCCCCGAGGGCGCGCCGCGTGGCGAGATACTCGTCGAGGAGCGTCAGGAGATCCTGCATGCCGCACCTCCGGGCCAGGGCGGTGCCACGGTGCGCAGCGCCTCCAGATCGAGCTTCGCGTAAATCTGCGTGGTCTCGGGATGACGATGCCGCAGGATCTGGCCGATGTCTTCGAGCGTGGCACCGTTGCGGAGCATCCCGGTGGCGAGGGAATGCCGCAGCAAGTGGGCCCCCTTGAAGGGCGGATCCAAGTGTGCTCTTGCCAGCGCACGGCGTACGACGCAATCGATGGCCACGGTGGAAGCAAACCCCCGATGCGGCGCGTTCAGGCGGACGAAAACCCGGCGGGTCGGGCAAGCAGACGGACGGCCGTTGCGCAAGTAGTCCGCCACGGCTTCGCCGACGTCACAGGGCACCGGCAGGGGCTCGCGCCGCTGTCCCTTGCCGGGCACTGTCACGATCCCGGCATCCCAGTCGAAATCGTCCAGAGTTAGCGCGGCCGCTTCGCCGCCGCGTAGCCCCAGTCGGGCCAGCAGCAGGAGGATGGCGTAGTCGCGCCGTCCAGCCACCGTGCTCCGGTCGCAGCCGGAGAGGATCGACCCGACCTCGTCTGGCTTGAGCGATTTCGGCAGGCCCGCCAGGCTCCAGTTCACGACCGGCGGAATCGCCCCGGCAAGGTCGGCGGGGGTGGCGCCGCGCTGGTGCAGATGGCGAAGAAAGCTGCGCAGGATCGTGCCGACCAGCTTGGCCCTGGGGCGGCCGAGGCGTTGCGCCTCACGCAGGATGAACTGATTGGCGTCCTGCGCAGACAGGCTTTCGAGAGCGATGTCTCGCGTCCCGAAGCGGTCGGCGAGAAAGGCTCGGACGGTGGGCAGGTAGTTCGCGAGGGTGGCCGGCTTGGCGCCGCGCTCGTCCAGTAGGAAACGTTCGTAGGTGCGGGCGATCCGCTCAAGCGGATCGTCGCCAGGCGGATCGGAACGAGGGGGCGGGATACGGCCGGAGTCGCGCAGCAAGTCCAGCAATTGGCGGGCGGTCGTTGCGTCGCCGCGTCGCTGGCGCTGCGGATCACGAGCGGACTGAAAGGCCTCGACTCGCTCATGGTCGAGGTCTTCGACGACCAGCTCGCGGGATTCGATCCAACGGCTCAGGTCCGCAGCGAACCGCAGCTTCTGCTTGGCAGTGAAACACGCGTAGCCTTCAACTGCGAGCCAGGCAGCGAACGCCTCGATATCGTCAGCGAGCGGGCCGTCTCGCACCCTCTGTTGGCTTTCTGGATTGGGGAAGAAGAGTTCGATAGACATAGGTCTCCCCAGCATGGGCGCGGGACGGCCATCCGGGGAAGACAATGGGATTATTCCGACTAATGAACACAGTGATCCCTTCTATTGCATTGAATCTACAAGAATTCCAAGTAGCCGTCTGAGGTTGACTCGGAATAATCAGGGACTCGGAATTATGACGAAGGTCGTGAAGGCGTGGGCCACGGGACTCCAATGGGCCTCGCAAGCCGACCTGCCGCGAGAGCTTCACGAACGTCTGGCGGAACGTCGAGGATGCGATCCGGGTGCCCTGCTCGGAGAGAAAGAAGGCCGGATCTCGGGGATGCGGGCAGAGACGATTACGCTGGTCTTCATACATCCCCAGCGCTCGGCAAGTCGACTGGTGAACGGGAATGTACCGCGATTTCCCGAACTTACTGTCCCGAACCGTCAGAACGCCCCGGGTCAGGTCGACGTCGCCCCGGTCGAGGCCCAACGGCTCGGACGACCGCATGCCGCTGGCCTCCAGCAGACCGAGCAGCGTGGCATAGGTACAAGACCTCAGTCCGGTGCGCCCGGGCAGTTCGCGGGCCGCGCCGATCAGATCCGCGATCTCGCTGTCGGTGTAAATGTACGGTGTGTTGCGACGAGTCCGGGCAGGCAACAAGCCCTCGGGCGGCACCTCGTGGCGAGAGTCGGCGGCGCTTGCATAGTGGGCGAAGGCACGCACCACCCCAAGGCGTCTCGCTTGGCGGGCGGGTCCGGCTTCGCCTTGCCCGCTCGCCCATTCCAGCGCTAGTCGCGTCGTGATCCAGGTGGCCCGGTGCCGCTCGAGGAACTGGACGAAACACCGCAGGATCCCCTCGGATTCTTCGAGGCTTGCACCGAGGGCCCTCCGGGTGGCGAGATACTCGGCGACCAAGATGTGAAGCTCCTTCATGCCGCACCTCCGGGCCAAGTCGGGGCAACGGTTCGTAGCGCCTCCAGATCGACCTTCGCATAGATTTGAGTGGTCTCGGGCTGAGCGTGGCGCAGAATCTGGCCGATGTCTTCGAGAGTCGCTCCATTGCGAAGCATGCCGGTAGCGAGCGAATGGCGCAGTAGATGCGCTCCGCCGCCGCCGTCCAGACCCGCCCGCGCCAGTGCCCTGCGCACAACGCAAGTGACTGCGAGGTAGGAGTGGAATTCCCGGCGCGGTGCCCGCATGCGGACAAACACATGACGCGTCGGGCTCTGTGGTCTGTCGGCCTGTAGATACTCCGCGACAGCGCGACCCACCTCGGAGGGCACCGGCAGGGCATCGCGCCGCCGTCCCTTGCCGGGAACGGTCACGACGCCGGCTCTCCAATCGAAATCGTCCAAGGTGAGCGCGGCCACTTCGCCAGCCCTTAGCCCGAGCCGGGCCAGCAGCAGCAGGATGGCGCGGTCGCGCCGCCCAACGGCCGTGCGTGTGTCGCAGCTCTCGAGCAGCGCCTCGACTTGCTCAGGCGTTAGGGCCCTAGGCAATTCGGACAAGCGCCATTGACGGACCGGGAGCACCGCCCTGGCTAGGTCTGCGGAGAGATCTCCGCGCTGGTGTAGGTGGCGCAGGAAGCTGCGCAGCGCCGTGACAGCCTGCTTGCAGCGCGACGTGCCAAGACGGTCGGCGAGGCCAAGGACGAACTGGTTGGCATCGCGGCCCGAAAGCCTCTCCAACTCGATGGGACTCTCGCCAAAGCGCTCGCAGACGAAGGCACGTGCGACCGGCAGGTAGCAGTCGATCGTGGTGCGGCTGAGACCGCGCTCATTGACGAGGAATCGTTCGTAGCTGTGCATGATCCGATCCACCGGACTGTCGTCATTGGGAGGGGGAGAGGCGGGAGGAATGCAGCCGTTCTCTCGCAAGTAGGCCAACAATTGGCGGCCGGTCGCTGGCTCTCCGTGACGCGAGCTGCGCCGCGGTTCGCGAGTCTGCAGGAAAGCTTCCATGCACCGCCCGTCAAGCGCTGTGACGTCGAGACCTTTGTGCTTGATCCAGGCTCCGAAATCGCAGACGGTTGCAAGCTTGAGTCTGGCGAAGTAGCGTGAGTACCCCTGTGTCGCCAGCTGGTCCGCGAATCCATTGAGATGCAGGGCCAGCGGGCCCGCGCGAACCCGAAGGCGGCTTCGTGATGGGGAAGAAAAGAGTTTGATGAACATGAACTCTTCCTATCACAGAAGAGCCGGATCAGGAGGCCAGCGGGACTATTCCGAGTACTCGCAGACTCAGAACGCCGTAACTTACTGGGTTTCCGAGAACTCTGCTACCCAAACGAGACCAGCTCGGAATATTCCGGAACTCGGAATACTGAAGCCTATTCCGAGCGCGGAATAGGCTTCAACCCATGTTGTTACCTCCACGAGTTGCCCCGACTGCTACCGGCTGGAGCAACAGTTGCCGGGCGGGTTCTGCGCCCGCTAGGAAACAGCGCCTTTCCACGGCGCACGTAAACTACCGCTAGCCGAGTGGGATTGCCGGACAAGTCTGTGGTCCATTGAAATGAACGAGCGTCCCTTCCCGCCGTTCAGACTCGTCTCGCCGTCCTTGAGGAGCCGTTCCTGCAGTTTGCTGTTGACGGAAGCAAACCTGTAGATGTACGCGACTGGGCGATTGCTCGGCTAGCGGGCTTGCGTGGAAATTCCGCGCCGTTCACGGCGGGATCCCCGTCGCCCGCTCATGCCACCCCGCCAGCGCCGTGCATCTCCGAGGACAAGGCTGAACCTTCACCCAGTCCGGCAGCGGTCTCGATCTCCCGGATCAGGCTGTTAACACCCTTCCAAGATGGGACGATCACCTCTTTGCCCACACTGCGCCGGGTCCGCGAGATCATTTCGGTGACGGCATGTGTCGCGGCACTCTTGACCATGACGCAAAGGTCCGCGTTGCGAATCGGATCTTGCAGGCTGTCGGACCACACCTTGTTGTGCAGCAATCTGATTTCAGCGCTTGGTTCGATGGCTCGAATCCTGTCCCGCGCGGTCCGCGCTGCTGACAGCTGCAGCGTGTAGATCACGACACTCTTCCCCTTGAGATATCTTGAGAGCCGCTGACAGTCTTGGACCGCTCCAACAGCCGGGGATGCTCCTGCTGCGTCATCCTTCACCGACCCGAGGAATTTCTGGATTTCGCCCTGCATTGTCTGATACTTCGACGAGAGATGATACCCGGACATCGACACATACTTGCAGATGTTCTCCAAGTACACCGCCAGATAGCCCGGATCCGGACAACGGTTCAACAGAAACGGGTTGGATAGCTCCAATGCCCATTTCACGTCTTCGAAGTCTGAGGTCTGCGCGGTCAAACGATCCGCTGAATCGACCAACTGCTTGTACTCGTTTAGGTCGGGGCCCGTCTTCAGGCTCAGCTTAACCAGCGCGAATGCGATCGCTTGGGAGTCCTTGGCGTCCAAGTCGTCTCGCACGCAATAGCTCAGGACCTCCCGATATATCTCGTTCCACTCCTTGCGCCCCTTCTGCGGGTCCGAGTTCAAGAACTCCACGAGCGCCAGCAACGTGTCGCGGGGAGACTCAAGGACGCCAGACTTGAGCTTCCAAGTTAGCGATTCCGCGAAGCTAACGGGATCAGCGAAGGGGCTCGCCACCGGGCAGGCCGGCACGGCTTCGGAATTCCAAGGACTCACGCTGTCGGTATGGCTCGGGTTACCAATGCATTCGAGCCACTCTTCCCAGGAACCGTCCCAGAACCGTTCACGTTCGCTTGCTCCGCTGCGGCTTCGGGCGGATTCCCTGTCGGCACCGCGAGCACCCTTCTTGGCGGTGCGGCGCTTAGCTGCAGCGCCCTTCGCTGGAGCCTTGCGACTGGCGTCGCTCTTGGCCGTCTCGGCTCTGTCCTCGCTTGGCGAGGCATCTCCGCCGACCTGCATTCCGCCGCTTGGACTGGAAGGCGGATCCGGGCCCGGGCCGCCCGGGGATCGATCATCAGAGGTGGCGGCCTCGGTGCCGTCAGAATGGACGCCCGCCTCCCCTACAGGCGCAGTAGCGAGGGCCTCTTCCAGTTCTGCCTGATAGTCCTTCGCTGTGTTGAAATCGTGGCCCTCCGGAGCGATGGCCGCCACAATGCGCCGCTTGTAACTGGTCGCTTGCCGGGCAGCTTCCAACATGCGTTCCTGCAGGTCCTGCTCGCGTGATTCGGCCGCTAGCTGAGCCTCTAGATCTGAACCGGCCGACAGTTGCAGGTCGACGAGTTCCGCTCGGTGATCCTCCTTGGCGCTCTCGAAATCGCGCCACTGTCGCAGTTCTCGGGTCAGGCAGTCTCGCAGGCGATCAAGATCTCTCTCGAGCCCATCTTCAGGAGCGGCTGGCGGAAGACACCACGCGATCTGCCACAGCGCACACAGCTGGCTTTGGACACCCTCGAGCCACGGCGCATCGAACTCTTTCGCGCAGGCGGTCAGGTTCTCGGCAACGCGGCGGGCCAAGGCCTGGCGCTTTCGGAGGTCGATGGCGGCGGTCATCTCTGATCGCAGAGCTTCGAGCCGCTTCACCGGTTCAACCAGATCGTCTAGAAGCTGGAGCCTTGGAGAGCCAGACTTGAGGTTCGAGGCGATTTCAGTAATCAGGTCGCACGAGCGATTCCATTCTTCCAGCAAACGGGCTGGTCCGGGCATTGGTTCCGAGGCCTCGATCGCACTGGAGCCAGACGGCTCTGAAGCCTCCTCCTGAGATTCCTGAACTGCGAACGCAAACTCCTCGGCCAGTCGCGCAGATCGTGCCGAGGCCCATCGAAGGACCCTCACATCGTCAATAACACTGGCAACTGCGAAAGTGGCAAGCACGAGCGTTTCCTGGAGGTCGGCAGGAATCTCGTCCCAGCGAAGCAGGTCATCCCGAAGATCTGGCCAAACCGCCAAGGCTGGCTCTTCGATGAAGGCGGGGTGCCGTGAGTGCCGGAACCCAACGATGTCGGCGAGCGCCAGCTCAGCAACAGCGAAGTCGAATTGCCGACCATAGAATTCCGGGTCGTAGCGCTTCAATGCCGCGTACTCAAGCGACGGTACTACGAGGTCGGGGTCGTAGTCAGGCAAATCCAGGCCAAACCCGCAGTAAAGATCCCAGCCCTCGAAGCGGGCGTCAGGATTGCGATAGAAGGCAAGAATCCTGCGCGCGAGCTTCTGAGATGTGGTGAGCCCCCGAAGCCTCAGGTTCTGTCCCTCGATGTGCTGCTTCACTGTCTCGGCGTGCAAGATCGATTGCCACGCTCTTCGGTTGGCCAAGCCGAACAAATCCTGCAATACCTTCAGGCCGCTCTTGCTATCTGCAATGCAAGCCGGAAGCCCCTCCGGCAGTCTGTGCTTCGGATTTACGCTCGCTCTGCGTAGAGCCGCACCTAGCTCTGGATCCGAACGCCTCGCTGGCAGGCTCGCCTTCATCCTGACCCTTGTGTACGTGCGCCGTCGGCTTAGCGCTCAGGCTCGCCCACCTAGCCGGGCCGCTGGAATCAACTCCGCTGAGATCTCCGCAGACACCGGAGACTGTGCGAAGCCGAGTTTTGAAACCCTGCAGAGTCGCGCATACGCAGAATAGAACATTGTAGTCATGTAGTATCGTCCCTCGCTGACGCTACGAGAGCTTCGCGCCCGATCTGGGATCGAGATCCGCCAGCGAGCAGGCAGGGCTCTCCTGCACCAGCCTTGCCAATCAGTGGGCCCCTCGTCTCCGACCTCTTGCCAAGCACTGGCCGCGGCGAACAGACCAGCGTTTGATTCGCAGCAGATATTCCTCAAGCCTGCCGTCGATTCTGAGTCCTACGCCGATTCGAAGTGCGACACTATGAACGGAACCGGAGGGGAGCACCGATGAAACACGGATCCAGACGATCATTTCTTGCGGCCGCCGCCGGCCTTTCGGTTTATGGCTGCTCTCAGCCGGAGTCCAGAGATCCAGTAGCCGATTCCGCACTTGCCGAGGCGCCTATGAAGCTCTCGTTGTCCGTGCGAGTCGCGGAGTCCTTTTCGGACAAGCGCAACTCGGAGATGACGATCGACGAACTGATCGCCATGGCGAGCGAGTTTGGCTACGAGGCGCTCTGCATGAGAGCCTCGCAGCTTGGGACGCACAGCCCGCCCGAGTTGGTTGCCGAAGCTCGCGAGAAGATCGACGCGGCCGGGCTGAAGGTGTC
>MKWU01007061.1_pt1 | contig 10981 bp, 9 predicted proteins | sample 809101 | NCBI WGS metagenome assembly MKWU01 (sample SAMN05860141, study PRJNA318959) | sponge metagenome | host: Aplysina aerophoba | place: Slovenia: Piran, Adriatic Sea, Gulf of Piran | collected 2013-05-07
GGGCACGCTCGGCTTCTTCACCGCGATCGAGGTGGATCTCCAGCCGGTCCCGCCGCACAAGGTGCTGGGCGTGTGCCACTTCCCGCGCTTCCGCGACGCAATGGACGCCGTGCCGCGGCTGGTGGCGCTGGGTCCCGATGCGGTCGAGCTGGTGGACCGCACGATCATCGAGCTCGGGCGCGATATCCAGATGTTCCGGGAAACCGTCAGCGAGGTCGTGCAGGGGCGGCCGGACGCGCTGCTGCTGGTCGAGTTCGCCGGCGAGGACCGGGCTGCGCTGCTCGCCCAGCTGGAAGCGCTCGACGATGCGATGAGCGATCTCGGCCACCCCGGCGCCGTCGTTCGCGCCGTCGATCCGGCGCTCCAGGCGCGCATCTGGGGCGTGCGCGAGGCGGGGCTCAACATCGTCATGTCGATGAAGACCGAGGGCAAGCCGGTCTCCTTCATCGAGGACTGCGCCGTGCCGCTGGAGGACCTGGGCGATTTCACCGACCGGCTGACGCGCGTGTTCGAGAAGCACGGCACGACCGGTACCTGGTACGCACACGCCTCGGTCGGCCTGCTGCATGTGCGCCCGGTGTTGAACCTGAAGCAGTCGCAGGGCGCGGCCGCCATGCGCGCCATCGCGGAGGAAGCCTTCGCCATGGTGCGCGAATACAAGGGCAGCCACTCCGGCGAGCATGGCGACGGCATCGTCCGCTCGGAGTTCCACGAGCGCATGTTCGGGCCGGCGCTGGCGCGCGCTTTCGAGGAGGTGAAGGACGCCTTCGACCCCGGAGGCCTCTTCAATCCCGGCAAGATCGTCCGCGCGCCGCGCATGGACGACCGCGCGCTCTTCCGCTTCAAGCCCGGCTACGCCGCGGCCCCGCTCGCCCCGGCGCTCGACTGGTCGGACTGGCCGGGCGGCTTCCTCGGCGCGGCCGAGATGTGCAACAACAACGGCGCCTGCCGGAAGGCCGATCCCGGCGTCATGTGCCCCTCCTTCCGGGCGACCGGGCGGGAGCGTGACCTGACGCGCGGGCGCGCCAACACGCTGCGCCTGGCGCTCTCCGGACAGCTCGGCCCGGACGCGCTCGTCTCGGACGACATGGCCCGCACCATGGAGCTCTGCGTCGGCTGCAAGGGCTGCCGGCGCGAATGCCCGACCGGGGTGGACATGGCGCGGATGAAGATCGAGTTCCTGCATCAATACAAGACCCGGCGCGGCCTGACGCTCCGCGACCGGCTGGTGTCGTCCCTGCCGCATTACGCACCCTGGCTCGCGGCCTTCGCCCCGCTGCTGAACGCCGCCGAGCGGGCGGCACCGCTAAGGGCGCTGCGCGAACGCGCCACCGGCTTCTCCCGGCGCCGGCGCCTGCCCGGCTGGCGAAGCAACCGCTTCCGGCCGACCGATGCCGGGGGCGCAGCCGGTGGGGAGCGGGAAGCCGTGCTGTTCGCCGACTGCTTCAACACCGCTTTCGAGCCGGAAAACGCGCGCGCGGCCGTGGCCGTGCTGGAGGCAGCCGGCTTCCGTGTGCGCCATCCGCGCGGGGCCGACGGCGCGCGCCCTCCCTGTTGCGGGCGAAGCTGGCTGGCGGCGGGCCGCATCGACCGGGCGCGGGCCGAGATGCAGCGCACCGTCGCCATGCTGCTGCCCTATGCAGAGGCCGGCACGCCAATTGTCGGCCTGGAGCCCTCCTGTCTGTTCACCTTCCGCGACGAGCTGCAGGCCGTGCTGCCGGGGCCGGAGAGCGCCCGCGTCGGGGAAAGCACCGTCATGCTGGAGAGCCTGGTTTCGGAAGGCGAGGCGGCGGAGCGGCTGGCGCAACGGCTCGGGCCGCTGCCGGAAGAGCGCGCGGTCGTCCACGCCCATTGCCACCGAAAGAGCTTCGACGGCCCGGCGGCGCTGATGGCCGCGCTCTCGATGGTGCCCGGGCTTAAGCCGGAGCTTGTCGAGAGCTCCTGCTGCGGCATGGCCGGCAGCTTCGGCTACGAGGCCGAGCATTACGAGGTTTCGATGAAGATGGCCGAAGCCTCCCTGCTGCCGGCCGTGCGCGCGGCCGGCAAAGACGCGCTCATCGCCGCGGACGGCACCAGTTGCCGCCACCAGATCGCCGACGGCGCCGGCAGAACAGCGCAACATCCCGCACGCATTCTCGAAAGGGCGCTCGCATGACCGCCATCCATGTCTGGGGCATCGTCTCCACCCGCGCGCTTCGCGTCCACTGGACCCTGCAGGAACTCGGCCTGACATACGGGACGACGCCGCTCCGCACGCGCACGCCGGAGCAGACGGCGCCCGCCTACCGCGCCGTCAACCTGCTGCACAAGATCCCGACGCTGGAGATCGACGGCGTGCGCTACACGGAATCCGGCGCCATCGCGCTGGAGCTGGCGGCGCGCTTCCGCGACCGGGTCGATCTCTGGCCGGAAGCCGAGCGGGCCCGCGTGCTCGAATGGTGCTTCTATGTGGCGATGGAGCTCGATGCGACCTCGCTCTACGTCATTCGCCGCCACGGAGACCTTCCGGAGATCTACGGAGAGGCGCCGGTCGCGGTGTCCGGCGCGCGCGAATACTGGCTGAAACAGGCGGCGAAGGCCGAAGCGGCGCTCGCCGACGGCCGCCCCTGGCTGCTAGGCGAGACCTTCTCCGTCGCCGACATCATGCTGGGCTCCTGCCTCGGCTGGGCCGGCCGCCGCGCCGTCGCCGTGCCGCAAATCCTCCAGGACTACGACGCCCGCCTCCACACCCGCCCCGGCCGCCAGCGCGCCGAAGAGGCGAACGAAGGGCGGATGGATACGACGGCGGGCGGATAGCACGGGACTGCCTGCGGGCTTACTCCGTCAGGTCATCCCAGAGTTCGCGGACGCGGGAGAAGAAGCCTTCGGTTTCGGGCGTGCGGTTCTGGCCGCCGCCTTCCTTCTCGAACTCGCGCAACAGTTCCGCCTGGCGGCGCGAGAGGTTGACCGGGGTCTCGACCCTGACCGTCACCAGCATGTCGCCGCGCTGGCGGGTATTCAGCACCGTCATGCCCTTGCCGCGCAGCCTGAAGCGATTGCCGGACTGGGTGCCGGGCGGCAGGTCGATGCGCGCGCGCCTGCCCTCGACGGTCGGCACCTCAGCCGTCCCGCCCAGCGCCGCCGCCGTCATCGACACGGGGACCTCGCAATGGATATGCGGCCCGTCCCGGTCGAACATCGGGTGATCCTCGACATCGAGGAAGATATAGAGGTCGCCCGGCGGGCCGCCGCGTTCGCCGGCATCCCCCTCGCCGGCAAGGCGGATACGGTTGCCCGCCTCGACGCCTGCCGGGATGGTGACCGTGAGCGTACGGCTCCGCTGCACCCGGCCCCGGCCGGAACAGGTCCGGCAGGGGTCGCGCACCGTCTCTCCCGACCCCTGGCAGGCCGCGCATGCGCGCTCCACGGTGAAGAAGCCCTGGCTCGCCCTTATCCGGCCGGCGCCGTTGCAGGTCGAACAGGTAACGGGCGGCGCACCGCCGGCGGAACCGGTGCCGGAACAGGAGTCGCAGGACGCCGTGCCCGGCACCTCGATCGTCGCCTGCTTGCCCTTGAAGGCTTCCTCCAGCGAGATGCGCATGTTGTAGCGCATGTCGGCGCCCTGGCGCCGACCGCCGCGTCCGCGACGCCGGCCGGCCAGATCGCCGAACATCTCGTCGAAAATGTCGCCGAAACTGGAGCCGAAGCCGAAATCGAACCCGGGGCTGGCGCCGCCGCCCTGGGTGCGCTGCGTGAAGGCCTCATGGCCCAGCCGGTCGTAAACCTGGCGCTGCTCCGGGTCCTTCAGAACGTCGTAGGCTTCGTTGACTTCCTTGAAGCGCGCCTCGGCGGCGGCGTCCCCCGGATTGCGGTCCGGATGGTACTCCTTTGCCAGCCTGCGATAGGAGCGCTTCAGGTCATCCGCACTCGCCGTCCGGGGTGCGTCCAGAACCTCGTAGAAGTCGCGTCCGGCCATCGGAGCCGCTGCCGGGCCGGATCAGGCGGAGCGTTTCTGCTGTTCGTCGGTGTCGTCCACTTCCTCGAAATCGGCATCGACCACCCCGTCGTCGCTGCCACCGCCGGCGTCCGCACCCGGACCATCGCCTGCTTCGTCCTGCTGCGCGGCATACATGGCTTCACCGAGCTTCATGGCGGCGGCGGCGAGCGCCGCGGTCTTCTCCTGGATCGCGGCCACGTCCTCGTCGTCCTTGACGTCCTTGACTGCCTGAACCGCCGCTTCGATCTCCGTCTTGTCTTCGGCGCCGATCTTGTCGCCATGCTCTTCGAGTTGCCGCTCGGTGGTGTGGATCAGGCTTTCGGCCTGGTTGCGCGCCTCGGCGAGCTCGCGGCGTTGACGGTCCTCCTCGGCGTTCGCCTCGGCTTCCTGCACCATCCGGTCGATCTCGGCGTCCGAGAGGCCGCTGGAGGCCTCGATCCGGATCGCCTGCTCCTTGCCGGTCGCCTTGTCCTTGGCGGATACATTGACGATGCCGTTGGCGTCGATGTCGAAGGCGACCTCGATCTGCGGCACGCCGCGCGGCGCGGCCGGGATGCCCACAAGGTCGAACTGGCCGAGTAGCTTGTTGTCCGCCGCCATCTCGCGCTCGCCCTGGGAGACGCGGATGGTCACCGCGTTCTGGCTGTCTTCGGCAGTCGAGAAGGTCTGGCTCTTCTTGGTCGGGATCGTGGTGTTGCGGTCGATCAGGCGGGTGAACACGCCGCCCAGCGTCTCGATGCCGAGCGACAGCGGCGTCACGTCGAGCAGCAGCACGTCCTTCACGTCGCCCCTCAGCACGCCGGCCTGGATCGCCGCGCCGAGCGCCACCACCTCGTCCGGGTTGACGCCGCGATGCGGCTCCCGGCCGAAGAAAGTCTTCACCGTCTCGATCACCTTCGGCATCCGCGTCATGCCGCCGACCAGCACCACCTCGGAGATGTCGGAGGCGCGCAGGCCGGCATCCTTCAGCGCCTGCTGGCAGGGGCCGACGGTGCGCTGTACCAGGTCTTCGACGAGCGCCTCCAGCTTGGCCCGGGAGAGCTTGATGTTGAGGTGCTTCGGCCCGGACTGGTCGGCCGTGATGAACGGCAGGTTGATCTCGGTCTGGGCGGTCGAACTCAGCTCGATCTTCGCCTTTTCGGCCGCCTCCTTGAGGCGCTGCAGCGCCAGCTTGTCGCCACGCAGGTCGATCCCCTGCTCCTTGCGGAACTCGTCGGCCAGATAACCGATAATGCGGTGGTCGAAGTCCTCGCCGCCGAGATGGGTGTCGCCATTGGTGGACTTGACCTCGAACACGCCGTCGCCGATCTCCAGCACGGAGACATCGAACGTGCCGCCGCCGAGGTCGTAGACAGCGATAACGCCGCCCTCCTTCTTGTCGAGGCCGTAGGCGAGCGCCGCCGCGGTCGGCTCATTGACGATGCGCAGCACTTCGAGGCCGGCAATGCGCCCGGCGTCCTTGGTCGCCTGGCGCTGGGAATCGTTGAAATAGGCCGGCACGGTAATGACCGCATCGGTCACCGTCTCGCCGAGAAATGCCTCGGCCGTCTCTTTCATTTTCTGGAGGATGAAGGCGCTGATCTGGCTCGGCGCGTAGTTCTCGTTGCCTGCCCTCACCCAGGAGTCGCCATTGTCGGCCCTGACCAGCGCGAAGGGCAAAACCTTCTTTTCGCTCTGGATCACCGGGTCCTGGTCCGTGCGGCCGATCAGGCGCTTGATGCCGAACAGCGTGTTGGTCGGGTTGGTCACCGCCTGGCGCTTGGCCGGCTGGCCGACCAGACGCTCGCCGTCTCCGGTTATCGCCACCATGGAGGGCGTGGTGCGCGCGCCCTCGGCGTTCTCGATCACCCTGGGTTCGCTGCCATCCATCACGGCGACGCAGGAATTGGTCGTGCCGAGATCGATTCCGATAACCTTGCTCATGCGGTTCACCCCTACCCCGTGCGGCAAGCCCGGACCGCCCGCAGGCGCAGCGCCTGTCCCGGCTCCCTACCATGACACTGAAAAAATCGGGCAAGCGCCCGACCTCCGTTGCGCGGGTATATATGAACGCGTTGTTAGCGCTACAAGACCCGGCGGCCCCTCGCGAGGTGCGGCAAAAAAAGCAACTCGGGCGGAAAGATGACCGGCACCGTCGTTTCTGCAAGCTACCGCACGGACATCCCGGCCTTTTACGGCGACTGGTTTTCCCGTCGCCTCGCCGCCGGCTATGCACTGGTGCGCAACCCATGGTCCGGCGCGACCTACCGGGTGGACCTCACGCCGGAAGCCGTCGCCGGCTATGTCTTCTGGACCCGCAATGCCTCGCCCTTCATGCCTGTGCTGGCAGGGCTCGAGCGGCCTTTCGCCGTCCAGTTGACGATTACCGGCTACGGACGCCGGCTCGAGCCTTCGGTGCCTCCGCCCGAACGCGCCGTCGAAGCCGCGCATGCCCTCGCCGCGCGCTTCGGCCCCCGATGCGTGGTCTGGCGTTACGACCCGATCCTGTCGCCGACACATGGCCATGTGGAGGCCGCCGGACGGCTAGCGGAATCGCTTCGGGACGCAACCGACGAATGCGTCATCTCCTTCGCTTCCTTCTACCGCAAGACGCGGCGCAACCTGGCAGCGGCCGGCTTCGCCTGGGAGGACCCGGAACTGGATCGCCGCATCCGGCTGGTCGAAGCGCTGGCGGATGCCGTTTCGCCCCTCCGCCTCACCGTCTGCGCACAGCCGGAGCTGACCGCCGGCGCAGCCGAACCGGCGCGCTGCATCGATCCGGACCGCCTCGGCCTCGGCGCCCGTCCGGAGCGGGGCAACCGGCCCGGCTGCGCTTGCGCCGCCAGCCGGGACATAGGCGCCTACGACACCTGCCCGCACGGCTGCCTCTACTGCTACGCCAACGCCTCTCCCAAAGCCGCCCGGCGCCGCTTCAAGGCGCACGACCCCGAAGCCGAAATGCTTTAGCCGACCGCTTCCAGCATGCCCCCGACGGCGGCCTCGAACATGGCCGGGGTCAGCCGCCCGGTATTGGTGTTGTAGCGCGAGCAATGGTAGCTGTCGGCGAGCAGGCGGCCGCAGCCGAGCCGGTGCAACGCCCCGTGGCCGAACGGCCGGGCAGCGCGCCGCTCGCCCAGCGCGGCAAGCACGGCATCGTGGGCGACGCGCCCGAGCGCCAGCACCGCGCCGCTTTCCGGCAGACCTTCAAGTTCGTCCGCAAGGAAGGGGCGGCAGGCGGCCACTTCCGCGCCGACGGGCTTGTTTTGCGGCGGGACACAGCGGACCGCATTGACGATGCGGCAGCCGGTGAGCGTGAAGCCGTCTTCGGCATGGCCGCCATAGTTTCCCTGCGCCAGGCCAAACTTCAGCAGAGTCGTGAACAGGAGGTCGCCGGCATAGTCGCCGGTGAAGGGTCTACCGGTGCGATTGGCGCCGCGCAGACCGGGCGCGAGGCCGACGATCAGTACCTTCGCGCCGCGCGGCCCGAAGCCCGGCACAGGGGCATTGAACCAGTCGGGCTCCGCTTCACGCCAATGATGGCGGAATGCCCGGAGGCGCGGACAGAAGGGACAGTCCGGATCAGGCTCCATACTGCTCTTCGACGCCGTCCTGAGCCTCCTCGAAGCGCAGGTTCTCCCGCTGCGCGCGGCGCGCTTGCGCGGCTTCCCGCTCGTCCTGGTCGCGCATAATCGACGGCGCCAGATCGAGCAGGTCCATGAAGAAATCCGCCTGCCGGCGCAGGTCGTCGGACACCATGGGCGGCTGGCTCTTCATCGTGCTGACGACGGTGACGCGCACACCGCGGCGCTGCAGCGCCTCCACGAGACGGCGGAAGTCGCCATCGCCCGAGAACAGCACGATATGCTCCAGATTGTCGGCCATCTCCATGGCATCGACGGCGAGCTCTATATCCATGTTTCCTTTGATTTTGCGGCGGCCCATGGCGTCGGTGAACTCGCGGGCCGGCTTGGTGACCATGGTGAAGCCGTTATAGTCGAGCCAGTCCACCAGCGGGCGGATCGGCGAATAGTCCTGGTCCTCGATCAACGCCGTGTAATAGAAGGCGCGGATGAGCCGCCCGCGCTTCGAGAAATAGTCGAGCATTCGCTTGTAGTCGATATTGATGTTCAGGCCGCGCGCGGCCGCGTAAAGGTTCGCACCGTCGATGAACAGCGCAGTACGTTCTTCCATATAGGTGCGCATGGCGTGGGGAAACTCCGAAAACCGCGACAATCCGCTAAACTGATATGGCAACCTAGGCGAGAGGTCGCCGTGCGACAAGGGGCCGCCGGGGATGATTCTGATCGGATTGGGGGCAAACCTGCCGTCGCCGGAGCACGGGCCGCCGCAGGCGACGCTCGAGGCGGCGCTGGACGCGCTGGGAGCGCAGGGCGCAAATGTGCTCAGGCGCTCGCCCTGGTACGAGAGCGCGCCGGTGCCGCCGAGCGGGCAGCCCTGGTATGTCAACGCCGTGGCGGAGGTGGAGAGCGCCCTCTCCCCGCAGGCGCTGCTGGCGGCGCTGCTCGATGTCGAGGCGGGTTTCGGCCGGGTCCGCAGCGTCCGCAATGCCTCCCGGACGGTCGATCTCGACCTCCTCGACTATCGCGGCCTGGTCACCGGACCCGGCGAGAAGCCCGAACTGCCGCATCCCCGTCTCCATGAGCGCGCCTTCGTGCTGCTGCCGCTCCGCGACCTGGCGCCCGGCTGGCGCCATCCCGCCTCCGGCCGGACGGTGGGTGCGCTGATCGAGGCGCTCGGCCGGCCGGGCCCGGTTCGGCGACTGCCATAGAATTCGTTTGCAATACTGCCGACAAGGCATTGCCGCGCGCACCGCACTGGGTTAAAGTGTTTACTTCTTGAGCCCTCGCCCGCCGCCCGGCGGGATTTCCGGCCCCTTCCCCATGCGTTCGAATTTTCCGCTTTTGCGGGCGAGTCGGCTTTCAACAGCAACCGATGGACGGTCCGAGGCCATGCTCGACGATATCGCGGCGCCCGAGAAGGTCGCGCATCTTCAGGAAATAAAGGAAAAATCGGCGGCCGAACTGCTCGCGCTGGCCGATGAGCTGGAGGTCGAGAACGCCTCCACCCTGCGCAAGCAGGACATGATGTTCGCGATCCTGAAGAACCTGGCCGAGGATAATGTGGCCATAGTCGGCCGCGGCGTGCTGGAAGTGCTGGCGGACGGGTTCGGCTTCCTGCGCTCGCCGGAGGCCAACTACCTTCCCGGCCCGGACGACATCTATGTCTCGCCGCAATTGCTGCGCCGCTTCGGCCTGCGCACCGGCGATACGGTGGAAGGAGAAATCCGCGCCCCCAAGTCGGGCGAGCGCTATTTCGCGCTCACCAAGGTCAACCTCGCCAATTTCGCCGACCCGGAGGCCGTCCGCCACCGTATCAATTTCGACAATCTGACGCCGCTCTATCCCGACGAGCGGCTGCATCTGGAAATCGACCAGCGCGAGGGCAAGGACCAGACCAAGGACTACACCACCCGCGTCGTGGAGCTGGTCGCGCCGCTCGGCAAGGGCCAGCGCGCGCTCATCGTGGCGCAGCCCCGTACCGGCAAGACCATGATGCTGCAGAACGTGGCCCATGCGATCTCGCACAACCACCCCGAAGTCTACCTGATCGTGCTGCTCATCGACGAGCGTCCGGAGGAGGTGACGGACATGCAGCGCTCGGTGCGCGGCGAGGTCATTTCCTCCACCTTCGACGAGCCGGCGACCCGCCATGTCCAGGTGACCGAGATGGTGCTGGAGAAGGCCAAGCGCCTCGTCGAATACAAGCACGACGTTGTGATCCTGCTGGATTCGATCACCCGGCTGGCGCGCGCCTACAACACGGTCGTGCCGTCTTCCGGCAAGGTGCTGACCGGCGGCGTGGACGCGAATGCGCTGCAGCGCCCGAAGCGCTTCTTCGGCGCGGCGCGCAATATCGAGGAGGGCGGCTCGCTCTCGATCATCGCCACCGCCCTGGTCGAGACCGGCTCGCGCATGGACGAGGTGATCTTCGAGGAGTTCAAGGGCACCGGCAACTCCGAGATCGTGCTGGACCGGAAGCTGTCCGACCGGCGCGTCTGGCCGGCGATCGACATCGGCAAGTCGGGCACCCGCAAGGAAGAGCTGCTGGTGGACCGGGGCGCCCTCGCGAAGATGTGGATGCTGCGCCGCGTGCTGATGCCGATGGGCACCCAGGACGCCATGGAGTTCCTGACCACAAAGCTCCGCGAAACCAAGAACAACGACGACTTCTTCCAGGCGATGAACCAGTAGCGCCGGGAGGCGCGCTGCCATGTCCGACGCCGCTTCGCCGGTGGCGGGCGGAGACACCAACCGGCCCGTCCTGCTGCAAATGGCGGAACGCTATATCTGGTGGAAGACGCCGGAGGACGCCGCCCGCTATCCCGACCGAGTGCTGGCGCAGGTCATGGATATCGGCACATTCGAAGATTGCCGCGCCATGAGGGCGGCCTTCGGCGAGGAGCGCCTCCGAGGGGTGCTGCGCCGCGCCGAGCCCGGCTGGTTCCGCGCGCGGAGCTGGGCCTTCTGGCAGGCGGCGCTCGGCATCGACGCCGGCCTCCGCCCCGTCCGCCGCAGGCTGCCGCCCGCCCCCCCGGAGCGCGGGGCGTGAGCCGCGTCTTGCCCCGCACCGGCACCCTGCCCCCGGCGCAGGCCGCGCTCTGGCCTGCGCTTGCGCCCGTCGCCAGCTTCGGCTTCACCCTTTACGGGGGGACCGCCATCGCGCTCAGACTCGGGCACCGGGTATCGGAGGATTTCGACCTCTTCGGCGCCACGCCGCTCGACAGCGATGCGCTGCGCCAGGCCTGCCCCTTCATCGCCGGCAGGCCGGCGCTGCGCGAGGATGGCGACAGCTTCATCGTCAGGACGGCGGGAGGCGTGTTGCTGTCCTTCTTCGGCGGCATCGACAACGGAAGGGTCGGATTGCCCGACACGGCGCCGGAGAACGGCCTGCCGGTCGCCTCCGCTCTGGACCTGCTGGCGACGAAGCTCAAGACCATCCTGCAGC
>MKWU01007063.1_pt1 | contig 10979 bp, 7 predicted proteins | sample 809101 | NCBI WGS metagenome assembly MKWU01 (sample SAMN05860141, study PRJNA318959) | sponge metagenome | host: Aplysina aerophoba | place: Slovenia: Piran, Adriatic Sea, Gulf of Piran | collected 2013-05-07
CACTCTTCCCGGCCGTGGTCTCCAGGATGATCCGCGCTCGCAAGGCCAGCGCCTGCGATGTCGTCGTTCGTCTTACCCAGCGCTGCAATTCCTGCAGTTGCTCATCAGACGGTTCTGGAATCTGCCGCGTATGATGGTTCGCCACTTCGATCCTCCCTGGTACGGGCAAACCGTAGCACATTCCCGATCTACTGGTCAATGACTTACGATACGCTACACTAGCGCCGCTACGAGTAGCGGCACGCTTGCCCGACTGGTGGTAGCATCGCCCATGACCAAGCGCGACGAACTGATCGAGAGAGGATACTTCGTGGAGAGAGCCGTGTTGAGCGCGGCGGACATGCAGATATGCAAGAGCCGGCTGCGCGAGGTGGCGCGTCACATCGACTACTATCGCGACAAGATCCGGCTGATCGTGGATGTGCAGGACGAATCTTACCGAGATCACCCGGACCCGCTCCGCCGGTTTGATTGGATCAATGAGATTTCCTTCCGAGATCCCGTGTTGTGGCGATATGCCGCCGCACAACCGCGGCTGATCGAACTGGCGATGGAAGTGCTTGGACCGGACATCTTCCCGCTCAACGGGGGCGGCTTCTTCATGAAGCCTCCCCGGTACGGCGGTGAAGTACCGTGGCACCAGGACGCAAGTCCGTTCGACGGTTCCGGAGGGACTCCGGTGCCGGTACTGTTCGATTTCTGGCTGGGTCTGGATGCGGCCGGGATCGACAATGGCTGCATGGAGCTGATTCCCGGATCCCATCTGCTCGGCCGCCTCGAACACAAGGACACCGGCAAGATCCTGACCGAAGTGGACCCTTTCAGACACGGATTTTCGCACAGCGACGTCGTCGCCATCGAAACGGATCCGGGAGACGTCATCGTGTGGCACCAGGACATGATTCATCGCTCGCCACCGAATCGCTCGGATCGCCCGAGGATCGGCAAAGCAAGTGTGTACATGTCAGGCACGGATGAGGCGGCGGTTCGGATGATGAATAACCCCAAGGGAACCATGGGCGGGAATCGTCCCCCCATCTGCCTTGACGGGAAGGTCTGCAAACTTACTCGATCAATCGTGGCACCGGAGCTTCGAACAAGCGGCGAAAAGCTAAACCCTCCGGGTCGTCCGTGAGCCGTTGATGGTTCTCAAACCGACGTGACGGCGTTGGCGCCGAGCCGGCCCCCGCCGCCTCTGAGCCGCGGGTCGAGCAGGTCGCGCATGGCATCGCCGAACATGTTCAGCTGTACACCACGAGGGTCAGGCCGAGACCCACGGCCCGGCGCCGAGGGTCTCTGCGGTGTTGTGTGGCACGTCGATCTCCACCGTGCTCGCGCCCACCTCGACACCCGCCACGTCGTAGTTGCAGTAGTACTGACGGTCCCCGGCAAGCCACGCGGGCTCCTGCAATGCCCGGAACTCGGCCATGGCCGCGGCAAACTGGTCGACCGTCTCACGCTTCCGGCAAAGGATGTCGATGTCGCGTACCGGCAGCGCGACCCCCTGCAGCAGGGCTGCCGCCGTCCCCACCAGCCGGTAGGGGATTTCCGGCTCCCAAACGGCCAGTACCGTATCGAGGGTGTCCGCCGCCCGTTCCCGTGTGAGCGTGGGGTTGTCGTCAGCTGCCACCGTCGACCCTGGAGGCACGGTCCCTGTCACTGGCGGTGGCGGGGGGAAGGGGCAGGCGGTACAGGCGGGGGGCGGGGGTGGGGGGACACGCCCCCCGCCTGTCGGCGGGGGGGGGGGCGGGGGGTACAGGCGGGCGGCGTTGGCGGGGAACGCGGCCTCGTGCATGTCGGCGGGGAGGTGGCGGGCGATTACGGTGGGCGAGTCGAAGTCGAAGTGCGGGTAGTCGCTGGAGTACATCAGCACCCTGTGCGCCGCGATGCTGCGCAGCAGGGCGGCCAGGTGGGCCGGGTCGTCGGGGTTCTCCATTGGCTGGGTGGTGAGGCGCACGTTGCGGTGCAGGTAGTGCAGCGGCGGCTTGTCCATCCACGGCACCTCGGTGCGCATCGAGCGCCAGTGGTCGGTGAGGCGCCAGATCAGCGGCGCCAGCCAGGCCACCCCGCCCTCCACCAGCACCACCGTGAGGCCGGGGTAGCGCTCGAACACGCCCTCGGTAATGAAGCTGACCAGGTGCGCCTGGAAGCCGAGCGACAGCAGGGTGTGCCACTCCACCAGGTGGGTGGGGTAGCCGGGCGTGGGAGCCGCGTTGATGCCGGCGCCGTCGGTGCCGGGGTGGATGGCGAACGGCAGGCCCAGCTTCTCGCATTGCTCGTAAATGGGGTGGTACTGGCGCTGCCCGAACGGGGCGCGCGCCCCGGAGTCGACCATTACCTGCACCATGTACTCGTGGCCGCCGATGCGCTCAATCTCGGCGGCCGCGGCGTGCGGATCCTGCTGCGCCACGTTGAGGGAACCGCGGAAGCAGCCGTCGGCGTTGTAGGCGGTAAGCCAGGTGTCGGCGAGCCAGTCGTTGAACGCACGCGCCAGGGCGGTGGCGTAGTCGGGGTCGGGGTACATGTTGGCGAACACGCGCGGCAGCAGGATGGCGTGGCGGATGCCGTACTGGTCGATCAACTGGCGGCGCAGGGTGTCGGGATCGGTGCCGGGGCGCCCGCCGCCGGGGGCAAACGCGTCCTGCCGCGAACCGTGCAGCGGCGGCTTGGACTGGTAGAAGGGGCGCGACTCGCCGCGATACCAGTGTTTCCAAGGCAGCGGCAGGTACTTCTGCAGTTCCTCGGGGTCGCGCGGGTAGACGTGGACGTCACAGTCGACGATCGGGTGATCCATATGCGGGTCCATCAGCCGAAATATTCGTTCCTGCCACGGTCGGCCACCCGAGGATAGCGGATCAGGAAGCGCGTGATCTCGGCGAGCAGCTCGTGTTGCCGGTCGCGGTAGGCGGGATCGTCGAAACGATTTACCAGCTCGTCCGGATCGTCGGCCAGGTCGTACAGTTCACTTCTGTCATCGGCGTAGAAGTTGAGCTTGAGACTCTCGGTTCGTGCCATCTGACCTTCCTGCAGCATCGCGTGCACGACCCGCCGGTGCACAATGCCGGCGGCGCCGGGGTCCGTCACCACCGGAACAAGACTGCGCCCGGCAGGTGCCTGCATGCCGTCGGGATGCGGCACGCCGAGCAGGTCGCAGATGGTCGGGAACAGGTCCACCATCTCGACAAGCTGCTGCCGGTCGGCGCCGGCGTGGGCGGCGCCGGGCAGGCGGATCACCAGCGGCACCCGGATCGACGCCTCGTAAAGGTTGCCCATCTTGCCCGCCATGCCGTGCTCGCCGAGCTGGTCGCCATGGTCGGAAACCAGCACCACGAGGGTGTCGTCGAGCGTGTCGTTGGCGCGCAGCGAGGCCAGGATGCGGCCGACACAGTCGTCGAGCAGCGTGATCAGCGCCAGGTAGGCGGCAATCACCTGCCGCCGCGTGGCGTCGGGATAAGCGTCCCAGCGGCGCCTCGGGACGCCCTGGATCGACGGCCGCGCGGCGTTGTCGCGCGCCGACGGCCGCGGCGGCAGCATGATCCGGTCCTGCGAGTAGAGGCCGGCGTACTCACGCGGCGGATACAGCGGCGGGGGGGGCGCGTAGATGCCGACGAACGCCGCGAACGGCGCGCCCGCGGCGCGGCCCCGCAGGTAGTCGTCGAACTGCCGGCAGGCCACGAAGTCGCAGTACTCCTCTGCCGGCCCCTCGAACACGCCGGTGATCCGGGCGGCATCCTCCAGGTAACCGTGGTTCTCGAACCCCATGGTGGCCACCTTGTCGTAGGTGACCGACCGGAAGCCGCGGTTGGTGGCGTGCGTCTTGCCCAACGCGACGCAGTCATAGCCGTGCGCGGACAGGTGGTGGCCGAGGTCGCGCTCGCCGGCCGGCAGGCGGTGCGTGTTGTGCAGTACCCCGATCTGGTGCGGGTAGCGCCCGGTGATCAGCGAGGCGCGCGACGGCACGCACACCGGGTAGTTGGCAAAGCAGTTGTGGAACGTCAGCGCCTCGCTGCGCAGCGCGTCGATGTTCGGGGTGCGCACGAATGGATACTTGTCGTGGTACAGCACGTCCTTGCGCGCCTCGTCGGACATGATCAGCACCAGGTTGGGCATCGCCGCCTCCGCGCCTATCATACCCTTACCGCCGCCGCATCGCGCGGGGCGCAGCACGTACGGAGGGAGGGGCCCGATGCGACCAACCAGTTTCGCCGGTGAGCGGTTCGTGGTATGTGCGGTGAGCGAGTTGCCCCCCGGCGCACGGCGCATCGTCACGTTCGGATCGCGCTCCATAGGCGTGTTCAACGTCGGCGGGCGCTATTACGCGCTGCGCAACGCGTGTCCGCACCAGGGCGCACCCCTGTGCGAGGGGCCGCTGACCGGCACCACGCTGCCGGGGCCGCCGGGCACCTTCCGCTACGGCCGGGAGGGCGAGATCCTGCGCTGCCCGTGGCATGGCTGGGAGTTCGACGTGACCAGCGGGCGCAGCATCTTCAACCCGCACGCCGTACGCGTGCGTGCCTACCCGGTGGCGGTAGAGGACGCCGATTGCTCGGCGGACGTCGATTGCGGGCCGGACGCCGTACGCGTGGAAACCTACCCGGTCAGCGTGGAGCGCAGGATGGTCGTGCTCCGCGGCGTAAGCGGTGTCAGCCGGCGAGGTTGACCGTTCGCCCGGTCCGTGAAACGGTGAGCCGGGCTGCCAGCCCAACGAGGAGCACCACATGAAATTCGGGATTCAGGTCAACGTCTATGGCGTCACCTGGGACGAGATCGCGCGTTCGATCAACGCCATGGAGGCGGGGCCGTGGCACAGTCTCTGGTTCGCCGATCACTTCTTCCCGCCCTGGGGCGGGCCCAAGGGCCAGCGCGAGAGCGAGCACCGGCCGGCGTTCGAGGGCTACACGATGGCCGCGGTCGCCGCCGGCATGACCAGCAAGCTGCGCCTCGGCCACCTGGTGCTCGGCAACACCTACCGCAACCCGGCGCTGCTCGCCAAGATGGCCACCTCGCTCGACCAGGCATCGAAGGGGCGGTTTACCCTCTCCCTGGGCGCCGCCTGGTGCGAGCGCGAGCACTACGGCTTCGGGTGGAAGTTCCCGACCATGCGCGAGCGCTCGGACCGCTTCGAGGAGGCGTGCAAGCTGATCCGTACGCTGTTCACCACGGAGGGCCCGATCGACTTCCGCGGCCGCTACTACTGGGCCGACCAGTTGCAGATGTCACCCGGCTGCTATCAGAAGCCGCACATTCCGATCCTGGTGGGCGGCACCGGCGAGCGGCGTACGCTGCGCACCCTGGCCAAGTATGGCGACGTGATGAACCTGGACGGCTGGGCCGGGCAGGGCGTGTCGCTGGAGATATTCCGCCACAAGGTGGAGGTGCTGGAGCGCCATTGCGAGCGCGCCGGGCGCGACCCGGCGGAGATCCGGCGCACCATCCTGATGCCGATCGTGGTCGGCGACGATGCCGCGGCGCAGGAGGAGGCCACGAGCCTGATGAAGCGGACCGGCGAAGGCACCATGGTCGGCAGCCGCCAGCAGGTGGTGGACGGGATTGGCGCGCTGATCGACGAAGGGGTCGACGAGATCATGTTCGGCAACATCCCGACCGGCAACGTAGAGGAAATCCAGCGCATCGAGCAGGAGATCGTCGCCGCGTTCGACTGAACGGGCTGGTCAGCGGGACAGAGCGTCAGCCGGGCAGGTAGTCGCGGTGAAAGCGCTGCCTGACCGCGCCGCTGGCCAGCAGTTCGTCGATGCGCGTCTCCGGGTAGCCGGCGTCGCGCAGGATGGCGCGGCTGTCGCTGCCCATGTACGGCATCGGCCGGCCGAGCCGCAGCGTCGAGTTGCCGAAGCGGGCGTAGGCGGGCGCCACTACGTCCACCGGGCTGCCGGCCGCGTGGTCGGTGATCCTGACCGCCGAGATGGAGCGTCCGTCGTCCCAGTTGCGCGTCAGGTTGCCGGTGGTCATCTCGTGCAGGTACTCGCGGCGAATGTCCTCGATCGAGTCGACGCGGTGGCAGCCCAGGCCGGCTTGGTTGAACGCCACATTCCAGAACGCCACCGGCCGCCGCCGAATCGCCGCTGCCAGGAACCGGACCCGGTCGGCGTCGCGCGCTTCGCCGGTCGGGAAGCTGGCAAGTTCTTCGATGGCAGCCACCCGTGCAAAGTCTGACGGCAGACCCTGCACGAACAGCCAGCCGTCGCGTGCCCGGTACAGGCGAGCCAGCGCGTGCTCGCCGCGGGCGCGCTGGCCGTGCGGCTCGCCGCCCGGGCGGTGGTGGTCGGTGGCCACCATGAACGGCGCCTGCACCAGTTGCGCTGCCTGCGCCAGGGAGGCGGACACCCGGTCGCCGCCGCCGCCGTTGTTGCGCTTGTACAGGGCCAGCGCCAGCCCGTAGGCGGCGGAGTAGCCGGCCATGTAGTCGATGCACGAGCCCCAGCCGTGCAGCACCGGCTTGCCGTCACCGCCGTAGCGGCGCATGATCCCGGTCGCCCCCTGCACCGCCGGGTCAAACGAAGTCCACGCTGCCCACGGACCGGGGCGCGGGCCGTTGTAGGCGGTAAAGCTCAGGTAGATGATGTCCGGCTTGCGCCACTTGACGCTCTCGTAGTCGATGCCGAGCCGCTCCGCCACCCCGAGCCGGAAGTTGTGCACCACCACGTCCGCGGTTTCGAGCAGGTCCCAGAAAATGGCAAGCCCCTCTTCGGTCTTGAGGTCCAGCACCATGGAGCGCTTGCCCTGGCTCACCTCGATCGGAAACCAGGAGAAGCGCAGTGGACCCAGGTAGGTGGTGGGCGGGTCGATCTTGATCACGTCGGCGCCGTACTCGGCCAGGGTGCGGGCGCTGCACGGGCCGGCCAGCACGTTGGACAGGTCCAGCACCCGGACGCCGCTCAGCATTTGCCTGGCCGCCGGGCCCGCGGTCCCCGCCTCGTGTGCGGCTTGGGAGCGCGCGGCGCTCTCGGGGCTCGCTGCTCCTTTGCCCGCGGCTTCCGCCTCGGCGCCTTCGGAGTCCGCGGGCTGAGCGGCGGCCGCGCCGGCAGCGGATTGGGCTGCAGGAGGTGCCTGCTCCCACTCCTGCAGCACCGCTTCAAGCTCGCCGTCGACGGCGGCGCGAGGGTCGAACCACCGGTCCGCCGTACCGGCCAGCGAAACCTGCACCCCCAGCTGCCGCATCTTGCCGTGGCGCGGGTCGTCGACGTCGACCGTGAGGCCGGCGGTCAGCGTCTCCGGCGCGTGCAGCCACTCGTCGGCGGTGAGTTGCGGCGAAAACGGCACCTTGCCGTCGAGCAGCGCCAGCCAGTGCGCGGCCGGCTGTTCGGCGAACAGCTTGGCCAGCCGCTTGCGGATGCGCCGCTTCCACGACTTGCTCAGCATCGTCCACTCCTGGACGTTGTTGGTCAGCTCCAGGTTGTCGTACGGGTACCGGTCCACCATGCCGGCCTCGATCAGCTCGTCGTAGAGGCCCATTGCCTTCAGGAAGAACTGGCTGTGGTTGGAATTGCCGCCGGCGAGCAGGTACACCCAGCCGCCGTCGCTCGTGCGGTAGCTGTCGTTCGGACCGGGGTGCATGCGGCCGAGCCGGCGCAGGATGGCGCGCCAGCCGGGGCCGCCGGTCAGGCGCACGTAGGCGCGCAGCAGCGGCACCAGGAAACGCTGCGTGGCGCGCGGCATGATCGGCATGCCGTAGCGCACCGGCTGCTTCGCCACCCGGTACAGCAGGATGCCGGTCGCGGCCAGCGCCGCGCTCAGCAACGGCACCTCGATCACCTCGCCGCGACCGCTCCCGGCGCGCGCATGCAGGGCCAGCGTCACCGCCAGGGCGCCGTGAATGGCCCCGTAGGTGGACGCCAGCGGGACCGGAGTGTATACCGGCGGCGCTCCGACCAGGCGGCCGGTCGAGTCGAGGTCGGTGTACAGCCCGCAGGCCGCGTTCAACACCCCTTCGAATGCACGGATGTTGGCCTTGCCCAGGTCGGTCGACGCGAACCCCGGCAGCGAAAGGTAAACCAGGCGGGGGTGCCGCCCCGTGACCGCGTGCGCGCCGGGGCCGAGCCGGTCCATCACCCCCGGACGAGAGTTCTCGATTACCACGTCGGCGGCCGCGATCAGGCGCCGGGCGGCCACCACGCCGTCCTCGCTCTTCAGGTCCAGCTCGACCCGCGTCTTGCCGCGGTTGTACATCGCATCCGCGGGATCGCCGGCGCCTGCGCTCCGCGTGCCGGGCCGGTCGATCTTGATTACCTCGGCGCCCTGGTCGGCGAGCAGCATGCCGGCCAACGGTCCTGCGATGTAGTGGCCGAAATCGACCACCCGCACCCCAGCCAGCGGCGGTGCGCCATCAGCCGGCATGGCTCCTGCCTCCCGGCCACCGGCCAAGCGAGTCTGTAACGGCGTCAGCGACCATGCGCAGACTGTACCCGACAATCACCGCCGCCGCCACTCGGCTGCTTCATCAGCTGCTGGCCGGTGCTGTGTGGCGGGACACGAGTCGTCGGCGGTGGACATAGTCAGGTAGGTGGTCATATTATTGGACTATGAATCGGATCAACGTGGCTGAGGCGAAGGCTCGGCTGTCACACTACCTCGCAAAGGTAGGCGAGGGTGAAACGGTGCTCATTTGTCGCCGGAACGTTCCGATAGCCGAACTGCGGCCGATTCGGGCCCCACTGCGTCAGCCGCGTCCCGTAGGGACCGATCGGGGTATGACGATCCCGGACAGCTTCTTCGAACCGTTGCCCGATGACTTGCTTGACGCCTTCGAGGGGAGAGGCCGCGCAGGGTGAGACTCCTCCTCGATACCTGCACGTTTCTCTGGCTGGCGGCTGACGACGCCCAACTGACGGCGCGTGCCCGGAGCGTGTGCCGCAGCCCCGACAACGACGTGTTTCTGAGCGCGCTGTGCGCGTGGGAGATCTCGATCCAGCATCGCCTTGGACGTTTGCCACTACCCGAGTCGCCCGTGCGCTTCGTGGTGAGCCGGCGCGAGGCGCTCCAGCTTGAGCCGCTGAGTTTCGACGAGTCCAGCGCCGCCCACGAGGGTCTGTTGCCGCCGCATCACCGGGACCCGTTCGATCGCGGGCTCATTGCCCAGGCGATCGTCAACGGCATGACGCTCGTGACCCCGGATCCAATAATCGCCCGTTACCCCGTTCCAACACTCTGGTAGTGCAGTTCGGCGGCGAGCGGACGTGGTCAAAGCGTCAGACGAGCCTGACCGACAGGCACTCGCCTGGTGCGATAGGTGGCGAGGAGACCGTCCACCTCCTGCTCGGCCAACTCGTCGATGAACACTTTGAACCGCAACGCGTTGTGCAGTTCCAACTCGAGCTACGTCCGTAACGCCTGGTCGAAGCCCGGAGCAGCCGCAGATCGACGAGTAGCGCGGATTCAGGGTGATGTCGGTGGTGCGCGTCGCTGGCCTTGCCACACCACCCGACCGCTCAGGGTTGATCAAGCGCCCCAGATGGCCGGCGTGAAACAAGTGCGACCTTTACCGATCGCTGGACGTGCGGGACTGGCGCGAAAAAGTTGCTGATTTGGTGGATTCGGGGTTGACATGGTTTGGCCCGTCCCATCGAGCCGCGTGCCGACTCCAGCCGGGATTTCGCGCACGGTGCGCGTGGCCGGCTTCTCCCTGGCGCGGCCGTACGTATTGACCCCGAAAGCCAAAATCCGTCCTCCGGCGCCCCCACGGGCCGTTATGGGGCGGGTGAAATCCGGGTGTACGATGCATCATGGAACGCAACACGATCACCCTTGCACGCCACGCGACAGCGCCCGAGCGGCCTGATGCCGCTCACGAGACGGCGGCAGCCCGCGAGCGTGGGGACGGTGCTGCATTGCAACCGGATCAGGCCCAGGAGTCCGAGCTGAAACGCCTCGGGAACCAGATCGCCGAGCTGTCGGCGCGCATCGACGCGGCTAACTACGAGCTGCTGTGCCAACTGCGCGAGTTCGACCGCCGCTACGGCTGGGAGGGGTGGCGCTCGTGCGCGCACTGGCTGAACTGGCGCACCGGCCTCGCCCTCGGCGCCGCGCGCGAGAAGCTGCGCGTGGCCGCCGCGCTGGCCGACCTGAACCACATCGCCGCGGCCATGGCGCGCGGCCAGTTGTCCTACTCGAAGGTGCGCGCCCTGACGCGGGTAGCCACGCCGGCCACCGAGGCGCGGCTGCTGGCGGTGGCCTTGGGCGCCACCGCCGCGCACGTGGAGCGGCTGGTACGGGCGTGGCGGCAGGCGGACCGCGATGCGGCGCCGGACGCCGAGCAGGAACGCCTGGCGAGCCGGGCACTGAGCATGCAGGTGGACGAGGACGGCATGGTGGTGCTGCGCGGCCGGTTGCCGGCGGAGGTGGGAGCGGTGCTGCTGCGCGCCGTGGAGGCGGCACTGGAGCAGGTGCCGGCGAGCGCGGACGGCGGCGAGTCCACGATTGCGCAGCGGCGGGCCGATGCGCTCGGGCTGGTGGCGGAGAGCGCGCTGGCCGGCGGGCTCGATCCGGGCAACTCCGCGGACCGCTTCCAGGTGACCGTGCATGTGCAGGCGGACACACTCGCCGCGCGCGAGGCCGCCGGCGAGGCGCGGCGCGTTTCCGCGGGAGCCAGCCCGGCACCGTCCGAGCTGCAAGCCGCTGCAGCGAACGGTGCCGCGGCCCGGTCGTCACGTCGCGACGAGTTCGCGGGTTACGGCGGTGGCGCCAAGGATCACGTTTCCGCGGAAATTGCGCTGGACACGGACACGGACCTGGATGCCGGCCTGGCCGTGATCGAACAGGTGGGGGGGCTCCACCTCGGCAGGGAGACGGCCCGACGCGTGGGCTGCGATGCCGGCGTCGTGGTGCTGAGCCACGGCGCCGATGGCGAGGTTCTGGACGTCGGGCGCAGGACGCGCACCGTCCCGAGCGCCCTGCGCCGCGCCCTGCACAGCCGCGACCGCGGCCAGTGCCAGTTCCCGGGCTGCGAGTCGCGCCGCTGCGATGCT
>MKWU01007064.1_pt1 | contig 10978 bp, 8 predicted proteins | sample 809101 | NCBI WGS metagenome assembly MKWU01 (sample SAMN05860141, study PRJNA318959) | sponge metagenome | host: Aplysina aerophoba | place: Slovenia: Piran, Adriatic Sea, Gulf of Piran | collected 2013-05-07
CTTGCGTCCTTCGACTTCGCTCGGCTACGCCTCGCTACGCTCAGGACGAACGGGAACAGGTTTCCACAACCGTTCGTCCTGAGCGTAGCGAGGCGTAGCCGAGCGAAGTCGAAGGACGCAAGCTCGCAGTTGCTTGGAAGCGTAGCGAAGTCGAAGGACGCAAGAATTCCACAGGCAACCAGGAGCCTGTCCGAGTGTACGAATCATAGCGCGAGCACCAGCCATGCCCATCGCCAACGTAAGCGGCCTGAATTTCCACTACGAGTTCCACGGCAGCGGCGAGCCCCTGGTGCTGGTGAGCGGCACCGGCATGTCCGGCGACCACTGGAAGATCTTCCAGGTGCCCGGACTGGAGCAGCACTACCGGGTGCTGACCTGGGACCACCGGGGCACGGGACGGAGCGACAAGCCCGACATCCACTACTCCACCCGGATGTTCGCCGACGACTGCGTCAACCTGATGGAGGCGCTGGGAATCGGCCGGGCCCACTTCTTGGGCCACTCCATGGGCGGGCGCGTCTGCCAATGGATCGCCATCGACCATCCCGAGGTGGTCCACAGCGTCATCCTCTCGGGCTCCGGACCCGGCACTTCCTACGACGGCCAGTACTATGAGCGCGGCGTCCCCTACCCCACCGCCGTGGAGATGGCCGAGAAGGGCCACAAGCAATACATGGAAGACCACTTTGGCGGCAGCTTCATGTTTCCGCCCGAGTTCGTGCGGGACCACCCGGACAAGGTGCAACGGTTCCGGGAGGTCAACATGACCTACCTCACGCCCTTGAAGCCTTATCTCCGCCACGTGGTGGCCCGGCAGGAACACGAGACCCGCCACCTGATGGACCGCATCCAGTGCCCGACCCTGGTCATCTGCGGCGCCGGCGATACCGTGGACGCGGCCACCGGCAGCCACGTGGAGTCATCCAAGGTGCTGGCGGAGGGCATCGCTGGCGCCGAGCTCAAGCTCGTCGAAGGCGGCAACCACGGCTACCTGCGCCAGATGCCGGATGTCGCCAACGCCCACTTCGTGGAGTTCCTCAAGCGCCATCCCATGAACAAGGAAGAATAGTCGAAGAACCAAGGACCTGAACGGAAAGGAGTTGCGATATGAGCGATGGAAGAAAACGGATCAGCCGGCGGGACGTGCTCAAGGGCGGCGCCGCCCTGGGGGCCGCGGCCCTGATAAATCCTTCACTGGGACAGTTCGCGTACGCGGCGTCCAAGGACCGCGTGATCGTGTACAACGCCAGCAACATGGACAACCTTCACCCCTACGACCACAGCAGCGGCGCCATATACGGCCAGTGGCAGCACATGATGGAGCCGCTGGTGGAGTTCGACTACGCGCAGGCGAAGTTCGTCGGACGGCTGGCGGAGTCGTGGGAGTTCCGGGGCAACGAGTGGGAGTTCAAGCTGCGCAAGGGCGTCAAGTTCCACGACGGCAGCCCCCTCACCTCCGCGGACGTGGCGTTCTCCATCGACCGGATGAAGACCGACAAGCGGAGCCTGCAGCGGCGCTCGTTCCGGAACGTCGCGGAAGTGCAGACCCCGGACGACCACACGGTGGTGGTCATCACCAAGAAACCTTCGGTCACCTTCCTTTCCCGCGGCGTGCGCAACCGCTTCATCATGAGCAAGACCGTGGCGGACAAGTACGGCAAGGACGTGGACAAGCACCCCACCGGCACGGGCCCCTACAAGTTCGTCAGCTTCAAGCGTGACGGCGACCTGGTGCTGACGCGGAACGACGACTACTGGGGCGAGAAGCCCGCCATCAAGGAGCTGGTGTGGCGCAAGGTGGTGGAGGTCAACTCCCGCATGGCCGGGCTCCAGGCGGGGCAGTGCGACGTCATGGACCGGGTGCCGGTGCACGAGGTGGAGCGGATCAACCGCCACTCCCGGGTCTCGGTGCGCAGCGTACCGGGCCTGCGGATCTATTTCTTCGCGTTGAACGTCAACTTCAAGCCCTGGGACAACAAGCTCGTGCGCCAGGCCGCCAACTACTGTGTGGACGCGGATTCCATCGTCAAGAACATCTTCGGCGGCAACGGCGAGGTGCTCCAGGGACCCGTGGGACCCCGCGTGTACGGGTACAACCCCGACCTCAAGCGCTACCCCTACGACCCCAGGAAGGCAAAGGAACTGCTGGCCAAGGCCGGATATCCCGACGGCGTGGACGTGAAGCTGCACTACTCGCCCGGCAAGTACGCCAACGACACCGAGTTGGTGCAGGTGGTGGCCAGCCAGATGTCCAAGGGCGGCTTCCGGGTGGAGATCGTGCCGCAGGAATGGGTGGTCTTCTGGGGCCGCGATGGCGTCAACGGCGGCAAGAGCCCCTTCTACTACATCGGCAGGGGCAGCGTGCTGGACACCGACACGCCGCTGTACCAGTACTTCCGCACCGGCGGCTCCAAGCGCACCAACTTCAGCAACGCCGAATTCGACGCGCTGGTGGATGCGGAGCAGGCCGAGCCGGACGACGCCAAGCGATTGAAGATCCTCCAGAAGATGAACGCGGTCATCATGGAGGAAGCGCCGATGATCCCGCTGTACCAGCTCCTCGACCACTACGGAGCGGCCCGGAACGTGGTGTGGACGCCGCGCCCGGACGAAAAGATCCTGCTGGAGGAGATGGACGTCAAAGTCTGATCGCCCATCCTCGGCGAACAAAAAAACAGCCGCGCCGGATCTCCGGCGCGGCTGTTTCATTTTCCGGCGGAAACGAAGCCCTCAGGCTTCGTACACCACCTCTCCCCCCACGATGGTCCGCTCCACCGGGATGTTGCGGATCTCCCACGGGTCCACCGTCAGGGGGTTGTCCCCCAGCACCACCAGGTCGGCCAGCTTGCCGGTGGTGATGGAGCCCTTGATTCCCTCTTCGAAAGCCGCGTAGGCGGCGTTGATGGTGTAGGCGCGCAGACCCTCCATGGGGGTGATGCGCTCGTTCTCGCCCAGCACCACGCCCGCCCGGGTCTTGCGGTTCACCGCGCACCAGATGCCGAAGAGCGGGTCGGTGGCGAAGAGCGGGTCCTTGGGCAGCGCGATAGGCGTGTCGGAGTGGGCCACCGTGACCACGCCCAGGTCGATGGCCGTGCGCATGGGGTCCAGGCGCTGCGCCCGCTCAATGCCCAGGAAGTCATGAATGTGGCGGTCGCCCCAGTACCACAGGTGGTGCGGATAGAACGACGCGATGACCCCCAGCCGGCTCATGCGCTGTAGCGCTTCCCGGGTGACTCCCTGGCAGTGCTCGATGCGGTGGCGCGGGTCGGGCCGCGGCACCTCGTTCATGGCGTTCTCCACCGCGTCCAGGGCCACGTCCACGCCGCGGTCGCCCTGGGCGTGAATCGCCACCTGGTAGCCTTTGCCGTGGGCTTCCAGCACGAGCTTTTTCTGGTCCTCGGGGGCGTACTGGAGCACGCCTCGGGGATCCTTGGTGGGGTCGTCGGTGTCGCTGGTGATGTAGGGGTCGTAGAAGGCGCAGGTGTGCACCTGGATGGAGCCGTCGCTGCAGGTCTTGACCGCCCCCAGCCGCAGCCAGTCGCTGCCGAAGCCGGTACGAAGCCCCAGGTCCCGCTCCAGGTAGAAGCGCTTGTAGGGCAGGTCATGGATCATCAGGTAGACCCGCACCTTGAGCCGGCCCTCGTCGATGGTCTCCTGGTAGGCCCGGTAGTAATCCGGGGTGTCGCCGGTGCCGGCGTCGTGGGTGGACGTGATGCCCACGGAGTTGTACTCGCGGCCCGCCAGCTCCACGCCGTCCTTGAGCTGCTGCAGGGTCGGGTGCGGCACCAGGTTATTCACCGGCCGGGCAGCGGCCTTCTCCCTCAACACCCCGGTGAGCTTGCCCGTGCGCGGGTCTCGGTCCATATGACCGCCCTCGGGCTGGGGCGTGTCGTCGTCGATGCCGGCGAGCTTCAGCGCCGCGCTGTTGGCCATCCACACGTGGGACGAACGGTAAGTCATAACCAGCGGGTTGTCGGGCGCCGCGCTGTCGAGTTCGGCAAGGGTGGGCCAGCGCTTCTCGGCGACGGCGGTGTGCTCGTAGCCCTGGGCCTCGATCCACTGCCCCTTGGGGACCACCGCCGCGCGCTCGCGGATCCGCGCCAGGACGTCCTCAATGGAGTTGTTGGGCGGGGTGCGGACGTTCACCATCCCCAGGCGGACGCCGAAGGACATGAAGTGGGTGTGGGGCTCGATAAACCCGGGCAGCACCGTCTTGCCGCCGCAGTCAATGACCCGCGTGTTCCGGCCGGCGCATTGCCGCACCTCGTCGTTGCTTCCCACGTAGAGGATCCGATCGCCCTTGACCGCCACGGCCTCGGCCGTGGGGCGGGCGTCGTCCACCGTGATCACGGTGCCGTTGACGAGGATCGTATCCGCGTAGAGACTCTCCGGCAGCGCCATCCCTACCCCTCCTTCTTGCCTGGGCCGTAGACGACCCGCCCGGGCCGGGCGCCGGTGTGGTCGCCGTTCTCGATCACCATCTGTCCGTTCACGAACACGTACTCGACGCCCTTGGGATACTGCTTGGGTTCCTCGAAGGTGGCCTGGTCCGCCACCGTGTCGGGATCGAACACCACCACGTCCGCCCAGTACCCTTCCCGGAGCAGCCCCCGGTCCTTGAGCCCCAGCACCTGGGCCGGCAGCGAGGTCATCTTGCGCACGGCGTCGGGCAGGGTCAGCACCTTTTCGTCGCGTACATACCGGCCCAGCACCCGCACGTTGGTGCCGAAGCTGCGCGGGTGCGGCATGCCGCGGGACTTGAGGTTAAGAGCGCTGCCGTCGGAGCCGATGGAGATCCAGGGCACCTGCATGACGTCCTGCACGTCCTCCTCGCGGAGCGTGTGATGGATGCCGTGGATGAAAATGCCTTCGCCGTAGATCAGGTCGAAGCAGGTGCTGGCGGGGTCCTGGCCGCGTATCTCCGCGATCTGGGCGATGGTCTTGCCCTCCCACGCGTGGTGCTCGGGCTTGTCCAGACGCGCCGCCACGATGCCTTCCCAGCCGCCGTGCTCGCTGACGTACTGGGTGAACTCGGGATCGTCCATGACCCGCTGGCGGAACGACGGGCTCATGAACTCGCCGATGGTCTCCTGCACCGGCGCGTCCTGCACCCAGCGCGGGAACAGCCGCCGCCACGGGTGTTGCATGGCGGTATAGGGATACTGGTTGGCGGTGACGTCCAACCCTTCGCTCCGGGCCTCCTCGATCTGCTCCACCACCTGCATCACCCGGCCCCAGTTCTCCTTGGAGCGCATCTTCAGATGATACACGTGGATGGGGATGTGGGCTTCCCGGCTCACCTTGAGCGCCTTCTCCAGCTCCTCCATGATGTCGAAGCCCTCGCTGCCCAGGTGCACGCCGTAGTAGCCGCCATACTTCCGCACGACCCGGGCCATGGACACCACCTCCTCCGGGTACTCGGGACCCTTGGCGTGCCAGGCAGCCGTCAGGCCCAGTGCCCCCTGCTCCATGGCTTGGGCGACGTAGCCGTCCATCCGCTCCTGCTCCTCCGCGCTGGCGGGCCGTTCCCCGAAGCCCACCACCACGCGCTTGACCTGCTGCGGCGACACGCCCGAAGCCACGTTCATGGAGATGCCGCCGGCCGCGAGCCGCTCGAAGTACTCGCTGAAGGTGCTCCAGTCCGCCTCGATGCCGTTCCGGTGGCGGTGCTCGGCCACGTACTCCTCGAACACCGGCCCCACCAGCGGCGCCACGGTCTGGCTTTCGCCGATGATGTCCAGGGTTACGCCCTGGCGGATCTTGCTCTCGCCGTTGCCGTCCGCGATCAGCGGCTGGTCGCTGTGGGTGTGCATGTCGATGTAACCCGGCGTCACCATCTTGCCGCGGACGTCGATGGAACGGGTCCCCGAGCCCGGGTCCAGCCGGCCCATGGCCGCGATCCGGCCGTCCTTGATGGCCAGGTCGCCGTAGTACCAGGGGTTGCCGGCGCCGTCGATGATGGCGCCGCCGTGAAGCACGGTATCGAATATCGCCATGTGGTGGTTCCTCTCTGTGGCATGAGTCGTGGGCAAACGAACCCCAGCGGATTCGTGCGCGCCTTATAACATTCCTGTCTTCCGGACACAACGCGACGGGGTTCACCGCCGTTGCCGCCACCCGCCCGGGATGGACGGGGTTGACATTGTCCGGCCGATGTTGGGAGACTAGGGGTTTCCTGCCTTTTGTCCTGCCAATCTCACGATCGAAGAGTCCGTGCAGGCGCGAAACGGTGCTTTCAGGCCCACAACCCAGGAGGTGTTACCGTGGCTGAGGAACAATTGTATGGCGACAATCCCATCGCCCAGCGGCAGACCGACCAGTACAAGCGCGAATATGTCCACAGCTTCGTCCGGAAGTGGGACGAGCTCATCGACTGGGACGCCAGAGCCGCCAGCGAAGGGGATTTTTTCATCAACATCCTGAAGGAGCGCGGCGTCGAGCGTGTGCTGGACGTGGCCACCGGAACGGGTTTCCATTCCATCCGGCTCCTCAAGGCGGGGTTCGACGTCACCAGCGTGGACGGCAGCCCCGAAATGCTCGCTCAAGCCTTCCAGAACGCCAGGGATCAAGGCTTCATCATGAAGACCCTCCATGCCGACTGGCGGTGGTTGAGCCGGGACGTCCATACCCAATACGACGCGGTCATCTGCCTGGGGAACTCACTGACCCATCTGTTCTCGGAGCAGGATCGCCGGAAGGCCCTCGCCGAGTTCTACTCGGTGCTGCAGCACGACGGCGTTCTGGTCCTGGACCAACGGAACTACGACGACATCCTTGACGATGGGTTCACCTCCAAGCACATCTACTACTACTGTGGCGACAACGTCAGCGCCGAGCCCGAGTACGTGGACGAAGGGCTGGCCCGGTTCCGGTACGAGTTTCCGGACAACTCGGTTTTCCACCTGAACATGTTCCCCCTGCGCAAGGACTATGTCCGAAAGCTCATGGGCGAGGTCGGTTTCCAGCAGGTGAAAACCTTCGCCGACTTCCAGGAGAGCCACCGCGTGGAAGACCCGGACTTCTTCATCCACGTGGCGGAGAAGCTCTACAAGAACGAGGAACGGCCCGCCAAGATCACGTTGGGAGCCAGCTATTCCGAAACGGTGGAGACGGCACGAGACTACTACAACAGCAACGACGCCGACCGCTTCTATGCCACCGTGTGGGGCGGCGAAGACATCCATGTCGGCCTCTACGAAGGCGACGGGGATTCTATCTTCGACGCCAGCCGGCGGACGGTGAGGAGAATGGCGTCCATGATCGACGGGCTGGAGTCGACCAGCCGCGTGCTGGACATCGGCTCCGGGTACGGCGGCTCGGCCCGATTCCTGGTCGACAACTACGGCTGCCACGTCGGATGTCTGAACCTGAGCGAGGTGCAGAACGCCCGTAATCGCGACCTCAACGGCCGCAAGAAGTGTTCTCTGGCCATCAACGTGGTGGACGGAAGTTTCGAGCAAATACCCATGCCCGACGACAGCGTGGACGTGGTGTGGTCGCAGGATGCCATCCTGCACAGCGGCAACCGGCGGCAGGTGTTCGAGGAGGTCGACCGGGTCCTTGCCAAGGGCGGTCAGTTCATCTTTACCGATCCCATGCAACGCGAGGATTGCCCCGCGGAGGTGCTGCAGCCCATCCTGGACCGCATTCACCTGGATTCCCTGGGGTCGGTCCCCCAATACCGGACCATGCTTTCGGGCCTGGGTTTCGAGGAACTGGAGTTTGTCGACCTTACGCCACAGCTCGCCAACCATTACGCGCGGGTCCTGGACGAGGTGCAGGCCAATCATTGGGACCTGCTGAAGGTGTGCAGCGCCGAGTACATCGACCGGATGAAGACCGGCCTGCAGCACTGGGTGGACGGCGGCAACGGAGGCCATCTCCAATGGGGGATTCTCCATTTCCGGAAAGTGTGACGGCCGGACGGGTTCGCCATGAAGGAGAATCCCGCGGAGGGCCAGTATGCCGAGGCCGTGGAATCGGTCAGAGGCTACTACAACAGCGATGACGTGCGCCGGATCTACGACACCTCGTACGGCGAAGAGCACCTGCATCTCGGCATCTACGAGAACGACGAGGACACGGTAGACGAAGCCGGGCAGCGGACCGTGGAGCGAATCGCCTCCATGATCCATGAACTGGGGCCGACCACCCGCGTGCTGGACATCGGCGCGGGCCACGGGGGGTCGGCCCGGTTCCTGTTCCGTGAATACGGATGCCACGTGGCCTGCCTCAACCTGAGTGACGTGCAGAACACGCGCAACCGGGATCTCAATGCCAGAGACAAGTGCTCTCTGGCCATCAACGTGGTGGACGGAAGCTTCGAAGACATCCCGGTGACGGACGAGAGCTTCGATGTGGTGTGGTCTCAGGACGCCATCCTGCACAGCACCCGGCGGCGGCAGGTCTTCGCCGAAGTCGCCCGGGTGTTGTGCAGCGGCGGACAGTTCATCTTCACCGACCCCATGCAGGGCGAATCTTGTCCGCCCGAAGCCCTGCAACCCATCCTCGACCGCGTCCACCTGGACTCCCTGGGATCGCTCCGGGACTACCGGGCGATGGCGTCAGAGCTGGGTTTGCAGGAGCTGGAGTTCGCCGACCTCACGCCGCATCTCGCCACCCACTACGGACGGATCCTCGAAGGCCTGCTGGCCAATGAGCAGGAGCTGACGAAGCAGTGCGGCGCCGATCACGTCCAACGGGTGAAGACCGGCCTGCAGCACTGGGTGGACGGCGGGAAACGGGGTTACCTGCAGTGGGGGATCCTGCATTTTCGGAAGGGCTGACGGCTTCCGCAAATCGACCGGTAGCGATCGCGGCGTCCTACCCTCCGGCGATGGCCCCCACGATGAGCAAGGGCTCCGCGCCGGATGCGACGGCGTCCGGTAGCGGCGCGTCCGGCGGGTTGTGGGTCACGTCCTGCCTGCAGGCGAAGAACCGCACCATCGGCCGGCGCCGTCGCGTCACGTGATCACGGATCGTGCCCCGGAGCATCGGGTAACGAGCCTCAAGAGCATCCAGGACGCTGTCCCGCGTCACCGCCCCCTCCACCGTCAGCGTCACCTCCGAGCGGATGCCGGCGAGCGTTTGCAGGTGGAAGGGAAGCTGGACGCGGATCATGGCAGGGTCTGCACCTCCACCGACAGGACGCTCGGCAGGTCCCGCACGATCGGCGCCCAGTGATCACCGCCGTCCGGCGATACGTACACCTGCCCGCCCGTGGTGCCGAAGTAGATCCCGCAGGGATCGAGCGAGTCGACGGCCATCGCGTCCCGTAGCACGTTCACGTAGCAGTCCCTCTGGGGCAGTCCGTCCGTCAGCGCCTCCCATTCGTTGCCGCCGGTGCGGCTTCGGTAGACACGCAGCTTGCCTTCCGGAGGGTAATGCTCCGAGTCGCTCTTGATGGGCACGACGTACACCGTTTCGGGCTCGTGCGCATGGATCTCGATGGGGAAGCCGAAGTCGCTCGGCAGATCGCCGCTGATCTCGCGCCAGTTGGCGCCGGCGTCGTCGCTGCGCATCACGTCCCAATGCTTCTGCATGAACAGGGTGTCGGGGTTCGAGGGGTGCATCGCCAGCCGGTGCACGCAGTGACCGATCTCGGCGGTGGGATCCGGCAGGAACTCGGAGTGCAGGCCGCGGTTGATGGGTTTCCAGCTACGGCCGCCGTCCTCCGTGCGAAACGAACCCGCCGCGGAGATGGCAACGAAAATCCGATCCGTGTCCTTCGGATCGAGCAAGATCGTGTGCAGACACATCCCGCCCGCGCCCGGCATCCACTCCGCGCCTGTATCGTGGCCGCGCAGACCCGCAAGCTCGTGCCACGACCTGCCCCCGTCGGTGGTGCGGAACAGCGCGGCGTCCTCAACGCCCGCGTAGACGACATCCGGATCGATGAGCGAAGGTTCCAGGTGCCACACCCGCGCGAACTCCCACGGATGCTGTGTGCCGTCGTACCACTGGTGAGTGGTCAAGGGGCGGCCGGTTTCCTCGGAAGTGTCGTAAACGAACTTGTTGCTCTCACCCCGTGGCATCGGCGGGGGCGCCTCATCGCTGGGGGAAGCATCCTGCTCCGGCGAGTCCGATCCCGGCTTCTCCCAGGTCAGCCCGCCGTCGCTGGACCGCTGAATGACCTGACCGAACCAATCGGTGTTCTGCGATGCAAAGACGCGGTCGGGATCGGCCGGCGAGCCCTTCATGTGATAGATCTCCCAGCCAGCGAAATGCGGTCCGGCGACGGACCAGTTCCTACGCTGGCCATCGGCCGTGAGGATAAAGCCTCCCTTTTTGGTGCCCACGAGGACTCGGATTGCGCTCACCGTCGTTCTCCTGATGTTTCTCCCATCACTCTCCTACCACCCCACCGGTGTCGTCAGCCTCCCCCCGATCTCCGGCGAATCCACGGCGTAACGGTAGACCCGGAACATGCTGTTGGCGGGGCCGCGGCCTTCGTAGTCGGCGAAGTGCGGGCACACGTACTCCCAGACGATCTCGCCGGCCTGGGTGACCTCGAAGGCCCGTCCCATCTGCCCCTCGCAGATGAGGGTGTTGCCGTTGTCGAATCGTTGGGCGCCGCTGATGTTGGGGCTGAAAAACGTCCAGATGGGCGAGCCCTTGTAGTGCCAGACGACTTCGCCCGACTTCGGATCGAGCTCGATGACCCGGGAGTAGGGGTTGTCGATGCAGTGGATGCCGTTGGCGAAGAGCAGAATGTTGCCGTTGGGCAGCAGGGTGCAGTCGTGTTGATGGCCCCAGGTGGCGTCCTGGTGAGCCCAGCGGGTCTTGCAGGTCTCCCGGTCGATCATCATGATGGCGTTGAGGCGCCGGAAGCTGAGCATCACGCCGCCGTCGTCCAGCGGGAAGCAGGCGTTGGCGTGGGCGAACTCGTCCCTGCCGCAGGAGTGGCACATCTCCCACCGGTCCAGGTCCAGGTCACGCCAGGCGTGCCACTCCCACACCGTGTCGCCCGCGGGAGAGA
>MKWU01007065.1_pt1 | contig 10977 bp, 8 predicted proteins | sample 809101 | NCBI WGS metagenome assembly MKWU01 (sample SAMN05860141, study PRJNA318959) | sponge metagenome | host: Aplysina aerophoba | place: Slovenia: Piran, Adriatic Sea, Gulf of Piran | collected 2013-05-07
GATGGGTAGGGGCGTACGGCTGCTGCCCAGGGGGAACAGTATGGTGAATATATATTATTTGTTTGTTATGCCCCTACTGCAACTGCGGGGGCGGTGGTTAGGGGTGGACTGTTATTCTCTTTGGCTCTGATATAGGCCATTGTCTCATCCCAGTCGTTATTGTGTTTCTCTATCTTTGCCCTTTCTCGTTTGTAGTCTTCGTCTTCAGAGAGTTCCTTGGCTTGACGAATCAGGTCCTTGATTTCGTTGCGCTGGTCTGCCAGGACTTCCTGCGGCGTTTCGTCGTTGCGGCTGAAACGGGAGGGGCTGACTTTGACTATCACGCAGGCGGGAAGCTTGGTGAAGGGTTTGCCGGTCAGGGGGTCGAATGGGGCTGAGGGTTCGCTGGCTAAACGGGACTGGGTCTCTAAGACATCTTGGTCCATGGTTTCCAACAGGTCGGTGATCTCGTGAACATCGGGAAGGCTGGTCTTTTCACTGTCATATTCGTCGAACTGGTTCTGCATTTCTAAGATTAACTGTTGTGTGAGGTCGAGGTTCCGGTAGCCGAAGCGGTGTCGGCCTTTGTCGTTGAGGACCACTTCGGAGGGTTGGTCGGGGTTGACCGGCTCATTGTATTCGGCGAAGCCCTGTTCGACGAGGGATTCGGCGAGGTACTGGTCCTGTTGGGCGGTGATGTTGTCGACGGCTGCGAGGAAGTCGAGGTTGGCGGGTGCGCCGGTGAACTCGGCGGCGGCGGCCTGGGTTTCTTCGGTGCGGATGCGCTCCATTTCCTCGTCGGCGCGGTGGTAGAGGTCGACCAGGGTTTTGGCGCTGCGACAGGCGGCGTTGCAGGCGGCGGGCGAGATTGTTCCTTCCAGTACTCGGACCATGCTGTCGTGAACGAGGTCGATGGCCTGTTTGAGGCGTTCGGGGAGGCGTTTGTCGAGGCGGGCGGCGGTGGCGGAGTTTTTGCCGCCGCGGGCGCGCCATGTGTGGACCTGGTCGGGGGCGGGACCGTGGGCGATGCAGAGGCCGTCGTATTTTTTGAGGCCGATTCCCCGACAGGGAGAGCCGTCTTTTCTGATTCCTTTACAGGGGGTTTTGGACATTGTTGGTTACTCCTGGGATACGGGTGTATCTGGTTGTGCGGCTGGAGGGCCGGCGATGGTGAATGGTTGGTAGGGCCGTGCAGGGAGAGAACACCTGTACGGATTTGTTATTATAACACGGATTTTGGGGGTTTTTGGGCGGATTTTTTCTGAACTGTGATTTGGACGGGGATTGTCTGAACTGTGATTTGTGGGATTTATGTGATGGGCTGTGATTTGCGCGTGTGCGGGGGTTGAGGGGGGATTGGGTATTTTGTCTGAACTGTGATTTGTTGGATTTATGTGATGGGCTGTGATTTGCGCGTGTGCGGGGGTTGAGGGGGGATTGGGTATTTTGTCTGAACTGTGATTTGTTGGATTTTCGTGATGGACTGTGATTTGTGGGTGGACGGGGTCTGAACTGTGATTTGGGGGATTCTGTCTGAACTGTGATTTGTTGGATTTATGTGATGGGCTGTGATTTGCGCGTGTGCGGGGGTTGAGGGGGGATTGGGGATTTTGTCTGAACTGTGATTTGTTGGATTTATGTGATGGGCTGTGATTTGCGCGTGGGCTGGGTCTGAGGGGGGATTGGGGATTTTGTCTGAACTGTGATTTGTTGGATTTATGTGATGGGATGTGATTTGCGCGTGTGCGGGGGTTGGTGGGGGGGATGGGTATTTTGTCTGAACTGTGATTTGTTGGATTTTTGTGATGGGCTGTGATTTGCTCGTGGGCTGGGTCTGAGGGGGAAATGGGGACTTTGTCTGAACTGTGATTTTGGGGATTTTTGTGATGGGCTGTGATTTGCGGGTGGACGGGGGTTGGTGGGGCGACTGAAGAGTGGTCTGGCCGGGGATTGAGGGGTTTCTAGGGAAGGGATGTGAATAGGGGTGGGGAGGTTAAGGTGGGGATTTCATGCCAGGAGGGGCGAGGACAGGCACGAGGGCTGCCCTGCGGGGGTGGGGGGCGCTACGGTGGATGGCGGACAGTGTCGGGGGCAGAGGGAGACGGGGGCGAGGGGTGGGGTTGGGGGGGGGGGGTGCGGGGGGTGGGGGTTTGTTTGGGGGGGGGGGGTGGGGGGGGCGCAGCCCCTGCACAAGGGAGGGCCGAAGGCCCGACCGCCATAATAAGACTTGAAGGAGGAGAGAGACTGAGGATTTTGAAGAGGAATCAGGACTAGGCGTCGGAGCTGTGGACAGTTATTGGATTGGCGTAGAGTTTTCCGCGGCGGAGGGAACAGAGGGTGAAGCCCCAACCGTCTGTGGGACTGAATTCGTGCTGGGAGCCGGGGTCGAGCATGTAGGCGACGGCAGGCGATGTGATCGAGATTGTTTGGTGGAAGGAGGTGAGGTGCGGGTAATGGATGTGGCCGCTCAGAATGGCGTGGACATGATGGCCGGCGATGGTTTGCGCCAATGCATCGGGGTTGCGGAGGCAGTGTTCGTTGAGCGGCTCGACGGTGCTGAAAACGGGCGGGTGATGGACGGCGATGAGGTTGCCAAGAGGGGCAGGCTGCCGCAGTTCTGCGGCGAGCCAAGCCAATTGGGCCGCATCAAGGTCGCCATAGACGGCATCTGGCACTTTGCTGTCCAACATTATCACGCGTAGTCCGGCAATCATGGCACTATGGTAGTAGCGCTGGGATTCTTCGGTCGCTTCTTCCCCGAGGACGACGCGTCGGAAAGGGAGGCGCCGATCGTGGTTGCCTAATCCAAGAATGAGGGGCACGTCGAAATCTCGCAGTTCGTCCAGAAGTGTGTTCAGACTTTTATACTCCGCGTCGTCGCCGTCGTTAGCCAGATCGCCACTGAGGACGAAAAAGTCTGGGTTGATGGCCATGTTGCGGATTATTCTGATTACGTTGCGCAGCTTTTCTCCCGGTCGCTGGTCTTTGAGAAGGTCATCTGGCTGCGGCAAGATATGCAAGTCGGACAGGTGCACAAAGGTTAAGTCGGTCATGATGGTTGCGCCCTTCCAGTTGGGGTTATATAGTGTGGGGTTATATAGAGGCTGGGTGACGTGATACGGTGCCGATCAGGGCCAAAAGGATCCTGCGAAGTCCAATGATAGCCTCAAAGGCGTTGGTCTACAAACGAAAGTCAGGAACAGAGTTCAAATGAGTGACAAAGTTATCTATTCGATGGTAGGTGTCGGCAAGAGTCATGCTCCGAACATGCAGGTGTTGCGAGACATCAGTCTGGGGTTTTTCCTGGGGGCCAAGATTGGCGTGCTGGGTCTGAACGGAGCGGGTAAGTCCACGCTGCTGCGCATAATGGCTGGCGAAGAGAGTCAATATGACGGCGAGACGATCCTGGCGGAGGGCTACACGCGGGGGTTTTTGCCGCAGGAACCGGTACTCGATGCGTCCAAGACGGTGCGTGACATAGTCGAAGAGGGTGCGCAGGAAGCGGTGGACGCGTTGGCCGAGTTTGACGCCATCAATGCTCGGTTCAATGAGGACCTTTCGGCGGAAGAGATGGACGAGTTGATCGAGCGGCAGGGGGTGGTACAGGACAGGCTGGATGCGCTGGATGCGTGGGACCTTGACAGCAGGCTGGAACTGGCGATGGACGCGTTGCGGTGCCCGCCGAGTGACACGCCGGTGGCGGTCCTGTCCGGCGGCGAGCTGCGGCGGGTGGCTCTGACGCGGCTGCTGCTGAAAAAGCCGGACATTCTGCTGCTGGATGAGCCGACAAATCACCTGGACGCGCAGTCGGTTGCGTGGCTTGAGCGGCACCTGCAGGAGTACGAGGGCACAGTGATTGCGGTGACACATGACCGGTATTTTCTTGACAACGTGGCGGGCTGGATCCTGGAGCTGGATCGGGGTCACGGCATTCCGTGGCGGGGCAATTATTCGGGCTGGCTGGAGCAGAAGCAACAGCGGCTGGCGCAGGAGGAGAAGCAGGAAGGGGCCCGCCAGAAGACGCTGCAACGGGAGCTGGAATGGCTGCACATGTCGCCCAAGGCACAGCAGACAAAACGCAAATCCCGCGTTAACGCGTATAACGATCTGCTCAGCCAGGAGTTTGAGAGAGCGCGGGAGGAAAGGGAGATTTACATCCCGCCCGGACCACGCCTGGGGGAGGTGGTGGTCAGGACGGAGGCGCTGGCGAAGGGATTTGGCGAGAACCTGCTGTTCGAGGATCTGACGCTCGATATTCCGCCGGGCGCGATCGTGGGCATCATTGGGGCCAACGGCGCGGGCAAGACTACATTCTTCCGGCTCATTACGGGCGAGGAAACGGCGGACAGCGGCGAGGTGGAGCTGGGCGGGACGGTGTCGCTGGCCTATGTTGACCAAAGCAGAGAGAGTCTTGATGCGGAGAAGAGTGTTTGGGAGGAGATTAGCGACGGGAATGAGCTGCTGAGGTTGGGCGAGCAGAATGTAAATAGTCGCGCTTATGTGGCTCGTTTCACTTTCAGCGGGCAGGATCAACAGAAGAAGGTGGGCGCGCTATCGGGTGGGGAGCGCAATCGCGTCCATCTGGCTAAGCTGCTCAAGAGCGGAGCCAACGTAATTCTGCTGGATGAGCCGAGCAACGACCTTGACGTCAACACGCTGCGGGCGTTGGAGGATGCGTTGGAAACATTCGCGGGCACGGCGATGGTTATATCGCATGATCGCTGGTTTCTGGACCGCGTTGCCACGCATATTCTGGCCTTTGAAGGCGACAGCAACGTTTTCTGGTTTCCTGGCAATTACAGCGAATATGAAGAGGACCGGCAGTCTCGTCTGGGCGCGGCGGCGGCGCGGCCGCACCGTATCACCTATCGCAAGCTGAGCCGCGCGTGAGAGGCGCCGCTATAGCCGGCCTGCCAACTCTTGCGCTTGCTCCTGCAGGCGTTCTCTTTGCACACGCGACGCGGGGCAGCCAAGGGTCTGGGCGATCTGCTGCGCGTCGAGCGCGGCCAGTTGGGAGAAGGTATTAATTCCGGCTTCCTGTAACCGTTCGGAGAAGACAGAACCGATGCCCACGATGCGGGTGAGATCGTCGGGCGGTTCCTGAGAGGCGGCATCCGCGGGCAGAGAATCGGTATCCTCCTGCGCCGGGGTTGGGGGCGGCCCTGGCTCTTCCTCACTAACCGTAGCGTCTTCTTCAGGCGACTCGCCCGACTCTGCCGGTGATCCAGCAGGACCGGGCATGTCTTCGATGGGATCGTCGGCGCCGGTGTCGGATGCTTCATCGCTGCCAGGCGCAGTGAATTCACCTTGTGGCTCGGGGGCGTCCGAGCCGCCGGTTGGTACGCCATTTGAAAGGCGGCCGGAACTGCGGCCCACGTGCACGATCACCGCGCCGGTGCCGGTCGAGCCGATGAGAAGGGCTACAAAAAAGCCCAGACAGGGGAAGATCGCCCAAGCGAATGTTGTTACGCCGGTGACGACCAGCGAACTGAGCCCTACTGAAACGAGCGGATTCCAAGAGAGGCGGTCCTGCCCGGCCAGAAGCTCATCCAGGCGACGACCGAGAAAATAGCAGGTGACGGTCCACCCGCACAGGATCACGAGGGCGATCAGGGCCAAGATAGGCAATGCCAGCAGAGCAAAGCAGATTGTAATGGTCAGGATGGCAACGAGAATTGCTGATCCCATGACCGCGATCGCGCCGGTGGCGAAACTGAGAGCGGGCTCTTTTTCGGCGGTCTTTGAGACTGCTCTCACCTGTTTGGGCAGCAACCAGCCGAAGAGCAGGACAAGCCCGGTGATCAGCAGGGTCCACAGGAAGGCCTGAACCAGCTTGCCGAGAAACGCAAGGAACCAGGGTGTCCGAGTGGAAGCCGCACGGGCACGCGCTGCGGCTGCTGCTTCAAGCGCCGTTTCGCGTTGCAGCTCGGCCTGCTCGCGCGCTGTTTCTGCCGCCTCTTCCGCTGCTTCTGCCGCTGCTTCTGCCGCGTCCTCTGCCGCTTCTGCCAGCTCCTCCGCCGCTTCCTCTGCGGCTTCTGCCGCCTCTTCCGCTGCTTCTTCCAATGCTTCTGCTGCGTCCTCTGCGGCTTCTGCCGCGTCCTCTGCTGCCTCCTCCGCTGCTTCTGCCAGCTCCTCCGCCACTTCTGCCAGCTCCGCCACTGCACTTTGATGCCGTCTGGAGCTGGCCCGAACCCGCTCGCCCAGCCCGCCGGCATCGACGACAGGGGGGACCGGTGGATCGGGCTGCTTGGGTGGGTCGGTGAAGGCGAGTGGTGCTGGCGCCGCTGAATCGAGATCAGGTTGCGCCACGCTGTTCGTGTAGATGCGCCAGCTTGTGCCGCCGGCTACGTGCGCGTCCGGATCTTGCTCTATCCGCCCGCCAACAACTCTGACATTTCCGCCGACGTGTGCGTGTCCGGCCAGTTCAACGTCGCCGCCTATGACAGCAACATTGCCCCCGATCTCTGATGAGCCCTCTACATCCGCATCGCCGCCAACCACACTTACATCGCCGCCGACCTGAGCGTGTCCTGTCAGGGCAGCGTCTCCGCCTATAACAACAAGATTGCCGCCGATCCGCCCTTCCAAAGTCAGATCGTCGCCTACGACAAGCAGATTTCCGCTGACGTATTCGTCCTGCTTAATCCTTACATCTCCGCCGAGAATGACTACATTACCCCGGATTGGGCTGCTGCTGGAGGCCTTCCTCTCCTGCCTGAAGGGGGAGAACAGGTAGATCAGGGCTATCAAGGCAATGACGAAAGCGAAGACTGTCCAGCATCCTGTCTTGCGCACTGACTTCATTTGATAGTCCTCTCGGCCGCAAGAGATGTAGCAGTTCTCCAGCCACAGTTTGCAGGATCATGTTCTCGCACGGAGTCAACATGCAAGGGCATGCGACTCTTCAAGGTGCTCTTGGGTCGACGGTGCTGCCATTTGGAGGTCATCACGAAGTATTCTGCCTTGAATTCCCTTACAACCGCGACCGGACCGGTTGGGTGCTGCGCTGGATGAAGATGCACCATACAGCCAAGGCCCCAACAACGATGACCAAGTAGACGGAGGCTATGCCCAAGGCTGTTGAGGTAGACGCAGATTCCAGGATGACCTCCCATAGCGACTGCCCCACCACGCCTGCAACTGCCCATGCTTCGGCCAGGAACTGGCCTGTTGCCGCGAAGCTGCCCATATTGGTATAGATTAGGGTGCCGACCAGCGAGCATGCACCAACCAGGCCAAGTGCCCAGACGAGCACGGTCAGCACGGTCAGCACCAAGCCGACCTGTAGGTTACGCTGTCGTTCCTGGCGGGCAATCCGCGCGGTCACCTGATGGGAAAAGTTCGGGGCCAACTCCGGCACTGGCGCGGCATGCAGTCTCTGATCGATAACCTGCCACAGCAGCGACTGTGTGCGGCACTGGTTACACTGTTCCAGATGACTATCGAGCCGCACCTTTTCCTGAGGGTCCAACATCCCATCCAATTTCAGCGAGATCAACATCAGATAGTCGCTGTGGTCCGGGGACTCGTAAGGTGACGAAGGTACTTTGGTAAGTTTGTCCGCCATCATTTCCTCCTGAACTGCTACGATCCGGCGCCACTGGTGAGGGCCCAGTGTAAGGGAATGGCTTGCGCCGTCCACCTATCCTCTTGGTCTGCAGTCTTTGCCGACGAATCGAACTTTGCGGCCGGCTGGTCTGCTCTGTCGTTGCTTCTTGTGTTGGCTTGCGCTGTAAGTTGGGCAGAAGCCGAGTTTGTTTCCGCAGGATGCGGTTGTTGGGCGGCCTCGTATAGTGATGCGAGTTTCTTGCGGGCACGGAAGAGCCGGCTTTTGACGGCCGGCACGGAGATATCCATTACGTCTGCGATTTCCTGGTAGGTGCAGTCATTCCAATAGCGCAGGACTAAAGGTGTGCGATAGTCGGGCTCGAGCTGACTGACCAGGGCCTGCATCTCTTCTGCCTGTTCAGCTGCCAGCGTTTCCTGCTCGGGCCCGGCGGAATCGCTCTGGAGAGTGAAGACGACGGGCGATTCGTCGAGCCCGACAAACTGGACGCGGCGTTTGCGCAGCCTGTCGATACAGTGGTAGTTGGCGATTGAAAAGAGCCAGGTACTGAACTTACGCTTGGGATCGTACTGTTCCAGCCGGGAATAGGCACGCAGGAAGGTCTCCTGAGCGGCGTCTTCGGCCTCAGTTGCGTCGCCGAGCATACGATAGGTTAAGGCAAAGACCGGTCTTTGATAGGTTTCTATGAGGAGGCCAAAAGCGGCTTGTTCGCCGGCTCTGGCGCGATCCAACCAGTCTTGTTCCTGTTCATTCATTCGTCAGTACCTTTGTGCGCTTATTGTCTACTACGCAGTTAGCGGTGTAAAGTTTCAGGGGGCTTTGGTTTGTCGTGCCAATTGGTCTCGGTATATAATGTATCGGATTACCGGCGCTGCAACCTGCCATTGTCCTGACCGGAGGCTGACCAATTCCTGCCTGGCTAGATTCGGCCTCCGGCAGGTGTGCTGCCCAAGGGTCGGGGAATGTGAGGGCTGCAGCACCACAGAATCGGCAATTCAGCCGGGATTTCCGATGGTGAGCGGGATGTCGGTCGGGGACAACCACGAAGTCATCTCATCGGCCGTCTGAAACCTTGAAAGGAACGGACTACGATGCAAGTTATTTATCCATTCACCGCGATTGTGGGCCAGGAGCGCATGAAGAGAGCGCTTATTCTGAACGCAGTTCATCCGCTGATTGGCGGCGTACTGATCAGGGGTGAGCGCGGCACGGCCAAGTCGACTGCCGCCCGGGGTCTGGCAGCCCTGTTGCCGGCGATAGATGCGGTGGATGGATGCCCCTTTGCCTGCTACCCGGATAACACGCTGGGCCTGTGCCACGTTTGCGAAGCGGGCGCGCGCAACGGCGAGTTTACGGGCGGACAGCGGATCACGCCATTTATTGATTTGCCGGTAAGCGCAACCGAAGACCGGGTGGTTGGCACGCTCGACATTGAGAAGGCGATTCGCCAGGGAGAGCGGCATTTTGAGCCGGGAATCCTGGCGGCGGCCAACCGGGGCATCCTGTATGTGGACGAGGTCAACCTGCTTGACGACCACGTGGTCGATCTGTTGCTGGACAGTGCGGCGATGGGCGTAAATGTTGTTGAGCGTGAAGGTATAAGTGTTCAGCATCCCGCTCGATTTGTGCTGGTCGGTTCCATGAATCCTGAAGAGGGTGACTTGCGACCGCAGCTGCTGGACCGTTTTGCCCACGCGGTGGATGTTGTCGGCATCGACGAGCCGCGGGCGCGGGTGGAGATACTGCGGCGGCGGACACGTTTCGAAGCGGACGCGGACCGCTTCCGAGACGACTTTGCCGAGGAAGCGACGAGCTTGGGCGAACGCATTATTCAGGCCCGGCGCCACTATAACAATGTGGGTTATACGGACAAAGACCTGTATACAATCGCCGCGCTGACGAGCAGTTTCAACGTGGACGGTCACCGGGCGGACCTTGTTATACTCAATACTGCGCGTGCGCAGGCCGCATTTGATGGACGTGACGCGATTACTGACAGGGACATTCTACTGTCGGCGGAACTGGCGCTTCCGCACCGCATGAAGAAGCAGCCCTTCCAGGATACGGCTCTGCAGCCGGAGCAGCTTGAGGCGAATATGCGCCAGGCGCGGGCCGAAGCCGAGGAAAATGAAGAGTCGATGGAAGAGGCGGACGGCGAAGCGGCATCAACGGAAAAAAAAGTGACGAGGGTGATGACTCAGAGGAACTAGATTCCTCGCCGGAGAGCGGAGAAGGCGGCGTAGCACAGCCGGATGCCGCTCCCCAACAGAGTTCATCACCCGGAGACGAAAAAGGGGCCCGCAAGCCGGTCGACGTCGGCGAGATGTTTGAGGCTCGTAAACTGGATACGCCGCTCGACAAGATGACGCGTGAGAAGTCGGGCAAGCGCTCCTACAGCCGTACCGATCGCAAACGTGGCCGTTACATCAAGGCGCGGCCGGCCCACGACAAGCTCGACGATATTGCCTTCGACGCCACGCTGCGAGGCGCCGCGCCCTATCAGAAGGAACGGCACGAGAGCGGGGAGAGCGATCTGGCGTTGCAGTTGCGGATGTCCGACCTGCAGCGAAAGATCCGGGTGCGACGGACGGGCAACCTCATTCTCTTTGTGGTGGACGCCAGCTGGTCGATGGCGGCCAGCGAACGGATGGAAGCCACGAAGGGCGCGATTTTCAGCCTGTTGGTAGAAGCATATCAGCGCCGCGACCAGGTGGGACTGGTTGTATTTCAGCGCGACAAGGCGCGGGTGGTCCTGCCGCCGACCAACAGTGTCGAGCTGGCGGAGAAGGCGCTGCAAGATCTTCCTGTGGGGGGCAAGACTCCGCTCAGCAGCGGTCTGCTGGCGACCTGGCAGGTGGTGGAAAATGCCCAGCGGCGCGATCCGGAACTGCGTCCTTTGGTGATGCTGTTGACGGACGGAGCCGGCAACGTAAGCATGACGGGCATGCCGGCGCAGGAAGAGGCGATGAAGATGGCTTCGCTGTTTGCGAATGAGGAAGTGCGCACCATCGTCATCAATATGGAGCACATGGCATTTGATCGCGGGCTGGCGCAGGCACTGGCCGAGGAGATGGGCGGCGTTTGTTATAATTTGCCGGATCTGCGGGCGGACACGCTGCTGAACACGGTCAAGCGGGAGATCGGCGGGTAGGTGGAGGTTGAAATCACGGATAGCGCCCGCCAAGTCGACGGACAAGAATTTGTTAACCGGCCATAATCTGTCAACAGAAGTAACTACTAAGCCATATACAGTGCCTGTCTTTACCAGCTCTTTATCGCTGCCGCGATTCAGGCTATCTGATTGCGTATTCGGTTGGCGGCAGCCAGGTTGCTGGAGCGGCACGGCTGGAATGAGCGCACACGGTCGGTGAGGGATGGTTTTGTAGGGGGGCGTTGCGGGGGCGCAGCCCCTGCACAAGGGAGGGCCGAAG
>MKWU01007066.1_pt1 | contig 10976 bp, 10 predicted proteins | sample 809101 | NCBI WGS metagenome assembly MKWU01 (sample SAMN05860141, study PRJNA318959) | sponge metagenome | host: Aplysina aerophoba | place: Slovenia: Piran, Adriatic Sea, Gulf of Piran | collected 2013-05-07
TGTACATGTGCACACCTACGTGTGCGTCTGTCCCTTTGCTTCTAACACTGCTGCACTACTGCTGTGCTTTGGACCCTCAGAGTACGAGTCCCTTCTACTGAAGCACACTGCCGAGCTGGCTGACCCTGGTGCAGTGGACGTGCACATGATGGTGAGAGTACAGAGCAGTGCTGTCACTACCAATGGCTCTGCATGTTGCCTAGTTGTGGCAGGGGTGTAGTCCTTCACTGCGTGGTGTCTGTTCCCTTCAGCTTCGTGCCAAGCAGAAGGAGTTCAGGCAGAGCATGAGTGAGCTAGCCAATGAGGTGGGTGAAGCAGTGACTCATCCTCTTCTCCATAATTATATAGTTTTGTGTTTGTGGAATGACCCAGACTTGTGTCTGCTGCAACATCATCATGCATCATCATGCATGTACAGTACATCAGTGTCACAAGGGATTCCCCCTCTCCCCCCTCCAGCTTTCCCTCCTAGACACTCACATCCAGCAGCTGCAGAAGCAGTTGCTGCTAGTGACTGGTGTTAACGAGAGGGAGGACCCCTTCCTGGTCCTTGGAAACCACACCCACCCCAACAACCCACTCCACCCCCAGGAACAAGTGATGAACAAATATGCAGTGGTGGTGAGTTAATCATGTGTGAAAAGTGTATTCTGTTGTGCATTTGTAAAAGATGGCTGTAGTGGTATTACCTCATAACATGCGAACCCACACTAGTTGTACCATCCATTTGCACATTGCTCAACACTTAATGAACAGCACTCCAATACAATACAATTAGTAAATACACTGTATTGTGCTAGGCTACAGGCTTCAGTTCACTGTACACTGTGTGGTGAAGGCCCTTGGACGTCTGCAATGCTGCTACTGCTGGTTGCTGCTCATTTCAGGCCTTTGTAGCCACTAGCCTACATTGGGACAGTTCCCCTTGCCATTGCAAGTGTTACAGTTATGAGTATTGCCAGTCTTCCTCCTAATGCGTCTTGGTCTGAGCAGTTCCTCGGGCAGAATATTCCTGCCACATGCGTAGCATGGACTCTTAACACCTTCAGACGTCCACCCAATGAATGTGTTGCCACAGGCACAGACGTGCCTGCCCAGCTTGCCTTTCTTGGGCTCCAGATCGAAAGGAACAGCATCATATTCTGTCTGGCATTTTCTGCACTGCGATACAGGCTTGTGCTTGGACACCTTAGCCCACCACCAGCGTTTGCACTTAGCACAGATGAAGTAGCGGGTGACCTTGTTACGTTTTCTTCTTGACATCCTCTGAGAGTTGTTGGGTTTGCACTCTTCTCTCCTCTCTTCTACTCTACAGAGAGCAGATTCTCCTGTACTAGTTCTGAAACGTTTTCCTGCTGATCTGAATAAGGTTCTCCTTTTGTACCTGTGAAAACACAATGACATGGCAATGGCTGGGGAAATTCCCTTCCTTTTCCCCTCTCCATAGACTACATGCCACAATTAACATCTTGATTCTGTTATGAAGGTGTTCGTTTGTGAATGGTGGTGTGGACTACTTAACCCTGGTTTGGGGGTCAACCTGACATTCCTCTCATACCTGCTTACACATGTACTTCACTGTAAGCATAACACACACACACACATGTGCGCGCGCGCACACACACACGTGCTGAGTCACAGTTCCATGCACACTCTGAGTCATGTTGTTAGTATGCACATTCCTGGTCATGGGAGGTGCACATTGGGTTAGCAGCACCAGCCAGGTATGCTGTACATTGGGTTAGCAGCACCAGCCAGGTATGCTGTACATTGGGTTAGCAGCACCAGCCAGGTATGCTGTACATTGGTTTAGCAGCACCAGCCAGGTATGCTGTACATTGGGTTAGCAGCACCAGCCAGGTATGCTGTACATTGGGTTAGCAGCACCAGCCAGGTATGCTGTACATTGGGTTAGCAGCACCAACCAGGTATGGTGTACACTGGGTTAGCAGTGTGTTCGTATTACAGTAAGCCCAGGCTGTGCCAAGCACAGTTGTTATTGCCAGACCATGTATTTCATCACACGCTGCACTGCATTTGCCACTCAATATGACCATTCCAGTACAACAGCTGATACACAGTGAATGGTATATAGACTACAGTCTATGGTATACAGAGTTCAGTCTATGGTATACAGAATTCAGTCTATGGTATACAGAGTTCAGTCTATGGTATACAGAATTCAGTCTATGGTATACAGAGTTCAGTCTATGGTATACAGAGTTCAGTCTATGGTATACAGAGTTCAGTCTATGGTATACAGAGTTCAGTCTATGGTATACAGAGTTCAGTCTATGGTATACAGAGTTCAGTCTACGTTACACTTTGCATGCGGCACACTCTCTTGACCACCTCGATGTCCACTGCTAATCGTTGTCCACAGAGAGGAGACGCAGATCATCGTCCAGATCACGAAGAGCTCTATTGTACTCCCTCCTTCGGCGTTCGGTCTCCTGGGGGTCCACTATGGTTGACCTATCATCGTCCTCTGTGCAGATGGAGGAGATTGTGGATCCAGTGCTCTCGTGCTCCGAGCTTGCGTGAACCACAGGATTCTTGTTCTTGCACAACCCTTTCCCACCGCACTCCTTGCAGTTATGCTTCCTGTTAGTTCTCTTCTTTATGTCATCTCGATTAGGGATGATCTGTGGCAGGACGTGAGCCCCACACTTGTAGCAAGGGCTGGTCACACCATAGGATGTCCTGCCACTGAACTTGTGACCGCAGTCACACTTGTGTATCCCCACCCCAAACTCCTTGTCGCGAGCAAGAGCGTCGTACTTCTGTCTGCACCTCTTGCAGCGGGATACCGGCTTTCGTGCAGGAATGTCGTCCCACCATGACTTCTGGCACTTCTCACAGGCAAACTGCCTGCACTCCACCTCGTCCTCCCAGAGAATGCCGTTTGCCACAGGGACTCCGCCTTCAGCCATTCTGATCAATTCCGAATTCTCATACAATTCCAGGAAGGATGAGCATCCGATAGCAGTGTTGCTTTCGAGCTTTGCTGCACTCCTGCTGGCTCCCTTTATTTATACACTCTTCCAGTCACAATGATACAGCACTTCAGAACTAATCCCTTAAGGTGAAGGGACGGGGTTAAGGGGAATTAGTGTGGTATTCCCCTCTAATGTGCTCTTATATAACCCTCAGTGAACACAGATAGGCACACAATCCAGCTGTGAGATGTGAGGTGTCAGGTGTCAGGTGTGGGAAGTGAATGACCCTGAGTCATCCCACATCTGTAATTGTATTCATAGTTTCCAATAACATTACATGTGTGTACATAGAATCGAGCGTGACCAGGTCCTAAGGGACTTGTGGTAAACTTTGCTACGTATGACCAGGGCCCCCTGCTGGGAAAGTTGTCGTCTGTTCCGTGAATGAGGTGAACTAGTGTTTAACTAGCCAGAGCGTTCCTAGATTTGGTCAGATGTAGTTGGTTTCCAGAGAATGTCATACCTCAGGTTCTCCTGTCAGTGTGGTAAGAAGTGGAAGAAGCGCTTCCCTCATGGCCAGGACCCCGTAGCTCAATGCTGGCACTGTTACACCAACGTAGTTGCCGAGTCGTTTGAGGAGCTGGAATTCTACTGTGACGAGTGTGACTCTGACTAGTGTAAATACTGGCCGAAAGACACAGACAACGCTCCAGTGTCTCAGTGTAAGGACTGTGAGAAAGAAGTTGTCGCGACGACATATGAATACCTCGAGTTTCTCTGTGAAAGATGCAGACGTAGGTGGGATGCCTACTTGCATGAAGAGGACGACCCTCTTGATGACTGCCCACACTGCCACACCGAGGTGCTTGCAACAGGCTACCAACGCCTCCCATTTCATTGCGAAGACTGTGATGAGACGTGGGATACCTACCTGCATGAAGAGGACGACCCTCTTGATGAATGCCCACGCTGCCACAGCGAGGTGCTTGCAACAGGCTACCAACGCCTTCCATTTCATTGTGAAGACTGTGATGAGATGTGGGATACCTACCTGCATGAAGAGGACGACCCTCTTGATGAATGCCCACGCTGCCACAGCGAGGTACTCGCAAAAGGCTACCAACGCCTCTCATTTCATTGTGAAGACTGTGATGAGATGTGGGATGACTACTGGCCTGCTTCAAGCAGTGATGACCGTGTGTCCGAGTGCGAGGGCTGCGGAGTACTGGTTGTGGCCTGGTCCTATGAATACAGGATGTTTGCATGCGGTGACTGTCAGCATAGGTGGTGGAAGACTGTCCCTAAGCATCGTCGCTTCTGTTACTGCATCGGTCAGTGTGGCCAGAGACTGAAACCCATTCCAAGGAACAAGGAGTATGGGATTGGGGAGCACGTCTGTAAGTGTGGCAACACGTTTTATGGCCGGACCCAGGCCACCGTGAGCAGCCCCTGCTACCATTGTGGGAGAGGTTGCATTCCACTCATCATTCCTGGCAAGCTCATGCTGCGGAGGAAGAGCAACCACACCCACCGGTGTGAGTTGTGCAAGGGGTGTGGCGACTGCGTCAACTTCCATCGTATGATTCACACTAGTGAAGTGTTGCGAAGGTAAAGAGCAGCAGATACGGTGCTGAAGTTACCGAGCATCAACAGTTGAACAGTGTGTTTGTAAAGCAGTAAAAAGCATTTTTGATTCTCCTGTGTTGTACATACATGCAAGCATAACTGTTAACCACAAACATGCAGTGAAATTGTGTTTTGTTGAATTGTTCTTAAGTGAGTTATTAATGATATTCATAGCCTGGTTCATGTGAATTGCAGGCACCGAACATATGAGTTTGACACTTCTGATTGGTCTTTGGTCATGTGACTTCGTTCGAAAGGGACGGAAGGTGGTGCTATCCCATTAAGTTTCCCCGCTATTGTGCTAACTCATTCAGGAAACACGTAGGTCTATGTAAATACCAAAACATTGTTGGGGCACCCTCAGTATACAAGTGGGCTGTTCCTAACGAGGGCCGAACCTCTTAAGGGCGCTTTGTGGAAGAGACAGTAATATCGCTGCAACACCACCTCTTTGTTCCCGCTGGTTTTCAGCTGAAGCTCAAGGTCTTCAGGGCTCACCCTTACAGTGAGCTGTGAGCTGGACCTGCTGTCAGCTGCTGCTCCTGCTCCTGCTCCCTCTAAGAAGCTTTAACCCTTTCAGATTGAGGCACTGTCTACACAGACTACAAACTTGACTGTTTGGTGAAGGCTGAGAGTTTCTGGTGGTTGGTGCCAAGGAGACTGTACGTATTGGGACGCTATGGACGCTACGGAAAAAAGACAGTTTGCCTGCTGCAACAAGAAGTGGTGGAAGAAGGTCTCAGTCACAAGCCCTGCTTGCAAGTGCCACACTTGTGGCAGCAATGTATATGGCATACCACCACGAGTCCAGAAGAGTAGGCATGGTGAAGATTGGTATGACTATGTTGAAGACAAGTATGACGATATGCGTGGCCAATGCAGAAAAAAATGTGCTAAGAAAGATGACAAATGGTGGCCGTGATTATGACAACTACCACAAGCATGAGGGTTTGTATGAGGATGATGGATGAGAACAACAGTAATTCCTGGATTGAATAGAGCACCAGTGCATTTAGTTTATACCTCCTTTTGTGTTGGTTGTGTGTATATCCGCACTGTACCACCCACCTGCCAAACTACCTACGTATGAAAGTCAGTGTTACTTTGCTTTGTTTTGTAGTTTGCTTATTTTATTCACATCTGCGATACTGTAAACACCATTCCTTATTTGGCATGCTTTTTGGGTATGAGTTGGATCTTGAATATTGTTAGTGATAAGGAATGTTGTTCTGAGTGGATTCCTAGAAGGTTGTAAGGAGGCCTTTGAGGAGAGCCAGTTTCGTATTAATGCTTGAGGTCAGGGTGGTGTTTAGTCAACTGTGTGTCCAGCAAGAGGGTTGGTAGACATGATCATTTAGTAGGACCTGCTCTGTGGCAGGTAGACTCTTGGGTACATGAATCCAAAATGTCCAATACAAGAAACAAGTGATGAACAATGCAGTGGTGGAGAGTTAATCACATTCATTGCCCTTGCACGCAATTGGTGTTCAACATGTAGAGCCAGACCAGCTGGACCATGCATTTCAGCAATATGTGCATAACACTGCTCAACGTTAAAAATTTTAGTAACATAATTCCAGACCAAACAACTGATACACTCTGTATGGGACACGACTGGGTTCAATCTACTCAAGTGTGTGTATGGTGGAGGACCTTTGACTAACACTGCTGGTTGCTACACATTTCAGGTCCTAGCTCTGCTGTTGTGTGCTAAATAGCTTGTTGCAAGTACATAGGTGCGTTATGCTGAGTCTAGAGTGAAACCAGTCAGGGGTGAGCCACGGTGGACTCGGTCTTCTCATGCTCCTGACTTGGGATAGCAGCTTGCTTGTTGGGGCAGTTGCCCTGGCCTTTGCAAGTGTTACAGTTGTGAGTATTGTCAGTTGTCTTCTTAATGGGTCTTGGCGGAAGCAGTTCCTCAGGCAGAACATCCCTGCCACATGCGTAGCAAGGACTCGTAACACCTTCGGACGTCCACCCAGTGAATGTATTGCCACAGGCGCAAGTGTGCTTGCCTATTTTGGGCTCCAGATCGAAAGGAACAGCATCATAGTCTGTCTCACATTTTCTGCACTGCGATACAGGCTTGTGCTTGGGGACATTTTCCCACCAGTCGTGCTCGCAGTTGGCACAAGAGAAGTAGCGACGTTCTCTTTCCTCGGTAGCCTCATCATGCAGCTTCAATTTTTCCATAGTCAACGTGACCTTGGTATCTTCACCTTCTGCCATTCTGGTTATCCCAATCAGTCAATTGTTCACTTGTAGTCCAGGTCAACTGAGAGCAGTGTTCCTCTCTTCCTCTCTCACCTTGTCAAATTCCCTCCTGTAGCTCCTTATGAACACCTTTCCAGACTCAAGGACACAGCACTTTTATACTAGCCCCTACTGCTAAGGGGAAGGGGTTAAGGGAAATTAGTGTGGGATTCCCCTCTGTTGTGCTCTTAACCCTCATTGTACCCAGATATGCACACAATCCAGCTGTGACACCTCACAGCTGGATTGTGTGCATATCTGTGTGAGGTGTCAGGTGTGGGAAGTGAAAGACCCTGGGTCAGCCCACATCTGTAATTGTATTCATAGTTTCCACTAACAGTGTGTGTTCATGGAATGGAGCCTGACCAGGTCCTGAGTGACCATTGGTAAACTTTGCTATTTGATGCCCCTGGTGTACATATACACACACAAGCATAGCTAACATGTAGTGAACATCCTGCAGCGTTCTGCTGTGTTAAATAGGTATTGAGTGAGTTTTTAACGATATTCATAGCCTGGTTCATGTGAATTGCACGCAGTGGACATATTATGAGTTAGACTGTTCTGATTGGTCTTTGGTCATGTGACTTCGTTCGAAAGGGACGGTAGGCGGTACTTTCCCGTTAAGTTTCCCCCTAATGTGCTGAGTCATTTAGGAAATACACCTCCGTAATGGCCAACACATTGCCAAAACATTATTGGGGCACCCTCAGTATACAAGCGGGCTGCTGCTATTGAGGGCCGAACCTGTTCGTGGAAGAGACAGTAATATCGCTGCAACACCACCTCTTCATTCTCGCTGGTTTTCAGCTGAAGCTCAAGTTCTTCAGGGCTCACCCTTACAGTGAGCTGTGAACTGGTCCTGCTGTCAGCTGCTGCTCCCTCTGCTCCCGCTGAGAACCTTTAACCCTTTCAGACTGAGTCACTGTCTACACATACTACAAAATTGACTGTTTGGTGAAGGCTGAGAGATTCTGACGATTGGTGTCATGGGAGCTGTGTTAGGGGCTATGGATGCTATGGCAACGAGACAGTTTGCCTGCGGCACATGCAGGAAGAAGTGGTGGAGGGAGGTCTCTGCCATAAACCCCACTTGCGAGTGCTACACCTGTAGCAGTGTTTTGAATGCCATACCACGAGACAAGGAATACGGAGTGGGCTTGCACGAGTGTGAGTGTGGTCATGTCTTTCACGGCAGAACCAGAGCAGGTGTGACCAGCCCGTGCTATAAGTGTGGTCAGGATTGCTTACCGAAGATCATACCAAATAAGCCTGGAGTGAACAAAAGGTCTGACAATGTCCACAAGTGTGCTACATGTGGTGGGAGGGGTGACTGCGTCCACTTCCATGAAATCATACACACCAGCAAAGTGGTAGGACGTTCCCCGGTTGATGATGCTGATGACGGTGATGGTGATGATGATGACGGCGATTTTGATGATTATTTTGAAGACGACGATGATGAAGATGACTATGATGAGTATGGCCATCACTCAGACGAGTATGAGGGTCTGTCGGAGGAGGAGGAAGATCTTTTGGATTATGGCTATTGATGATTTATTAACGAGAGAGTGCCAATGTAGTTCTGTGTGTCATCGTTGTGCTGGTTGTGTGTGTTTACCACCTACGTAGCTGAGGCTACTATACCCTGTATATACATACTTATATACTTATACTTATATACTTATATACGTACTTATATTCTTATACGGTCACACATTTGTTGTTTGTCTACTCTTGGTTTCTTTTCATGACATATAATTATAGTAATGTACTGCTATATATTCAGTTATAAAAACAACATTTGTTATTCACATGTGATCTGTGAATACCATTCCTTATTTGGAATGCTCTTTGGGCAGCTGGATAATGAATATTGGTAGTGATAAGGAATGTTGTTCTGGGTGGATTCCTAGAAGGTTGTTGGCCTTCGAGGAGAGCCAGTTTCGTATTAATGCTTGGGGTCAGGGTGGTGGATGTGCTGAGGTGGAACGTGTTCTTCGTGGAAGCGCCTCCTGTAGACCCAGTCCTGCTGTTTGTGTCCTATGTCCCGCTCTGAAGCACTGTGTATCATCTTGCTGTGTGTGAAAATGGCTGAACAACTGGTTCTGAGTGTTGAGAACTTACGCCTACATGACGAGCTTATGGGTGACGTAGAATTGAGGCAGTTTGGCTGTGAACCCTGTTACAGGTCGTGGTGGAAGAGGGTGCGTGTGCGGAAACCAGTCTCTCAATGCAGGAACTGCCGGACCAAGTATGACGCTCTTCCTAGGGACAAGGAGTATGGGGTTGCAGAGTTTGTGTGTCCGTCGTGTGGACACATCTTTAGAGGGCGTGGCAGGGTGTCAACCACCAGTCCCTGCTATAAGTGCCGTGCGGAGTGTACAGTCAGTCGTATCATCCCAGGCCAAACTGGCATAAGACGACGTACGGCCCAGCGGCATAGTTGCAGCGAATGTGGCGGGCATGGCCACTGTCCCAACTTCAGACGCGTCTTTCACTTCAGTGAGGTTCACGTAAGCAGTGGCAGTACGGCCAGCTCTATCACAGAAAGAGAATTTGAAGTGAGGCTGCCCCTCAGTGCTTTAAGTACTGTGGGCAGCATACAAGAAGAAGATGGAGACTCGGAAGACGACTCCTGAAACATTGGCACTCTTCCAGTCATGGCGTCTTGTTCACTGCCTACAGTCGAGTGACCACCACATGTTTAGCATGCAGGCCTACACATTCTTTACATTGCTTACTTGTCATGTGACTGTCATGTGACTGTCATGTGATCAGTTCATCTCTAAACTGACCACCCCCTATGCCTCATGCTGACATGCATGTGAATACAATGTACAATGAGCTTATGATGAGTCTAACGACTTCCTGAAAGTGTCGGGGGGGGCAGTATGCATAGTGGTTCGATTATTTGCAAACTAACAACAGCTGGCTGTCGATCGCCTACTGCGCACCAAATCAGATACAGCACCAGGTTGTCAGTGGTAGTGGCACGGTGCTACCCCACTGGCGGCAGTTGCTTTGGGCTGGAGTGATCTCCATTTGCAGTAGATCAGCTCCTGCTCCTGCTGTGATGATGGAGCCCGGAAGGGAGAGATGGTTGACTGGAGATCTGCCGACAGTCGGCATGTGTGAGAATAGGGAGCAAGCAACAAGGAAGTGTTTGGGCAGCCATTTGCAGTGGGAAGAGAGTGAGAGTGAAAACCTCTGGCCTTTCTTCCTCCTATCACATTGTTGCCGTGGTCCGTTATTGAAACTGATTTCAGCCTGAGTCAACTGTGTGTCCAGCAAAAAGGTTTGTAGACAAGATCATTTAATAGGACCTGCTCTGTGGCAGTTGGACTCTAGGGTTCAGTATGGTTAACTGTCATCATTCTGTGTGAGGATGGTGGAGTTGGTGGACAGTGCTCTCATGTGAAAATAACATCAAATTATATTTAATAGTTTGAGTTTAGTGCATTCTTTATGTGGTATTCTATAGGGAACAGACAGATGAATATTGTTACTTGTAACTGGATTGGATTCATAATTCCTAGAAGGTGTATCACAACAGAACAGAAAGGTACCGTATGCGCCTAAATTTTCGCGGGACTAAACTTTCGCAGATTGCAGATTTACACAATACTCGCGGATTTTATTTTCGTGGCTGAGGGGTTGTTCATATTTTATATTGTATATATGCACTATATATCTATACTAATACAATGATAAGGCTCTTATAGTGTCTACTGAAGAGATGAGCGCTAATGCATGGAAAGTAAGAGCGTAGTGACCCATTGACACTATTCTGCTCATTCATTTTGCTGTGCCCATAGTGCATTTACTTATCGTCGTGATCATTACAGTCTCCTAGTATATCAGGAGCGCGAAGTAAAAACAATGAAGAGAACAGAAAGTGTAGGGTGTGTAGTGGCAAGCTAGAGCCCAGTAAAGTAGTAAAGTAGGGGCATCGTTCTGCTTTCTCAATTCACCGTACCTTCAATTCGCTGAAGCCTTCGCGGACCTGTTAGGCGTCCTTTGCCCGTTCCACTCGAGTATCTGTTCATGTACCTGGGATCTGTCACACACAAGCATAGCTAACATGTAGTGAACATCCTGCAGCGTTCTGCTTTGTTAAATAGGTATTGAGTGAGTTTTAATGATATTCATAGCCAG
>MKWU01007068.1_pt1 | contig 10972 bp, 9 predicted proteins | sample 809101 | NCBI WGS metagenome assembly MKWU01 (sample SAMN05860141, study PRJNA318959) | sponge metagenome | host: Aplysina aerophoba | place: Slovenia: Piran, Adriatic Sea, Gulf of Piran | collected 2013-05-07
CTTGTTGGCAAAGAAGATATGTCGAGATCTTGAGGTAGAGCCGGTCAAGTAGTTGCTCTTTCAGTCTACCCTTCAGCGCAGACCGAACGAAGGACCCATAATCCGGTTTATCGCAATCCGCCGTACGCCCCACTCCCTGATCCTCCCGTAACATTCGTCTTAAAACCCACGCCCACAAACGCCGGACAACGCGCTTGGCATTCCGATAGTTCTTTCAATAGCCCTTTGTTCGTCCTCAATCTCCACCAATCTTAAAAACTGCTTGACATAACAGACAAATGTCTGTTTTATGGATTTTCAGACGCTCATTTGACGCGCTGATCGTTATGGGACGTCTGTTGGTACGCCGGTCGAATTGGCGCATCGGCCATATTGATGACGTGCCGTCCCCTTGCACCATCCTTGGACTCGAGAAGACAAATCGGAGAAGAATCATGGCCTACACGCCACCTGGAAAGACCAGGGAGAAGATCTACGATTTCGTGCGGGAACGGATCTTGATCGGGACCCCGCCCACGACCCGGGACGTGCAGCGCGCCTTCGGGTTCCGGGCGGTCCAGTCCGCCCGCCAGCACCTGGAGAAGCTGGTGTCCGAGGGGAAGCTCGCCAAGGTGGACGGCAGGTCCCGGGGTTACCGGCTGCCGGAGTTCGGCAAGGCCCGTCCGCCCCAGTTGATCGCCATGCTGGGGCGCGTACAGGCGGGCGAGCTGACCGAGGCCATGGAGGATCCGCCGGAATACATCATGGTGCAGACGCGTTTCGACGACGATGAGCTCTTCGCGCTGGCCGTGGAGGGGGAGAGCATGCTTCATGCCGGCATCCTGCCGGGGGACATCATGATCGTGCGCCGGCAGCCGACGGCCGTTCCGGGGGACATCGTGGTGGCCCTGGTGGGCGACGAGACGACGGTCAAACGGTACCGGGAGCGGGACGGCCGCGTCGAGCTGCATCCGGAGAACGAGGCCTTCAGCCCGATCATCCCCCGGGAGGACGGAGCGCCTTTTTCGCTGCTGGGCAAGGTCATCGAGGTGCGGCGGAGCGTTGAGTAAAAGGAACCATCATGTCGTCCCCGCAGGACCGGGATCTGCAGGATCTCGAACCCTATTTCACGCGTATGCCCGTCAAGAAACGGGAAGAGCAGCCGCAGTGGTCGCGGGCCCAGCTGGCCGGGCGGCTCTGCGAGCTCTCGTCCGTCCCCGGGGCCGCCCTGCTGACGGCCGCCTTCCGGCTGGTGCTGGACGCCCAGCTCGAGGGCGAGCCGGCGGCATGGATCACGGCAACGCCGGATACCTTCTTCGCGCCGGACGCGGCGGAGAGCGGCGTGGACCTGGACGCCCTGGTGGTCATCCGCGTACCGGACGCCCGGGCCGCGGCGCGGGCGGGGGACCGGGTCCTGCGATCGGGCGGCTTCGGGCTGGTGGTGATGGACCTGCACGCCGATTCCAGGGTCCCCGTGCCGCTGCAGGTGCGCCTGGCCCGGCAGGCGCGGGATCACCACGCCGCCCTGCTGTGCCTGACCGCCAAATCCCGGGAGGCGCCTTCGCTGGGGCCGATGGTCACCCTGAGGGGCCAGACCTCCTGCCGCCGCCTGGCGGTGGACCGTTTTCAATGTGAAATCGAAATCCTGAAGGACAGACTTCATGGACCGGGCTGGCGCCACACCGAAATCTGCCGCGGGCCGGACGGCCTGCATTAACATCCGGGCGCTGCCGCTGCAGCTCCTGCTGCGGAGCCATCCGCAGTGGCGGGAGAGACCGGTGGCGGTGGTAGAGGAAGAAAAACCCCTGAGCCCCATCCTGTGGCTCAACGCCGCGGCCGTCCGGGGCGGGATCCGGCCGGGCATGAAGTACGCCGCGGCCCTCTCCCTGGATCGCGGCCTGTGCGCCGGGACGGTTTCGGAGGAGGAGGCCCGGGCCGCGGTCCGGCAGGTCCACGGCGCACTGGACCGCTTCAGCCCCCGGGTGGAACCGAGCGGGGAGGAACCGGGGATCTTCTGGGTGGATGCGGGGGGACTGGATTGGCTCTACGTGTCGCTGGAGGACTGGGCCGGACAGATGCATGCCGCCCTCGCCGCGCTGGAGCTTTCGGCGAGCGTCGTGGTCGGTTTCAGCCGCTTCGGCGCCTATGCCGTCGCCAGGGCGAGGAACGGGGTAATCGTACTCCCGTCCGTGGAAGCCGAGGAAGCCGAATACCGCAAGGTGGAGCTGGTGCACCTGCAACTCGAGCCGAAACTGCGGGAACGGCTGGACAAGCTGGCCGTGCATACCGTGGGGGACTTCCTGGCGCTTCCCGGGGAGCGTATCGCCCGGCATCTCGGCGAGCAGGCGAGGGAACTCTACCGCTTCGCGTCGGGTGACCGCCCCTTGCCCCTCCAGCCCCGGGCGCTTCCCGAACCGCTCCAGGCCCGGATGGAACTGGACGATAACGAGTCCGATGCCCGGTGCCTCCTGTTCCGGGTGTCCCAGTTGCTGGCGCCCCTGCTGAAGGCCGCAGGCGAAAGATACCAGGCGGCCGCCGCCCTCCGGATGGCGTTCCGGCAGGAGAACGGAACGCGGCACCGCTGCCGGGTCCAGGCGGCCGAACCGACGCTGGACGCGAAGATCCTGCTGGAGCTGGCCGGTCTGCATCTGGAAACGGTCTCCTTCCCCTTCCCCCCGGTGGAGTTGGCCCTCGAGGTGGAGGCCGTGGGCGTCACCGCCGATAAACTGAACCTGCTGCAGGAGAACCCGGACCGCGATACCGGGTCGGCCATGCGGGCCCTGGCACGGGTCCGCGCCGAGTTCGGACCCGATTCGGTCCTCACGGCCCGGCTGGCCTCGGCGCACCTGCCGGAGGCCCGTTTCGCGTGGCGGCCCTTCGGCAAGCTCGCAGCGGCCAGTCCCCGGCCCGTCGCCGTGCGCTCCCTGGTGCGGCGCGCCCACGCCAGTCCCCGCGTCCTGGAAGGCCAGCCCGTGCACTGGCAGGCGTCTTCGGGTCCCGGTCCGCCCCCGGAACACCTGGTCAGCGGCGGATGGTGGGTACGGGAGGTCCGGAGGGACTATCGCTTCGTCGATACCGCCCGGGGCGAAACCCTCTGGGTCTATTACGACCATCGGCGGGGCCGCTGGTACGTCCAGGGCCGGGTGGAATGATGGCCGGAATCTCTTCGATCCTTTCGGTCCTGTCCAGCCTTGTCGGCCGCTGAGATCATCATGAATACCGAGAAAACAAAAACCGGGTCGCGTCCGGCGGCCACGAATGGATTTGTGTCGCCTGGCCGGCCGCGCCGGGAACGCGTGGGCGCGATATCTTCAGACGGCGCCTATGCCCCCCTCTGGTGCAAGAGCAACTACTCCTTCCTGGAAGGGGCCAGCCATCCCGAGGAACTGGTGGAGGCCTGCCGCCGCCTGGGCCTCCCGTCCCTGGCCCTCACCGACCGCAACGGGGTGTACGGCATCGTGCGGGCCCACGTCCGCGCCCGGGAACTGGACGTCCACCTGGTCGTGGGATCGCAGGTCAGCCTCCGGGACGGCTCGGAGATCCTTCTGCTGGTCCAGGACCGGGACGGCTACGCTCACCTCTGCCGTCTGCTGACCGCCGGGCACCTGCGCGGCGCCAAGGGGAACTGCCGGGTGAGTTGGGAGGAAGTGTGCCGCCACAGCCCGGGGTTGATCGCCCTGTGGATCGCCGCGCCTGGAAGGGATGCCGGCGCGTCCTCCGCCCCGGACCTTTCCGCGTCCGCGTCGACCCTTGAAGGCGCGTCCCCCGCCCCGGGTTTTTCCGCGTCCGCCCCTATCCTCGAACCACTCCGTGCGGCCTTCAAAGACCGCCTGTACGTGGTCCTGGTCCGGCATCGCAGGGCGGAGGAGGCCCTGAAGGAGATCCGCCTCCGGGAGCTGGCGGACCGCTTCGGACTGCCCACCGTGGCCGCCGTGGAGGTGCTCTACCACGCGCCCGAACGGCGTCCCCTGCAGGACGTGCTGACCTGCATCCGGGAGGGCGTGACGCTGCCTGCGGCCGGGCACCTCATCCGGCCGAACGACCAGCACGCCCTGAAGGCCCCTGAAGACATGGCGCGTCTCTTCGAAGACGACCCGGCGTCCCTCGAACGGACCCGCGAAGTGGCCGCCCGCTGCACCTTTTCGCTTGCGGAGCTGCGCTACCGCTACCCGCTGGAGCGCCTTCCGAACGGCAAGACGTCCATCCAGTACCTGGAGGAGCGCACCTTCGAGGGCGCGGCCCGCCGCCTGGGCGACAAGTTCGAAACGCAGGTCCCCCAACTGAAGAAGGAACTCGCCCTGATCCGGGAGCTGGAGTACGAGGGATACTTCCTGACCATGCACGAGATCGTGGAGTACTGCCGCCGCGAGCACATCCTCTGCCAGGGCCGCGGGTCGGCGGCCAACTCCGCCGTCTGCTTCGCCCTGGGCATCACGGGCGTGGACCCCACCCAGGTGAACCTCCTCTTCGAGCGGTTCATCTCCAGGGAAAGGGCCGAGCCGCCGGACATCGACCTGGACATCGAGCACAACCGCCGGGAAGAGGTGATCCGGCACGTGTACCGCAAGTACGGACGCACCCACGCCGCCATGGTGGCCAACGTGGTCCGCTACCGCCACCGGTCCGCCATCCGGGAGGTGGGCAAGGTGCTGGAGATCCCGGCCACCGGCCTCGACCGCCTGGCCCGGCAGGTGTCCCACGGGCAGTGGGACGAGGACTTCATCCGCCAGGCCGGCCTCGACCCGGAGAACCCGGCCCTGCGCCACCTGAACGCCCTGGTGCGGGAGATCCAGGACTTCCCCCGCCATCTCTCCATCCACCCCGGGGGATTTCTGCTGGGCCACCACCCCGTCCACGACCTGGTGCCCATCGAGAACGCCACCATGGAGGGCCGGACGGTGATCCAGTGGGACAAGGAGGACGTGGAGGACGCGGGGCTGTTCAAGGTGGACCTCCTGGGCCTGGGCGCCCTCAACCTGCTGCACCTCGGCTTCGACCTCCTGCGGCGGCACCGCCGGATGGAGCTCTCCCTGGCCACGCTCCCCCGGGAGGACGCCGCCACCTTCGACCTGATCTGCCGCAGCGACACGGTGGGCGTGTTCCAGATCGAGAGCCGTGCCCAGATGGCCATGCTGGGCCGCCTGAAGCCGCGCAACTACTACGACCTGGTGATCGAGATCAGCATCGTTCGCCCCGGGCCCATCACGGGCGGCATGGTCCATCCCTACCTGCGGCGGCGCAACGGGGAGGAGGAGATCACCTATCCCCACGAATCCCTCGTGCCCGTTCTGGAGAAGACCCTGGGCGTGCCCCTCTTCCAGGAGCAGGTGATGCAGCTGGCCATGGTGGCGGCGGACTACACCCCCGGCGAGGCCGACCAGCTCCGGCGGGACATGGCCGCCTGGCGGCGGTCGGGACGGATCGAGCGGCACCGGGAACGGCTGGTCTCGCGCATGATCAAAAAAGGCATCCGGCAGGAATTCGCCGAGCACGTCTTCATGCAGATCCGCGGGTTCGGCGAGTACGGCTTCCCGGAGAGCCACGCCGCCAGCTTCGCCCACATCGCGTACGCCACCGCCTACCTGCGCTGCCACTACCCGGCGGAGTTCACCTGCGCCCTGCTGAACGCCCAGCCCATGGGGTTCTACTCGCCCTCCACCATCGTCAACGACGCCGGGATACACGGGGTGGAGGTGCGGCCGGTGAGCATACGCCGCAGCCGCTGGGACTGCACGCTGGAGGAGATTGGGGCCGGCGATAAGGGCGCGGGCCATATCGTGCGCGACGCGGCTGGCAACGCGGCCGGGAATGGATCGCGCGGCGCGGCCGGCAATGGACACGCCGGAGCGGACGGCGCCGGCACTCGTCCCCCGTTCGCGGTCCGCATGGGCCTGCGCTACGTCCGGGGCCTGGGGAAAGGGGACGGGGAGCGGCTGGAAGCGGCCATGGACCAGGCTCCTTTCCGGGATGTCGCGGACGTCGCACGTCGGACCGGGCTTCACGAGGACAAGCTGGAGTCCCTGGCCGAGGCGGGCGCCTTCGCGTGCTTCGGCCAGGACCGCCGCGGCGCCTTATGGCAGGTCCTGGGGACCGAAACCGGCGGGCCGCCCCCTTTGCCGCTGAAATCCCGCGGCGCCCGGCCCCGTTTCCAGCCCCTGAACAGCCTGGAGACCATCCTCTGGGATCACCAGGCCGCCGGCCACAGCGTACAGGGACACCTCCTCAAGCCGCGGCGCGCCGAACTCGCCGCCCGGGGACTGCCCACCGCGCGGGAACTCAACGGCATGCCGGACGGCCGCTCGGTCCGCTACGTGGGCCTGGTCATCTGCCGCCAGCGCCCGGGGACCGCCCAGGGCGTCACCTTCATGACGCTGGAGGACGAGACCGGCTTCGTGAACCTGGTGATCTGGGAGAAGGTGTTCGAGCGCAACGCCCTGCTGGCCAGAACGCTGCACTGCATGGGCGTTACTGGAAACCTGCAGGTGGGCGAGGGGGTGGTCCACCTCGTGGTGGAATCGGTCTGGGACCCGAAGCTGGAGGACCGGACGCTGCGGCTTCGGAGCCGGGATTTTCGATGAGGAGATTATAAATGGTTAAATGATATGATTTCAACATGTTACTGATCGACAACTTGCACTTGGACGGCAAGTAAACTTGCACTTGGACGAATATAAACTTTCACTTGGACGGGAGATAACTTGCACTTGGACGATTATAAACTTGCAATCAGCCGATGAAAGACTTACATTTTTTAACAGGAAGCCATAGCAGAAGTAATAACGTACCACTCAGTACAATGCGATCAGGAATGGAACTTACTCGAAGGCCCGTTACGAAAATGACATCCGAGACCAAACTCTATCCGCGTTACGCGGAACACCCACTGAAAGAGGCGCTTGCCGATTCGCCGGCCGTCCTGATCCACGGTCCGAGACAGTGCGGCAAGACCACTCTGGCGAGAATGGTAAATTCGTCGCGAACCATAGTATGGCCCGGCGGAACGAACATTAAATGGCCCGGTTCCAACTATATCACCTTTGACGATGAAACAGCACGCGAAGCCGCAGAAAGAGATCCAATAGGCTTCGTTAACGATTTGCCGGGCAGAGTAATTCTGGATGAAGTTCAGCGGGCGCCTTCCATATTCACCGCTTTGAAAATGGCGATCGACCGTGACCGGATTCCCGGCCGGTTTCTGCTAACGGGATCATCTCAGGTACTGCTCGTGCCCCGAGTATCGGATTCACTTGCGGGGCGGCTGGAGATCATCAGACTCCACCCACTGGCCCAGTGTGAACTGTCGGGTCAGCATCCCACCTTTCTTGATCGATTGATTTCTGGTGATCTAAAAGCGCCAGAGTTGGCCGGAGCGTCGGACCGACTGGCCGATAGAATCGTAGCTGGAGGATTCCCGGCCGCGTTGGCTCGCTCATCTGAGGGTAGAAGACGCAATTGGTACCTGAACTATGTTGAAACACAACTTCAAAGGGATGTACAAGACATAGCCAAGATAAGTGATCATGGAGCCATGATTCGACTCCTCACTGTTGCAGCGACTCAAACAGCAAGGTTGTACAATCTTCAGGACATGTCCTCCACCTTTCGCCTCAGCAGACCGACCATTGGTAAGTATGTAGAGATCCTTGAAAGAATCTTCCTGCTGGAACGGATACCCGCATGGCAGAACAATCGATTGAAGAGAATGGTCAAGGCACCGAAGCTGCATGTCTGTGACACGGGAATCGGATGCGCCGTGATCGGTGCGAGCAGCGAGGCGCTGAAGAAAGATCGGGATCTATACGGACAGTATCTGGAATCATTCGTGTTTCAAGAGTTGAAACGACAGGCCAGTTGGTCTGATGATACACTGACATTTTATCACTATCGGGACAAGGACAAGGTTGAGGTCGACCTGGTGATCGAGAAAGGAACTATGGCCGTTGTGGGTGTGGAAGTGAAAGCGTCAAGTACCGTACGTGCTTCGGATTTCCACGGATTGCGCAAGCTGAAGGATGCAGCTGGTGACCGGTTCGCCGCCGGCGTGGTGCTTTATGACGGAGATAAGTGTTGGAGTTTTGGAGAAGGACTGACAGCTGCGCCGGTCAGATTACTTTGGGAGAATCCGGTAGAAACCGGCTCAAACTTTCAATTGGACGGTTAAAAAACTTGCAATCAGCCGCCACCTGGACTTGCAATCAGCCGCCACGCGGACCAGCAATCTTCATCCATTCGAACCTGAAAATGGCCGGTACCAATTCACCTACTTCGCCGGCAGAGAACCGGCGTAATCCGCGGCGCGACACCTGGAAATATACGACCTGTATGTCAGAAAACCCTACCCTTCCCCGCTCATCCCCTTGAGCCGGTCCCATTCCCGCACATATTCGGCCAGGTGCTGGTTCTCCGGTGACTGCGCCTTCTCTTCGAGCATGGACCGCACCAGGGCCTGTTCGTCCCGGTACTGAACGTCGTCGAAGAAGCCCGCGAAGTGAGCAATACGCAGCCAGACAAGGTAGGTCGTCACGGCGTCGTGCTGGTTGTACTGGGCGATCTTCCGGATGTCTCCGTCAAGCCAGGCCTCGGCAACGCTGTCGCCGTCGAAACCGCCCATCTTCCCCGGTATGCCCGACAGTACGGCCATCTCCTTCAATGACGGCCGCGCCTTGCCCCAATCCCCGATCGCCGTCATCAGGTCCACGTTCCAATCGCTCGCACGCGAGAAGTAGTCGTAACCCTCCCAGGGTTTGTCCGGCCGCTTGCAGAACCCCTCCGCGGTGATGCCCTTGATGATCCCCCGCTGAATCATGATCGGCAGGTCCGATCCAGAGGAATTGAACCCGACGAGCTGGGGCTGGCGCCGGCCCACGCTTTCCAGGAAACGGGACAGAATCGTGGCTTCGTCGCAGTCATCGGGGTTTTCCGGATTCCTGGGCTGCACCCGCAGGTCGAGCGACACGTTTCCATCCGGGCCCTTGGTTCTGGTCACCATGGCGATGGACACCAGGCGGCTCATGGCATACTTGAGAAAAGGTCGCGGCATTTCTACCGTGGCTCCGTTCATGCGCCACATTTCCTGGACGACTTCGCGGTCGGGCATGTCGGGCGGCAGGTCGTAGAGCAAACGCCCCGCATCGGGGTCGGGAACCCATTCCGCGTCGAAGGCCCAAACATCCTGCAGTACTTTTTTAAACATGGTATGTCTCGATTAAGAAGAAGCGTATGCCTCGATTAAGTAGCAGCGCTTCTTCATGATAAGCAGGCTATATGCCCTGGTTCGTTTCAGCGATATGGTCACTCGGTAAACATCGGACGGGTGAGTATTCGTTCCCTACAGCAAACGCACACCTTCGACCCGCGCGGCCTTCTGGTCAAAGGTGTACACGGGCAGTGCGTGCGATCTTTCGGCAGCTGTCAGAATCATCAGGTCGGAGAATCTCGCTTCACCCGTTCCGTATTTGAATGCAGCGCGCGCAACATCGGCGGCAGCCTCTACCACCAGTTCCTCGGTCGAGACCAGTTGCTCCAGGATGTCGGCAATCTCTTCGCGAGGGAAGCCGTATGCCCGTTCAAGGACCCAGACGAGTTCGAGGATGACTTCGCGGCAGACAAATCCGGGTTTGACTGCCGAGAACGATGCCAGCAAAGTCCGGGCGGACGCAGCCTGCGGCTCGTCGTCGCGCACGAGAAACCGGACCAGCACATTGGTATCCAGCGCGATCATTGGTCGACGGCTCCGTGGGCAATGGCCTTTTCCATCTCGTCGATGGTGACGGCGGGTCCTCGATGCCTGAGCACGCCAAACAGCCTGCCGATCGGACGTACGGGCAGCATGCGCACTTCCTGGTCATCAATCACGTATCGCACCCTGTCGCCGGCCTCCAGACCAAGCGCTTCCCGTACCAACTTGGGCACCGTGGTCTGCCCTTTGCTCGTGATGCCGGATTCAATCACGGTCGTATGTCTCCCTTGGTCATCGGACAATGTCATTACTATACCAGAAAACCCTTACTATTGTCAATGGGAATTACTATTTCCAAAATTCCTTACTGAAGATTCGCTTATTTTACTTAGAATTTGCGGAATCTTTGCCGGTGGCGAGGTCAGGGATCCGCCTCATTGCCGATCCGTTCGTCCGTGGCCAGGAACAGCGCGTCCCGCTCGGCCTGGGACACGAAGGACCCCGGCCGCCCCGCAGAACGCATGGCCGCGCGCAGGGGCGCGAGGTCCCGTTCGTGGAAGTGCGCCAGCATGCGGATGTTCCGCTGGACTTCCGACGCGTCGTGGCGGGCGGCGGGTTTTTCCAGCAGGCCGTGGGTCAGGGGCAAGAGCGCTTCGGGGCCGACTCCGGACAGGAAGCGGTCCAGCGCGGAAACGACTTCGGGCGGCAACTGGCGGAAACCGGTGAGGCGGGAACCCCGGATCCGTTCGTGGGGCGGAAGATACCGCACCGGTTCGATATGTCCGATCAGCCGCAGGAGGTAGACCAGCGCATCGAATGCGGCCAGCGCCCGCCGCCGCGATTTGAACACGCCGTACCACCTCAGGTCCAGGCTTTCCCACGCGTCCACGTGGGTCGTGAAGCAAATCAGCACCTGTTTTTCGGTGCCGCCGATTCCTAGTGCCGGATAGAGAAAATCCCAGGTGCCGTCCTCGTTGTACGGCGGCCGCAGCTTGCGGATCAGTTCGTTCTCGAGCAGCAGGGCTTCGCGTTCGGATTCCTGTGGGATGACCTCGAGAGCGCTCGCCTCCCGGACCAGCGTCCGCATCTTGCGGTGCGCCTTGCGCCGAGAGGCGTTGCGGTACTGCTGGAGGCGCTGGCGGATGTTCCCGGCCTTGCCGACGTAGATCACCGAGCCCCGCCCGTCCTTGAACAGGTATACCGCAGGTGTCATGGGAGAATTCTCGATGAGCCCTTCGCCGAATTTCCGGTCGAACTGGCGCATGGTGGCGGTACGCTCCCTGGATGGTTCCTGTTGCGCTGATGGTAGGGTGG
>MKWU01007070.1_pt1 | contig 10971 bp, 6 predicted proteins | sample 809101 | NCBI WGS metagenome assembly MKWU01 (sample SAMN05860141, study PRJNA318959) | sponge metagenome | host: Aplysina aerophoba | place: Slovenia: Piran, Adriatic Sea, Gulf of Piran | collected 2013-05-07
GCCACCACACGTAAATGATAATGAGTATCATTGAGACGAGGATGGCATATATGGCATTGGTCTTGAGTTCTTCGCCTATTTTGGGACCGACGGCTTCCTGACGCCGTAGCCATTCGGTCGCATCTCGAATATTGCCGGAGAAATCGGATTTGAGCCTGGTTTTTATGGCGTCTGCAATGGCTGTGCCTTCTGCCTCTTCTTCCACGCGAATGAGGATGTCGTTGACCGAGCCAAATTCTTTGATCTCGCTGTTGCGCAGGTCCATGTTTTGATCCCCAACGCGGACGTCGCCCAGAGATTGGCGGATGTCGCCGACAGAGGCAGGGGGATCAAAGTGCAATTCGAGCAATGTGCCCCCGGCAAAGTCGATGCCCAGATTATAACCGCCTTTGGTGATGGTAGATCCCAGGCCGAGCAGGATGAGAACAGCCGAGAAGATGAAAGCGCCCCGTCGAACACCGAGAAAGTTGATGCTGGTATCGCCAAATACGCGCAGCCTGCCAATGCTGAGGCGGGGATTGGTCTGGCGCGAGACAATGGTGTCGTAAACGGTGCGCGTGACAAAGATGGCGGTGAACATCGAGGAGATGATACCGATCATCAAGGTGAGTGCAAAGCCCTTGATGGGACCGGTGCCGTATTGATAGAGTACGATGGCTGTGATGATGGTGGTCACGTTGGCATCTACAATGGTCTGGACGGCGCGCGCATAACCATTTTCAATGGCTACTCGCACGGTTTTTTCCGCGCGCAATTCCTCGCGGATGCGTTCGAGAATCAGCACGTTGGCATCTACTGCCATACCAATGGTTAAGATAATGCCCGCTATGCCGGGCAGGGTGAGCGTGCCTTGAAATGCCGCGAGAATGGCCATGACAAAGACGAGGTTGAGCACGAGCGCGAGGTCTGCGACGAGGCCCGAGAAACCGTAGTAGATGACCATGAAGATGATGACTATGACCAGGCCAATGAGGGCTGCGTTTTTGCCCTGCTCTATGGAGTCGCGCCCAAGCGATGGTCCCACCGTGCGATCTTCAACGATCTGGACATCGGCGGGCAGCGCACCTGCGCGCAAGACAATGGCGAGGTCTTTGGCTTCGTCAATCGTGCCCGTGCCTTCGATGATGCCCGATCCCTGGCTGATTTTGGAGCGGATAGTGGGCGCGGAATAGACCTGATCATCGAGAATGATGGCCATGCGTTCGCCCACATTGGCACCTGTGACCCGTCCAAAGAGGCGCACGCCCTGGCTGGTGGTGGTAAAGTTGACAATGGGTTGGCCGGCGTTTTCAAAAGATTGTCCGGTTGTGACAGAGGCATCGGAGAGGATTTCGCCCGTCATCTCTACGCGTCTTTTGAGATAATAAAGCGCGCGGTAGAACTGCCCGTCGCCCATTTCTTCGACTTTGGAATTCCACAGGAATTGCGCGTCGGGTGGCAGGAGCTTTTGTATGTCCGGGCGGTTCAGAAGTTCTCGCACGGTCAGGATATTGTCTTCTGTCACCACGAAATCTGGCCCATAAGAGCGCACATAGCGCGCGAGGGATGGGGTGTCTTCAGTTGTTTGTCCGAGGAGGGGGTCTTCGGCTTTCGCGGTATCAACAGGTGCTTGCGCGGCAAGGTATCGGTCAATTTTTTCGATTATGCCAGTGCGGTCGGCGTCGGATTTGAGGATTTTAAATTCGAGACGCGCGGTTTTGCCGATCAGGCCCTTGGCGCGTTCGATGTCTTGCACACCCGGCAATTCGACCACGATGCGCCAATCGCCTTCGCGGTGAATGATGGGTTCAGAGACACCAAATTGGTCGATGCGATTGCGGATAATTTCGAGGGCGCGCGCAACCACGTCTGTTTTTTCATCTTCTGAGAGATTGGATTGATCTACTTCGAGGACGAGGTGGATACCCCCTTGCAAGTCCAATCCCAGGTTGATGGCTTGCTGTTTTACGCGCTCTCGCTGGTCTAAATTTTCCGGAGGTGCGTAGTAAAATTGGTAGGTGGGATAGAGATAAAAAAGTGCGAGCACAATGGTCGCACCTATAATTAACAAGCGCCAGTATTCTCGGGTCATCGCAGGGAGTTACTCCGTTTATAGTGTGATTTACTGATCGCGTTCAACCACGTGTTGAACCGCCAGTGCGAGCGCGTCACGCGCGCTGGAGGCGTGTAGCGCGTTCAGGCTTTTGAGAGCGGATTGGGCATAAGAACGCGCTTCTTCTCGCGCGGCTTCTACGCCCCGATAGCGCTGGACAAAGCGAATGACTTCTCGCCAGTCGCTGTCGCTTTCTACGCCGTTGAGTACTTTGTTGCGAATATGGACAGCTTCGCCATTTTTGCAGTTTGCCAGTGCTCGGATTAAGGGCAAGGTCAATTTTTTTTCACGAAGATCGTTTCCCGTGGGCTTGCCCATGTTATTTGCACTGCCCATCAGGTCCAGGACGTCGTCGGTAATCTGGAAGGCAACGCCTATTTCGCTGCCGAAAGACGCCATGCGAGCGATCTGGTTGGGCGATCCTTTTCCCAAAATAGCACCCAATTCGCAAGCCAGCGCGAGCAGAGATGCCGTTTTTTGGTTGATCATGCGGAAATAGAGCGAGGCTTCACCCGAAGAAGATATTTCGCCCTCGAGAATTTCTCCTTCAACGACGCGCTGAATCGCGTGGGTCGTGGCGTCCATGACTTGTAGAGAGTTGAGGCCAACGAGCACTTGCATTGATTTGGCGAAAAGAAAATCGCCCATCAAAATGGCTGCGCGATTGCCCCATTGCAGATGCAGGACGTCGGCTCCCCGGCGCGTTTCCGCGTTGTCGATTACGTCATCGTGAATGAGCGATGCCGTTTGTATGATTTCAACGCCCACAGCAGCATCGATCACCGCGTCTGAACACTCGCCTACGGCCTGCGCTGTTAAGAATGCAAGAGCAGGTCGAAAACGCCTGCCCCTGTTTTTGACAGCGTGATAGGCCATTTCTTGTATGCCTCCGACATCAGAGGCCGTCATAATTTCTTCGAGACGGGTTTCAAAGCGCGCGATCTGATATTGGATAGGCGCAAAAATTTGGTCTAACATGGCGCGTTTATTAAGGGGTGAAACAAACGTATAAAAAACGATGGGTTTAAGGCGTGAGAAATTAACAAAAAAGGTTGTAAAAGTCAATAAGAGCGGTGAGCGGTGAGACGTAAGAGGGTCACCCTACCCCTCTGGATCGCGGCTTTAAGCATGCCGCTATGACGATTGTCTTTAATATCTGGCGTCTCACCGCCTTTGCGCAAGCACAACACGGGGATATCCCCCCAGGTCGGTGTGGGTAGCGATGTGGGTGAGGCCTATTTGACGGCTGAGCAGTTGGGTGACGGCGCGAGCCTGGTCGTGTCCGATTTCCAAACCCAATAGCCCGCCCGGCGCGAGCAAGGGGATGCTTGTGGGAATGATTTTGCGATAAAAGTCGAGGCCGTCGCAGCCTCCGTCCAGGGCGAGGCGAGGATCACAGGCGCGGACTTCGGGTTGTAGCGCGTCGATTGTATTGCTGGAAATATAAGGTGGGTTGGAGAGGATGGCGTGGAAGCTTTCTGGCGTTGCAAAGGATGTGAGGAGATCGGTTTGAAGAAAAGAAATGCGGTCAGCAACGCCGTTGAGACGGGCGTTTTGGCTGGCGAGGTAGAGTGCTTTGCGCGATATATCTGTGGCGATTACCTGCGATCTGGGGAGTGATTTGCCCAGGGCAATGGCGATGATCCCCGATCCTGTGCCAATATCGAGGATGCGGGGGTTTGTGCAGTTTTTTAGTTGATTGAGGACAATTTCGACAAGGGTCTCTGTTTCCGGTCGGGGGATCAGGGCATCGGGCGAGGTGTGAAAGGGGAGGCCGTAAAATTCGGTGTTGCCCAAAAGGTGTTGCAGGGGTATGCGATCGGCGCGGCGGTGAATCAGGTTGCGAAAGGTCGCGTTTTGTGCAGGTGTGAGCGGCTGGCGCGCCCGCATAAGCAGTTCTGAACGCGAGCATTCGAGCACATGGGCAAGTGTCCATTCGGCATCTGCCTGTGGACTGGGGACACCCGCTTTGATGAGGATATCCCTGGACCAGATCAGGAGATAGTGAATGGAGGTTGGAGAGGACATGGCGTTAGAAGACTTGTTCTTGCTGTTTGAGTTTTTCCGTTTGGTCAGAGAGGCGAAGGGCTTCGATGAGTTCTGCGATATTGCCGTCCAGAATATCTTCAAGTCTGTGCAGCGTGAGTTTAATGCGGTGGTCGGTTACGCGTCCCTGTGGGAAATTGTAGGTGCGAATTTTCGCGCTTCGGTCGCCGCTGCCAATCTGTGAGCGGCGGTCGGCGGCGGTTTTGGCCTGTTGTTCTTGGATGGCTTGATCGAGCAGGCGCGAGCGCAAGACTTTGAGTGCTTTGGCTCTGTTCTTGTGCTGGGATTTTTCGTCCTGACACGTAACGACAAGTCCCGATGGCATGTGGGTGATGCGCACTGCCGAGTCGGTGGTGTTGACGCTTTGACCACCGGGACCTGAGGAGCGAAAGACATCAATTTTGAGGTCGTTGAGATCGATGTCTATATCGACGTCTTCTGCATCGGGAAGAACGGCTACGGTAGCTGTCGAGGTGTGGATGCGACCGCTGGATTCGGTTTCGGGAATGCGCTGGACCCGGTGTACGCCGCTTTCGTATTTCAGCCTGCCATAGATGCCGTTGCCAACAACTAAAAAGATGATCTCTTTGTATCCACCAATTCCCGTGGGATTTGAGCTGAGGATTTCACAGCGTCCCCCCGTGTTTTCTGCATAGCGCGAGTACATGCGGTGAAGGTCGGCGGCAAAGAGGGCGGCTTCGTCCCCTCCCGCGCCTGCGCGTATTTCGACGACGGTGTCTTTGCTGTCGTTGGGGTCTTTGGGGATCAAGAGCATTTTGAGCTTGTTGGACAGGTCCGATTCGCGCAGCGCGAGGTCCTCTTTTTCCATCTGGGCCATATCGACAAGTTCGGCGTCATCGGAAGTGCTGATGATGTCATTTATTTCGGCCAGATATTCGCACACGTTATTGTAGTTGCGATAAGTTGTGACGATTTCTTCGAGGTCGCTATATTCTTTGCCGAGTTTGCGAATGCGGTTGGGGTCTGAGGCGACTTCGGGCCTGGCCATTTCTTCGCCGAGTTTGGAATAGTGGGTTTCAATGGTTTTGAGTTGTTCAAACATGGTGGTTCTTTCGGAAATGAGCGGGTGAGGGAGCCTCACACGGAGACACAAAGACACAAAGATACAAAAGGGGTTTTACTTACACAAAAAGGGCGAAACAGTCGCGGTATGCGGCCGTTTCACCCTTTTTAATGTGGATTGCGTTGCTAACTGTCCGCGTTTTCTTCTGCGTTTTCTTCTTCCCCGCCTTCAATACCATATCGGCGGCGATAGCGCTCGACCATACCGGCAGTGTCAACCAGCATCATCTTGCCCGTGAAGAAGGGGTGGGTGGCCGAACTGATTTCGACTTTGATCAGTGGATAGGTGTTGCCATCTTCCCATTGGATGGTTTCTTCAGAGGTGCGCGTCGAACGCGTTTTGACCCGAAATGGGGGGTTGGCACTGACGTCTTCAAAGATCACGTCGCGGTATTCTGGATGAATATCAGATTTCATGAGATTATCCTCAATGTTGTTCAAGTGTTCATGAAAAACAGGCACAGAAAAAGAATATACCAAAATGCCCAAAAATAATCAAGTCCCGCTTCTTAGAAGGCGTGAATTGGTTCACTCATGGCATTGAGGAAGTCTTCGTTGGTTTTGTTTTCTTTGGTGCGTTCTGTGAAAAATTCCATCGCTTCCAGAGGTTGCATCTGGTTGAGCAGTTTTCGCAAGATCCAAACGCGGTTGAGTTCTTTTTCTTTGAGCAGGAGTTCTTCTTTGCGCGTGCTGGACATGGATACGTCAATGGCTGGAAAGATGCGGCGATTGGAGAGCCTGCGGTCGAGTTTGAGTTCCATGTTGCCCGTGCCCTTAAATTCTTCGAATATGACTTCATCCATCCGGCTTCCGGTTTCGACGAGGGCAGTTGCCATGATGGTCAGGCTTCCGCCTTCTTCGATGTTGCGCGCTGCGCCAAAAAATCGCTTGGGCCACTGTATGGCCATCGAATCGAAACCCCCAGAGAGAATGCGCCCACTGTGAGGGGCAACGGTGTTATAGGCGCGAGCCAGGCGGGTAATGCTGTCGAGCAGGATGACCACGTCCTGCTGGTGCTCGACCAATCGCTTGGCTTTTTCAATGACCATGTCGGCGACCTGTACATGTCGGGTCGGGGGTTCGTCAAAGGTCGAACTGACGACTTCGCCCTCGACCGAACGGATCATGTCTGTGACTTCTTCGGGGCGCTCGTCGATGAGGAGGACAATGAGCGTGATTTCGGGATGGTTTTTGGTAATGGCGTTGGCAATTTTTTGCAAGAGCATGGTTTTGCCCGTAAACGGAGGCGCGACAATCATGCCGCGTTGACCTTTGCCAATTGGCGTGAGGAGATTCATGATACGCGTGGAAAGATCCTGCGAATCGTACTCGAGGTCGATGCGTTCGTCCGGGTGTAGAGGCGTGAGATTGTCAAATAGGATTTTTTGTTTCGCGACTTCCGGGTCTTCAAAATTGACGGCTTCAACGCGAATGAGTGCGAAGTATTTTTCGTCGCCTCTCGGTGGACGAATATGTCCCGATATGGTGTCTCCAGTTCGCAGGTTGAAACGTTTGATTTGCGAGTGGCCCACATAAATGTCGTCGGGACCGGGCAAATAATTGTACTTTGGCGATCTGAGGAAGCCAAATCCGTCTTCGAGGATGTCGAGAACACCCTGTGCGAAGATACGTCCACTTTTTGCGGTTTGACTCTGGAGAATAGCGAAGATAAGCTCTTGTTTTCGCAGGCCGCTGTAGCCTTGGATATTGAGAGCTTGTGCGTGTTTGTTGAGTTCGGGAATGCTGTATTCCTGCAACTCAAACATGTTCAATTTTTCTTCGGTCACTGCCATGTTTGGGGGTTCCTGATAGGTTGGAAGGGGAGAAGCAATACATACCCGAACGACACCATGCTGTGTGTGGCGCAAAACAGACGCTGTGCGAAATCATTGAATTACTGCGAAGCCTACGGAGAACAATATTTTGGAAGATTGTGGGGCAGGATGCGGCGCATTAGTGCGAGGGAATGCATTTTGGAGTTGACCTAAACGTAAAACAAACAATGTGGCTTGTCAAGTAAAAGAAGAAATGCGAATTGTGCTTTTACGGATTTTCAATCGCGCGCGTCAGTTCATGGGTAATGTGTTCGAGCAATGCAATATCTGTGATTTTATCGCCATTTTTACGCACGTAAAAGGCATCGACAGCGCGGTCTGCTTGTGTGCCAATGCGAGCGGTGTAGATGTCGAGGCCAAGCTCTGATAATGTGCGCGTGATGCGATACAGGAGGCCTGTTGCATCTTGTGCGAGAATGTCGATGACGGTAGAGCGCATGGAAACATTATTGTCGAATGTGATTTCAGGAGAAATGGGAACTGTGGGTTGCCGCCTCAGGGACCATCTCTGACTGTAATTGGCAAACAGGTCTGAGACGCGCTCTTTTTTTTGAAAGACATCGGTCAGGGTTTGTTGAATTTTTTTTTGTAATCTGGCGTCATTGTCCATATCGGAAGTGACTTGAAAGATGTCGATGACTGTACCGTCGTTGCGCGTATAGGCATGTGCGCTGAAGATGTTGATGTCGTGGGTTGCCAGTACACCGCAAATTTCAGAGAGGCGAAAGGGCTGGTCGTGCGTACAGATGGTGATTTCCAGAAAGAGTTCGCCGGGTTGTACGCTAACGGCGACCAGGGAGGATCCCATTGCGTCGATGAGTTGCAGGTGCTGTGCAATTTCTTCTGGGCTATTTTGTTCGGGATAGCGCGGGGGCATGTTGTTGAGATGTTCAACAAGGGTCTGATGTGGAATGCGAGGCTCCAAAGCAGCGAGGATTTTTTGAATGTCTTGTAGTTCGGGTTGCTCGCGGTCGGGTTGGGTGCTTTTCGTGAGTATATAAAAGGTGTTTTCGTAGAGTTCGCGCAAGAGGTGACCTTTCCAGGCGGTCCAGGCAGTTTGTGTGACGGCAGATAGGTCGGCATAGGTGAGTACATAGAGCATACGCAAAGTATCGGGGTGTGAAAATGTGCTGGCAAATTCGGTGATCATGCGCTGATCTGACAGGTCGCGGCGCTGGGCAATGGCGGACATTGCGAGATGTTGTCGCACGAGAAAAACAACGGTTTCTATCTGGTCATCGGGCAATTGGAGGCGTTTGAGAAAGTCCCGCGTCATTTCTGCGCCGACAATGCTGTGGTCTTTGTTGCGGACAGATTTTCCCACATCGTGCATCAAAAGTGCGAGATAGAGAAGCTCTTTTCTCGGGATTTCATTGTACACGCTTTTGAGGTGCTGCAAATCATGGGGCAAAGAAGGAGATCGTGCGAGGTAATCGAGGCGCTCCACAGCGACCAGGGTGTGTTCGTCTGCCGTGTAGATGTGATAGCGATTGTATTGTACCAAACAGGTCAGGCTGCCGAATTCGGGTACATAAGCGCCCAAAATGTCGAGTTCGTGCATGGTGCGAAGGGTGGTGCCAATGCCGGCGGGTGCGCGGAATAGGTCAAGAAAAAGGCGGCTGGCCCGCTCAGAAGACCTGAAGCTGTCGTCAATGAGATGGAGGTGGTCTTTGATTCCTTGTTTGGCCGCTTCATTGAGAGGAACGCCAAATCGCTGTGCATTGAGGAGAAGGGAGAAGATGCGGTGTGGTGTGTTGGTAAAAAAATGGCGTCGCTTTTTGGGCAGGGCAATGTGCGTGTGGTGTAGCACAGAGCCGTCATCGAGTTGACGACGCGTGAGCAATCCCACAGCCCGACCGGTGGAGGATTGACCTTTGAGGCGTTCACATATCAGATCGCTGAGATGTTTGATAGCACGCGCATGGGTGTAGTAGTCTCGCATAAAGTGTTCCACCCCCAATTCATTGTCCCGGTCTTTGTAGCCCAGATTTTTGGCGATAATGAGTTGAAGGTCGTGCTCGAGTACGTCAAAGAGTTTGTCCGTGTGAAAGTGCAGTTCGCTGCGCGTGCGCAGCATGAAATCAAAGGCTTTGATATAGATCTCGCAATTTCTGCGGGTGAGTATATTTTGAAAGCTTTCGGGCGCGCGAATACCGCGGCGCGCCATCAAGAACCAGCCCGCTGTGTGAATATCTCGCAATCCCCCAGGGCTTTCTTTGACATTGGGTTCGAGGAGTTGGGTTGAAAATTTGAATTTGCTGTGTCGCTGGATGCGTTCCTGAGATTTTTTGTTGATAAAACCGCTCGCGCGCCGACCAAAAAATCGCCTCGCAAGGGCGTCTTGCAGTTGCGTTTCCAGAGCGGGATCACCCGCGAGATGGCGCGTTTCGAGCATTGCAGTCATGGAATCGGCGTCGTCTTGCGCTGCAATAATGCAATCGGAAAGGGTGCGCGTACCGTATCCCACGTCAAATCGCAGGTCCCACAGGGTGTGGAGAATCGCGCGCGTTATGGGGTCGCCTTCATGGACTTTTTTCTTGAAGAGAAATAACAGGTCGATATCCGAGTGGGGATTGAGCGCACCTCGACCGTATCCTCCTTGTGCGATTACGGCAAATCCGGTTGGTTCTCCGTGTTCTTCAACTGCTTCGGCATACAGTGCCTGGATGAGTGTATCGACGCGCTGTGTGAGTGCTGCAACTATCGTGCTGCCCGATGCACCGTCCTGGTGCTGTGTATGAATCGTTTCCCAGGAGGTGTCGAGATAGGTTCGCAAGTACGACAGGCGTTCGGTTGGCCAGGTGTCAGGCCTTTGTTTTGCGTTGAGAAGATCGCGTTGAAGGTTATTGACGATTTCTTTATTCAATGGGCAATCCTTTGGAAATGGCTACGACGCCGCCATCTGTTACGGTGAAACGCTGGCGGTCGTCTTCGCGGTTAATCCCAATTTGGGCACCATCTGGAATGATGACGCCTTCATCTGCTATGACGCGGTGGAGCCGGGCATTGGCACCGACTTTGACGCCTTCCATGAGCACTGAATCGGTAATTTGTGCGCCGGAGTCTATGTGAACACCTGCAGAGATGACTGAGCGCTCGACCCGCGCATTGGCAATAACACATCCCTGGGCGACTACGAGAAGAGAATTATTTTGCGGTTGAATGTGCAGACGCGAAGGCGGATACGGGTGTGCGTGTGTGCGGATGGGCCAGTTCGGGTCGTAAAGGTCGAATTCGGGGGTTTCAGAAACGAGGTCCATGTTGGCTTCCCAATATGCGTCGAGGAGGCCGATATCGCGCCAGTAAACGGTCGAATTGCGATTGCCGTGCTTGAAGTTGTACGCAAAGACGCGCCCCGAATCGACCATTGAGGGGATGATGTTTTGACCAAAGTCGTGGGCTGTGTCGCGTTTGGCATCTTCAGAGAGCTGGCGCACGAGAACCTCTGTGCTGAAGATGTAGATGCCCATTGAGGCCAGGGCGAGATTGGGATTGTGTGGTGTGGGTTTGGGGTGGTCGGGTTTTTCTTCAAAGCCGACAATGCGGGATTCATCGTCGATTGCCATGACGCCCAATTCGGTGGCGTTTTTGATGGGTACTTCAATGCAGGCTACTGTGAGATCGGCATTCGCGTTGTTGTGAAAGGCGAGCATTTTGCTGTAATCCATTTTGTACACGTGGTCGCCGCCCAGAATGAGGACGCGGTCGGGACGCTCGCGTTCGAGGATGTCGATATTTTGAAAAATGGCATCGGCTGTGCCGCGATACCAGTTGCCGGCAAGGCGAAATTGGGGCGGGACTTCAAAGATAAATTCGTCGAGTTCGGGATTGAAAATGGACCAGCCGCGTTGCAAATGCCGGTCGAGAGATGTTGACATGTATTGCGTGAGAACATATATGCGGCGCAAGTTGGAG
>MKWU01007071.1_pt1 | contig 10970 bp, 6 predicted proteins | sample 809101 | NCBI WGS metagenome assembly MKWU01 (sample SAMN05860141, study PRJNA318959) | sponge metagenome | host: Aplysina aerophoba | place: Slovenia: Piran, Adriatic Sea, Gulf of Piran | collected 2013-05-07
AGGGCAGGGGCAGCCTGGCGGGAAGCGCGGTCCAGGATCTCGTGATCACAGCCGAGCCGCCGCTTCACCAGGTCCTGCGTGTCGAGGAGACGGAACCCGGCACGCTCGAAGTGGAGCTGCGGCGTGCGGACGGCAGTCCGGCTGGTGGTGTCTGGCTCAACTTCGTCGACGCGGCGGGCGATGTGGTCGGCGGCGGTCTCGCATCGGCCGGCGGGCAGAGAACCCGGAACGTGCCTGCCGGAGAGGTGGCCGTGGTCTGGAACGACGCTGCCGCCTGCGCTGGCGGCGTCGGGTTGGACGTCGAAGAGGACCGTACCTCGACGTTGCGGGAGTCGCTCCCGATGGGCCGGCTGCTCGAACTCCGCTGCCCGGCCGCCGACTGCGCCGGCGAGCCCCTCTCCTTCCTCAGCGTGACGACCGAGTCGGGCGCCGAGATCGCGAGCCACCTGACCGGCGCCGGCGATGCCGTCCGCTTCTCCGAGTCCGGACGGCTTGGCCTCGGCTGCGTGACGCCCGGCTCCTACGAGGTCTCGTTCTGGGCGGCTGGCCGCCGTTGGGGCGCGGAGGCGAACGTCAGCAGCAGGGGACCGGCGGAGGAGCCGGTTGTCGTGAACGGCCGGGAGGCCGGGCTGTAGGGAGTTGGGCCGTCGAAGTTGAAGTCGCAAAGGGAGGTCTTTGTCATGAGGTGGTTGTCTGTTCTAGCGGTACCTGGCATCTTGCTCGTTGCCGTCGCTATCGCCGTCCCTGCTGCTTCCCAGGCGCCCGCGACTCCCGGGCAAGTCGTGGTCCTCGGGGCGAATGGCGAACCCGCCGCCGGGGCCACGGTCACGGTCCTTCGTCCGGCGGCACAGCAGGTTGCCGCTGTCGGAGCGGTCACGCCTCAATCGTCGGCTCAGGGCGCTTCCCCGACGGAAGCGATCCTGCTGCGGACGGCGACGACCGCGGAGGGCGTGGTCAAGGATCACCTGCCCCGGCTTCGCGGGCTTGGCCTGGTCGTAGACCATCCCGCGCACCCGCCGTTCTTTGGCTCGTATCCGAACGAGCCGCCGCCCGGCGTGATCCGGCTTCAAGCCGGGCGAACGGCGAATGGCGTCGTCCGTGAGAGCGAGGACGGAGACACGGTAGCCGGAGCGCGGGTCTGCGCCTTCTGGCGGAATCCAGGGTCTCTCGGTTCGTTCGGACCGACAAAGCGGTGTGTCGACAGCGGCGAACGGGGTCTCTTCGAGCTTGCCGGCCTGCCGGCGGGCCACCTCCAGGCGACGGCTGAGGCACCCGGTTTCGAGACGGACGCCCGCACCGTCGAGCAGGGCCGGCGGCCTTCTCGCATCGTCTTCGAGCTGGTAGCCAAGGACGAGGCGGCCGGAGAGGCGGAGGCCGCGCCGGCGTCGGCCAGTGTTCGGGTGGAACTCGTAGGGGAAGCTGGCGAGCCGATCCGGAACTTCACGATGTGGGCCTTCGGGGTGGTGCAGCGGGGAAGTGCCGGGTCCGCCGTCGAGGACGCGGACGGTCCGGTGTCGGTGCCGATCAACGCCTTTTTCGCCGGCGAGACCGCGATCGACATCGCGTTCCAGGCCGACGACTACCTCCGGTCACCGCTCATCCGGGTCGCACCGATCCCTGGCGGCGAGATTGAACTCGGCCTGATCGCCCTGGACCGCGGGGCGGTCGTGCAGGGTCGGCTCTTCGACGCAGCGGGTGCGGAACCTGCTGCCGGCTGTCTGGTCGAACTCCTCCTGGCGGGTGGCGGCCCAGCGATCCAAACCGCTCGAATGAGAAACCAGCATCTGGCGGTATCCGATGCGGACGGTGAGTACCTGCTCGGTGGTCTTGAGGTGGGCCGCTACTACCTGCGTCTGCAGTGCCCCGACGTGCCGGTTACAGACCGGTTCCTCGTGCTGGGCGCGAGCGAATTGGCGGACCAGGGCGAGTCATGGCTGCACCCGGGCCGCCGTGTCGCGGTCGTCGTCGACGGACTGGGCGGCGGCGCCGTTCGTTTGCTGGACCGGTTCCGGGAATCTGGGGCGCCGATCGTCGACACGCCGCTGCATTCTTCGGCCGAAGCCGGCGCCGGCGAGCGGGGCGACAAGGAAACGAGTGTTCGGGCCGAGTTCCTGGCCGCTCCGGGCACCTATCGTCTGGAGGTGGCGGATGAGACAGGCGGGCTTCGCGTCTCGCAGGAGATCGCTGTCGAGGAGGGCCTGGCCGACGTTCAGACGGTGGATGTGCGGTTACCGACACGGACGATCCGCAGCGTGCTGGTTCTGGATGGGCGACCGGTGTCCGGGGGAACCGTTTCCTTCGGCAGCGTGTTGGACCCGAGGCGGAGTTCCTCGATTTTCATGATCGTCACCCAGGGCGGCCATCAACGCGCGTTCCCCGGGGGTGCGGGTTCTGTCCGGAGATTGTCCGGTGAGGTGGGCCCGGATGGCGCCTTTGCCGTTGAGAGGGTCCCAGCGGGCCTGTTGTGGATGACCTGGTCTCCGGGCGACGGGACCAGTGTCGGACGCCTGTGGTCGGCGGACCCACTACCCCAGGTTGACCTGAGCGGAGTCCGCGTCGCAGGTCAGTTGTTCGATGAGACGGGAGCGCCTGCCGCTGGTCAGGTCTCCTTGCTCGGCGATCTGGGGAGGATGGTCGCTTACGCCGAAACGGACGACCGCGGGAGCTTCGAACTGCCGCCTGCGCCGCCGGGCTCGTACCGGCTCAAAGCCGATGTCGGCCTGTCGCCGACGCTGGTGGGCCGTGGAAGGAGCGGCGTCACCGGAAGAGTGACGCAGGACCTCCTACTCGGGATCGATCCGCCGCCGCACCAGTCGCTGAGAGTCAACAACGAGGAGCCGGGCGTGGTCGAAGTGGAGCTTCGGTGGGCCGGAGGAGCTCCCGCAGGTGGTGCGTGGCTGCACCTGGTGAACACCTCAGGCGATGTGGTCGGCACCGGGCTGGCGACCGCTGCCGGCAGCTACGTGAATCCGAAGGTGCCCACTGGCGACGTGTCGGTGGTCTGGAACGACGCTGCCGCCTGCGTCGGCGGCGTGGGGTTGAACGTCGAAGAGGGCCGTTCGTCCAGGGTACGGGAGTCGTTGGCGATGGGCCGTCTGCTCGAGCTCCGTTGCCGTGCCTCCGACTGCGCAGGCGAGCCACTCTCCTTCCTCAGCGTGACGACGGAGTCGGGCGCCGAGATCGCGAGCCACCTGACCGGCGCCGGCGAGGGCGTCCGCTTCTCCGACAACGGCCGTCTCGGCCTCGGTTGCGTGACTCCCGGCGCCTACGAAGTCTCGTTCTGGGCGGCTGGCCGCCGCTGGGGCGCGGAGGTGAATGTCAGCAGCACGGGACGGGCGGAGGAGCCGGTGATCGTCAGCGGCCGGGAGGCTGGGCTGTAGTTTGCGGGCTACGGCGCGCCGGCGAGGAGGGTCTGCAGCACCTGCGCCGGTTGCGCGAAGTCGTTCGCTCCGCCGAAGCGGCCGACCTCCTCGCCGTCGCGGTAGACGATTGCCATTGGCAGGCCGGTGACCCCGTTGCCCTTGACTTCAGGGTCTTCCCAGCCGCCCGGCGGTGCGTCGAGGCCGTAGTAGTCGAAGGCGATGTTCGAGCCCTCGAGGCCGGCGTTGACGTCGAGCAGGTTGGGCAGGACCCGCTTGCAGACGCCGCACCAGGAGCCGAAGAAGACGCGGACCCGGGCCGGTCCGGCTTCGCGTAGCGCGGTCATCGCCGCGGGATTCGGCTGGAAGGCTTCCATGCCGGCGCGGTAGCCGGGCGAGTGCTCCAGCAGTTCGCCGAGGCTGCGGTCGCCCAGGAGGGGCGGCCGGGGGAGGATGCGAACGGTCCGACCTTCGATCGGTAGGTCGATGGTGGCCTGGTCCGGCGTCGCGTCGCCGACGTAGGTCTTGCCCGGTTCAGCGACGATGTCGTAGCCGGGCCCGGAAGCCAGGAGGTCGGAGCCTTGGAGCCGATCGACGGCCATGCTCCGCGCCCACAACAGGACGGGCTCGCCGAGAGAGTCGCTGAGGATCAGCATCGCCGCGGCCCGCTGGGAGAGGTAGAGCCTGGCGTCGGAATCGGCCTCGCCGTCGATTTCGAGGATGTACTCGTCGATCGGCATGAACGCGCTCAGCACCGGGTGCGGCGTGGATTGGGCGGCTGCCGAAACGGCCACGGCGGCCAGCAGGGCCGGAAGAAAGCAAAGGGCGGCAGCGATCCGGTGGCTCGTCACGGCGGAGGATGCTAGCAGCCCGTCGTGCCGGCTGAGGGCGCGAAACGGCCAGCCGGGTCGCTTGCGGAACGGCGCGCATTGTCGGGATAATGGACCGGCGTCGAGGGCGAGCGACCCCCGATGCGAGACACTGACCTGGAGCAAGCTGGGGGAGAGGGCCGGCTGGTCGGGGCTCCACGATTCTGGACCTGAACAGGAGTGAGTTGGAATGACGACCGTTGATCCCCCGGCAATCAATGACGACTGGGTGGCGTGGCGAGCCCGAGTCGACGAACGGCTTCGCAGTATCGAGAGGCATGGCGCCACGAAGGAAGATCTCGCGAAACTCAAGGAAGCCCTGACCTGGCGGATCATCCTGGCGATGGGCGGCTTCGCGACCATCGTGACGGTGTTGGATCGGCTCCTTCCGTGAGGGCCGGCTAGCGACGGAGCGTTCCGTAGCCGCGCAAGCTGCTGGCGCTAGCGCGGCAGAAGGTCGCTCTTCCGCTTGAGCCGGAACGACCGCACAGTTCTGCAGGAAGTGGCGGCAGGAGTGGGCGGACCATGCCGAACCGCGCCCTGGCTCGCGCCCAGGTCATGGATCGATTGACCATCGGAGCCTGACGTCGCCGCGCCAGGCCGCCGAGCGGGAGTTGGAGGCGCAACGGCCAGCGCGAGGCGGAAGCCAGGCACCAGCGGGAAAGGGAGCGGGACGCAGGCGCGCGACCGCGGTGGATGTGGCGTTTGGTCCCGTGACGGGTGGGGTTCTGGCGGGCCACAGAGGTACGACCGCGTAGAAGCCGCCTTACGCAAAACCGCCGCCTCGGCGCTCGACCAGAGGCGGTGGCCTTCATGGCTAGCTGGTCTGAGCCAAATCAGTAGCAATTCTCGGCGATCTGGAGGTTCATTTCATGCCTGCCACCGACATCGGAGTGACGGACACCAGCGATGTGGAATCCCTCGTGCACGAGAGTCGCTACTCTGCCGGGCGCGGACAGCTTCCGACATGGTGGTCCGAGGTTGGGTCCGACCGAGTGCTCTGATCCCTGGGTGCGCCGGCGTTGACATGACAGGGAGGCGGGCACGAGGGAACTCGGAGCTGAGGTCGATCTCAGACGCCTCATGTTCGCTAGGTGAAGGCAGCGCCATGTTCGGGCGGATCAGCTTGGCTGATTCCCGACTCGCCACACTTCGAGGCACCTCGACAACGAGCGACGAACCGTAGCCGCCGGTGTAGATCTCAGCGCGGATCGAGTGATTTGTGTAGTCCACGCGAAGTTGGTACTCCAGACCCTCGTAATCACCTCTCGCGTCGATGGACCGCCAGAGTCTTCCGTCCGGCTCCAAAGGCAGCAGTGCGTACCGCGTCTGTCGGGCGGCGTGGTAGGACGACCATTGGTCGGCACCACCTACCACTCCGTACAGATGGCCATTGACGGCGAAGACAGCGGGTTTGTACACGCCATCCAGGTCAGGCTTTCCGGTCGCCGGAAAGCGTACTTGGGTGCCAACGCTGATGGAAAAACGCTCGGGTCTTGTGGCAACTCGCCTCCCGACCTCCGAAGTCAGGATGACCGATCCGCTTCTGAGGTCGACTAGTTCCCAAGATTCTGGTACAAGCCAGAGATCGTTGCGGTGGTCTCGGGCACGGTCGTCTTCGAAAAAGTAGCGGAGCAACAAGACTTCGCCAATGCGAACCGCCTTCGGGTAACCACGGCCATTGCGGAGGTACTCGACTAGCAGCCCGACATTGTCCTCGGCGTAGTCAAGAAAGGGCAACTCGCAGACTGCGTCGCCGTGCACACCGCGGTTGCACGAGGCGACGGGGAACTACCAGAACTGCTCAAGCCGACGAGACCTAGGATGGTCAGTAGAACGATCCTAGGTTGCTCGAATCTCCTCGTCTGGCCTCCTTTACCTCCGCGTTTTCTCTGGTTGTTTTTCTTGGTTGCGGGCCGGTAGACGGAAAACGGATCGCCCGCGCACCCTATCGAGCGCGGAGCGTCCACCGCGGCCGTGGCGATCGCCGGCGCGGTCCGCAGGAACGCCGGCTAGGGCCGGGGCCAGGTCGCGGGTCTTCGCCGCGAGGACGCGCTCGCCGCGGCAGCCGCGGCAGCGGCCGAGGGAACCGTCTCCGGACTCCGCGACGCGGCGCTCCTGCGCACGATGAGCGACGCTCTGCTCCGGGCCTCCGAAGTCGCCGCCACCAGAAAGGTCAGACGCCGGCGCTTCGCGCCGGATGCCGGCCAGAGGGCCGGCGCACCCGGTCAGGCCACGCGCGAGCCGAGGGACTGCTCGTCGAGCTGGTCCAGTAGCTGCTTCGCCCGCGTCTTCGCGGTGGCGATCGTGCGCTCCTTGACGCCTTCGTAGCCACGGATGGAATCGGGCAGTTTCGCCGCCTCGACGACCAGCGTCGCGGATTCGGCGTCGAGCCGGTCGATCGCGCGGTACAGAAGTTCGCGGTACCAGTCGAACAGGGCGCGCTCAAGCCGGCGGTGGCGGGTGGCGCCGAAGATGTCGAGGACGGTGCCGCGGAGCCGGCGCGCCCCGTAGAGCAACCGGAAAATCGGCCGTGACCAGGCACCGAACCTGATCTTCCGCCCCCAGCCCATGCGCCGCAGGGTCGGCGGGTGGAGGAGGACCCGGCGAGTGACCGGACCGTCGTAGTCGTTGGCGATCTGGTCCCAGATCGGGTCCTGCAGCCACAGGCGCGCGACCTCGTATTCATCCTTGACCGCGAGCAGCTTGAAGCCGTAGCGGGCGGCTTCTTCGCGCACTTCCGTGTGGCCAGGGAGTCTCGCTTCCTCGGCCTGCCCGATTTCGTCGACGAACCGCAGGTAGCGCTCGGCGATTACCGTGCCCTGGTAGAGGAGCAGGTCGGCGATCCGACCGGGCAGGAGCCGATCGAGCTCGCCTCCCCGGGGAGCGCCCTGGACCATGCGAGCGAGTGCCGTCCCGAACTTTGGCGCCCAACGCTCGATCCTTGCGCGGGCGGCCTCCTGGGCCGACGCGGCGGTCTGTGCCGGGGGGCCCTCGAGACCTGCGGCGCTTCGGAACCGCTGCCGGTCCGCGACGGAGAGCCGGCCGTAGCGGAAGGCCTGGATGTTGTCCTCGACCGCCACGCCGTTTGCCCGCAACGCTTCCTCGATGAAGCGGGACTGGAGCGGCAGCAGGCCCTGCTGGTAGGCGGCGCCGACCAGGAAGATGTTGCCGGTGACGCTGTTGCCAAGCAGCCGTTCCGTGGCGGCCTCCGCGTCGACGAAGTAGCTCCGGTCGCTGTCGGTGAACAGGGCGAGTCGTTTGCGCAGTTCGTCGAGCGGCGGCATGCGCGCGGCGCTGTCGGTGATCACGGCTGCCGGGCTGATGCCGGCGGTGTTCGCGACGACGGCGGTCGTCTCCTTCGAGAACCGCTTGATGTTGTCCGTGGCGACCGTGGCGAGCAGGTCGAACGACAGGGCCAGGTCGGCCTCGCTTTCGCCGAGCTTGTTCGCCCGGTCGATCGGCTTGCTGCTGAGCAGGAGGTTCGAAACCACCGCGCCGCCCTTCTGGGCGAGGCCGGTCTGGTCGAGATGGACCGCGTACCGGCCTTCGAGCAGCGCCGCGGTGACCAGGATCGCGTCGACGGTCACGACGCCGGTGCCGCCGATGCCCACGAGCAGAGCTCTGAAGGTGGCGTCGTCGGGCAGTTGACGGACGGGCTCCGGCGTTTCGTCTTCACCTAGCGGCGCGGCCGCGGCGCGTCGCACCGGCTTCGTGGCCGCCCCCAGGTCGACGGTCATGAAGGCGGGGCAGTCGCCCTCGATGCACGAGTAGTCCAGGTTGCAGGATGACTGGTGGATCTGGGTCTTGCGCCCGTACTCCGTCTCGAGCGGCGCGACCGACAGGCAGTTCGACTTCGCGGCGCAGTCGCCGCAACCCTCGCAGACCGCCGGGTTGATGTAGACCCGCTGGCTCGGCGTCTCCTGGATGCCGCGCTTGCGCTCTCGGCGCTTCTCCGCGGCGCACTGCTGGTCGTAGACGACGGCCGTCGGACCCTTGATCGCGCGGAGCTCCTTCAGCACGTCGTCGTAGTCGCGGCGATGGCGGATCTCGACGCCGTTGTCGTCGCGGTGGGGGAAGCGCTCCAGGTCTTCGGTCACCAGGACAACCCGCTTCATGCCCTGGATCTGGAGCTGTTTCGCCACGCCCGTCGAACTCAGCAGTCCCACCGCGTCCTGGCCGCCGGTCATCGCGACCGCCGCGTTGTAGAGGATGCGGAAGGTCATGTGGAGGTTGGCGGCGATGCAGGCCTCGATCGCCTTGCTGGCGGAGTGGGCGTAGGTGCCGTCGCCGACGTTCTGGAAGACGTGCTCCTGCTCGGTGAAGGGCGCCAGCCCGATCCAGCAGGCGCCCTCGCCGCCCATCTGCGGCAGCCAACTCACTCCCCGGTCCATCCACATCGCCATCGCGTGGCAGCCGATGCCGCCGCCGGCGTAGTTGGAGCCCTCGGGCAACTGGGTCGACGTGTTGTGGGGGCAGCCGCTGCAGAAGTAGGGCGTGCGCGGCAGCGCGGCCGGCAGGGACGTCGCCAGGTCGGCGGACTCGGCGCCGGTCCGCAGGCGCGCAAGGTTCTCTGGCGCTACGGCGCCGGGCAGCCGCTGCTCCAGGTAGGCGCCGAGGATCAGGGCCATCTGGTGGCCCTCCAGCTCGCCGTGCATCGGGAACAGCGCCTCGCCGTCCGGCGTCTCCTTGCCGCCCACGAGCGGCCGGTTGGGCAGGTTGTACAGCGTCTGTCGCACCTGGGTCTCGATGAAGCCCCGTTTGTCCTCGACGACGACGATCTCGTCGAGGCCGTCGGCGAACTCGCGCAGCCGTCGCGATTCGATCGGCGCGATGCAGCCGAGCTTCAGAACGCGGATGCCGTGGCGGTCGAGCGCGGCTTCGTCCAGGCCCAGCAGGTTGAGCGCGAGACGCAGGTCGCGGTAGGGCTTGCCGGCCGCGATCAGGCCCAGGCGGTCGCCGGGGCTGGCGCAACGAATGCTGTCGAGGCCGTTGGCGTGGACGTACTCCAGGGCGGCCACCGTGCGCTCCGTGAAGATCTGGCGCTCCATCTCGACCGTATGCGGCGGCAGCAGCCGCATGTCGAGGTGCTTCTGGAACGGCCGGCCGTCGATTTCGAGATCCGGCAGAACCGGCGGCGCCGTCCGGGGCAGGTCGATGATCGCGCCGCCGTCGGCGACGTTGGTCACGATCTTCAGGGCCGTCCACAAGCCGGAGAACCGGGACAGGGCGATGCCGTGCAGGCCGAACTCCAGGACTTCGGCCGGGTCGCCCGGATACAGCACTGGCATCGAGAGGTCATACAGGCTGATCGTGCTGTCGCCGGGAATCGTCGAGCTCTTGCAGGCCGTGTCGTCGCCGGCCAGCACGAGCACGCCGCCGTGCTTGCCGGTGCCGATGAAGTTGCCGTGGCGGAAGGCGTCCCCGGTGCGGTCGACGCCGGGGGTCTTGCCGTACCAGATGCCGACCACGCCGTCGTAGCGCTGGTGGGGGAACCGCTCGAGGAGCTGGGCGCCGTAGATCGACGTCGCCGCGGTCTCCTCGTTGATCCCCGGCTGGAAGACCACGTCGTGTTCGGCCAGCAGCCGGCCGTTCCGCATGAGCTGCTTGTCGTATTCGCCGAGCGGCGATCCGGGGTAGCCGCTGATGAACGCACCGACTCTCAGGCCGGCGTCGCGGTCCCGGCGGTGCTGGTCCATCGGCAGCCGGACCAGAGCCTGGATACCGGTTATCGCCACGCGGCCTTCAGTGAGCGTGTACTTGTCGTCTAATGAGAAGGCCGTCATTACCCCTTAGCCTACCGCGACCGGGCGGCCGCTGTCCGGTTTTCTGAAGTGGTCGAGCAGGGCGCCGACTACCTGGGACGGTGAGTCGTCCGCCAAGATGGCCAGGAAGCCAGGCTGGGCGCTACGAGTCGCCGCGAATCCGGGCGAACCACTCGTGACCGGACGCTGCGGTCCGGCCGCGGAGGACGGTCTGTTTGATCGACCGAACTCCGTTCCTGGGGTAACCGGCAATCGTCGCGGAAAGTTCCCGTGCCCGGTTCAGGACTTGATCGTCGGCTGTGACTTCGGCCGCCACGCCCATCCGCTCGAGCTCTGTTCCGGTGTAGCGCCGGCCGACGATCGCGAGTCGAGCCGCCACGCTCTCGGGGTGACGCAGCCGCAGCCAGGCCATGTTCATCGGCGCCGCCATGCCCATCTGGATTTCGCCGACATGGAGGAACGCCTGCTCGCCGGCCACGAGGAGGTCGGCGGCAAGCGCCAGCGCGGAACCGGCGTTGATCGCGAAGCGTTCGAGCGCGGCCACGATCGGCTTCGGGCAGTCGTAGAGCGCCGCGTGGACGTCGAGCCAGAGACCGCTGAAGGCGGGCATCCACTCAGGGGGCGGGTCGGCCCGGAACTCGCCGAGGTCGAGGCCGGAGCAGAAGGCGCCGCCCGCGCCGCGCACCAGGAGGACGGCTACGTCGTCGTCCTCGGTCGCGGCGACGATCTCGGCGTGCAGCCGGGATGCCAGCGGCCCGGTCACCGCGTTGCGGCGGGCCGGCCGGTTGAGCACGATCTCGGCGACACCGCCCTCGCGGGTCGAGTAGACCGGATCGTCGGGGGAGGACATGTCAGTCGTCCTGGGCGTCGACGAACCAGTCTCCCGGCAGTGGTTGGCCTTCGTACAGGCGTCCCTGGAACCGCCTCATGCCGTGGAGCCAGCGGTCGATGTCGGTCCCCTTGCGGCGGACGTACTC
>MKWU01007072.1_pt1 | contig 10969 bp, 8 predicted proteins | sample 809101 | NCBI WGS metagenome assembly MKWU01 (sample SAMN05860141, study PRJNA318959) | sponge metagenome | host: Aplysina aerophoba | place: Slovenia: Piran, Adriatic Sea, Gulf of Piran | collected 2013-05-07
ACGAGGCTGTTCTCGTCATCGCCAAGATCGAATCGGCCCTCGGCGTACGGAACATCGAAGCCATCGTGTCGGTGGATGGCATCGACGGCATCGTCTTCGGACCCGGCGACTTGGCCGCGACGATGAACCTTCACGGTCAATGGGAGCACCCGGAAGTGATTGCCGCCATGGAGACCGTGATCGAAGCCGCCCTGGCCCGGGGCCTCGCCGTTGAACCAGCGATCATGCCGAAAGACAAGGCCGATTACGAGCGCGAGCGCCTAAGAGACATTCAGATCTTCGGCTCTACGAGAGCGAGCGAGTACAACCTGCTGAAATCGGCGGCGACGCAGGCCATCGAGCCTTACCAATAGGCGAAAGCAATGCATGTCGACGGTGACGCTCGATCAACGACATAGACCCGCACGATCTCGAATACGTACGGCCCATGTAGAGAGGGTCGGTCTAACCTGCATTTCTCACCACCCGACGGCCGGAGCGCACGATACGACCGCCATGACTTCGTTGCGCTTGCTTGCCGTGCTCGACGTACTGTCAAGTATGCCTGCGCACGCCAAGCGGCGCGCGCCTCGTCCTGACGGCCCTCTCACGCACTTCGCCTCGCCACGTGGTGAGAAATGCAGGCTTACACGGGCTTGGGTTCGCGAGCTCTGCAACAAGACTCGGTGACCAATGCTTTCTGCGACAATCAACCCCGTTGAACGGATCTCTCAAAAGCCTGCTGCATCATCGAGGACCGGCTGGTCTCCTGGTACTGGGGGTTCTGCTCACCATGTCGTGTAGCAGCCCACACGATCCTGCCGCCGATCCTGCCGCTTTGGCTCTGGCGATTCGCAACACCAGCGTTTGGGATAACCGCTCCGGCAGTTTTCTCCCAAGTCGGACGGTTCTCATCCGCGGCCACCACGTTGTCAGAGTAGACCAGGCCGAAGAAGCCGAGCTGCCACCTGAGACCCAGGTCCTGGATGGGCAGGGCAAATTCCTCATCCCGGGCCTCATAGATGCGCATGTTCATCTGACGCACGTGCTTTACCAGGCGGGAATGACTGCGGACGAGATCCTGCCCTACTTCCTTGCCAACGGGGTCACCAGCGTCCGCAGCACCGGCGACAACGTCGTGGCGCAGAGTCTGCTCCGGCGCTGGGCGGAAGAGAATCCCGACATGTCTCCGCGACTGTTTCTCGCAAGCTGGCTGATCGGGAATGCTCCCCCCATCCACAAGGACATCGGATGGAGTCTGACCTCGCCCGCCGAAGTGCCGGCGTTCGTCAACGACATGTCCAAATGGGGCGTGACGACACTCAAGATCTATGCGAACTGCTTGCCCTCAGTGGCGCGCAAAGTGATCGAAGAAGGCCATAAGCGAGGGTTTGTCGTCACGGGGCATCTGAGCAGCTATCCGGTTCAAGAGGCGATTCAAGACGGAATCGACAGCCTTGAACACATCGAGTCCGTCTCCGATTTCCTTCGCGCGGACCCAAAAGACCGCCATAGCCTCGACATTGAGAGCGCCAAAGCGCGCAAACTCGTCCGCACCATTGCCGACAGCGGCGTCTTTGTCGATCCCACGCTTGCGGTGTTTTGGGGCACGTTGTTTTTTGTTGATGTCGAGGAGATCGTGAATCACCCCGACAATCTCGGGATGCCTGGCCGCCTGAGAGATTTCTGGGCGGAGGACCGCAAGAGACGGTTGGCGAACTACAGCGCCGGCCCTCTTGAGACGAGGCGGAGAACCTTCAGGAAATATCAGGATCTGGTCGGGATGCTGCATCAGGCGGGAGCAAAAATCCTGGTTGGAACCGACGCCCCCGAGCCTCAGGTCGCACCGGGATACTCTTTGCACACGGAAATGGAACTCCTGGTGGAGAGCGGCATGTCTCCGGCCGCCGTGCTCCAGGCTGCAACGCGCGCCAACGCGGAAGTGCTTCGACAAGAGAACCATCTCGGCGGCATCGAGCCCGGAAAGCGCGCGGACCTGGTGCTGTTAGAAGCGAATCCCCTCCAAGATATTCGCAATACGCGAAAGATCGATCGCGTGATCAACGGGGGAGAGGCGCTGCTTCCGTCAGAGATCCTCGAGCGAAGGGCTGCCCGTGCACGGCCGGAGGATCGCTAGACCCTGCCGCCGCAAGCCGACACCGTCTGACCGGTGATGAAACTGGACTCTTCCGAGAGCAGGAACCGGACGACGACGGCTATTTCGTAAGGTTCCGCCATTCGGCCCAGGGCAGTCAGTCCTATCAGATGAGGGACATCCGGATTCGCCGACAGGGACAAGCGGGTGTTGGTAAGACCGGGCGCGACGCAGTTGACCCGCACATTGTACGGCGCGAAGGCCAGTGCGCAATGCCGCGTAAAGGAGTTGACCGCTGCTTTGGTGGTGGCATAGTGAATCATCTCTTTCTTGCGGACAAGTCCTGCCAGCGAAGAAACATTCACGATGCGGCCGAAACGGCGCTCGATCATTTCATCCTTGACGGCCCAGGTAACGAGAAACGGCCCGTCCACGTTGACCTCGAACATGCGCTTCCAACTCTCAAAGCTGAGCTGATCGTGAGCCACAGATTCGGCGATACCGGCATTGTTTACGAGCAAGTCGATAGGCCCCAACTTTTCCCGAACTTCGGCCACCATGCGCTCGACATGGTCTTCTCGAGACACGTCAGCTTGGACAATCATGGCCTTTCCGGCGTTTTTTTCGACCGCCGCCAGCGCCTCGTTCGCGGCTTGCTCGTTCGTCTGAAAGTTGATGGCGACGCGCGCTCCGCCTTCCGCAAGGGTTTCGCAGACAGCCCGCCCGATGCCACGCGAGCCGCCGGTGACCAGGACCGTGCGGTTTTCGAACACCTGTTGACTCATCAGGTTCGCCCCGCTAGTTTTTTTCTTCGCTGCCAAGGTTCACCTTCGAGTCAAGTTGACGCGACGATCAGTTGTCCGGCTTGTCGGTCTGAGGACTTCCTCGCTAGCACTCCTGCCTTGAACTCGATCGGCGTCACAGCGTGTGGATCAGTCCCTGTTCCCGCAGGGCCACGACCGTCTTCTCGAAGGCCTCTGTCGCATCTTCGATATCACGCTCGGTGTGAGCCGAGCAGAGCGCACCTCCGGTCGAACTCATGTTGTCGACGCCGTGATATCGGAGGCGCCGCTGGTACTCCTTGATCAGTTGCCCCGGCATCCCCTTCAGCCTTTTGGCGTCGGTCGTATAAAGATCCTGCCGTGATTTCACGTCACGGATTCTGGTTTGATCGGTTTCAAAGTAAACGTGAAAGGTCGAGCATGGGCCGTAGACATAGCCGGCAATGCCGTGTCTCTCCAGCACGTTCTCCCAAGCTACGTGAAGTTTCCTGGTGATCGCGTTTGCCTTCTCGATGGGCTGACCTGTCGCCACTTGCTTGAGGACGGCGACGCCGGCGGCGGCCGCAAGCGGAGACGCGTTGAAGGTCCCGAGGTGAGTCACACGCTCAAAGCGGTCGTGCTGCGGATCCCCGGTTTGATCGAGCACCTTCATGACGTCGGCGCGTCCAACAACCGCGCCTCCCGGCATGGCGCCCGCAAGGATCTTTGCGAAGCACGAGAGATCCGGCAAGACGCCGTATAGTTCTTGCGCCCCGCCGGGGCTGAAGCGGAAACCGGTGACCACCTCGTCGAAAATCAGCACGACGCCATGGCGGGTGCAAATATCACGCAGTCCCCGCAAGAAATCGGGATCAATCGTAACGCGCCCCCAGGAAGCTCCGGACGGCTCAAGGATGGCTGCGCCGATTTCCACATGGCTAGCAAGAGTGTCCTCGACCAATTGCAGGTCCCCGTCGGGGATCGCGACGATGTTTCCTCTCACACTGCCAGGGACTCCGAGCGATCCGTCGGCATCGAACGGAGGCTGGAAACCGTGCACCACGTCGTCGTGCCAGCCGTGAAAATGTCCTTCAAACCGCAACAGTTTGGTGCGCCGGGTGAAGGCGCGCGCGACCCGGATGGCCAACAGGGTCGCCTCGGACCCCGAGTTGACAAACCGCACCCGCTCCGCTGAAGGAACCAGCCTTTGAACCAACTCGGCCCATTCGATCTGCAAGGGGTGGTCGTTTCCGAAATGCGTTCCCCGGTCCATGACCGCGGCAATGGCCTCGAGGACTTCAGGCGCCGCATGGCCCAGCAGCAGCGCTCCGTTCCCCATCAGGAAATCGACGAACTCCTTGCCATCGACATCCCATTTGCGGCCTCCTTTCCCCCGTTCGATATACATCGGTAAGGGTGTGGCGTACCGCAGATCATGACCCACCTTTCCCGCGAGAACCCGTGACGCACGTTCAAACCAAGCCGTCGAATTCACACAGTTGGCAGCGTAGGCCGCCGGCGCATCGCTTACAGTTGACATGCGAATGTTCCTGTAGAAAGTATCTACCCAAAATCACCTGATTAATTCTATCTCCGCTTCAACATTCGCTCAAGAGCCTGTCACCGGGAGGCCTGATTTGCAAGAGTAATGCACCACCGAGTGAGAAAGTTCTTTGGTCGCTCGGGTTCTGCTACATTGACCCTGCACCGTGTTCATCGACCAAGCAGAACACAGTCCGTGTCGCCACCTGCTTGATTTTTCACCATAAGAAGCCGTCCCCTTCGACGACCTGCAAAGAAACCTGGGTTGCTGTTAGAGGAGATGAGCTAACAGCCCGTGGCAAAAGTCACGCGGGCAGCGTTACACGCCCCGGGGCTGATGGCGTAACGCCTAGCCGTTCCAGGAACGTGGCGCCGCGCTCTCCGCGTTTTTTCTTCGAAGCCGAGTGGGAGTGGCGCGTAACCCTTTGGGCGACGGACATTTGAGGTCGTCGGCTTTGTCGTTCGTCGGAGGAGATCACCCGGACCGTCATCCTCCTCACTTCGCGCCGATCGACCGCAGAAGTCCGCCGCGCCTTCCACGGGACTTCTGCCACGAACTGCTAACAGGTTCATCCGCGGGCGTTCGTCTCGGCGATACCTGCCAGTTTCCGCATTTCCGCTGCAATCGGATGCTCTTGCCAAGGCCACAGCCATCTTGTCTTCGGCACGAAGACGACCTTGTCTCCGAATCCGATGTCATGGTCAAAGGTGATGATGACGTCCTTTGTCTTTGCCCAGCGGCTTCCTTTTACCTGTGATATCGAGGTCAGCGGAACACTTACGTCGCGCGAATAGTTGGAGATGATAAGTACGTCATGGTCCTGGATTACCTTGCGGAGCCGGGAGCCGTGCCAGAAGAACAAACACGCCCCGAGGACGGCAACACCGAGGATTATCTCGTAGTAGTCAGTTGCGGCTTTGATAAAAGGCGCGAAGAACACCAACAATAGAAACCACGCCAGAGGCGTGAAAAACCGGTAAAAAGGGGTGGCTCTCGAAGACAAGACCCGCACTATCCGCCAGTTTAGCCATAGATCAGACAGGCCGTCAATTTCGCAGCTCAAAAAGCGGCCATTCCAGCCGGCGGGGAGACGGACCGGCTGTCGGTCGAGGTACAGTGACGCATCCGTTAAAGCAGTTCACCAGGTGGAGTCAGTGGATGTCGGGGACAGGCGGGGAAGGGCTGTCTTTGGTTCATGAAGGCGTCGCTCGTTCGCGCTCCATGGCGATCAGGACAAGATCATCCTCACCACAGGACGCCGAAGACCATAAACCCCGATGCCGTCACCAAGAGTGCGGCTGAAAGAGCCGGTTGGGCCCACCAGGGAATTCGTCTACTTGCGGCGAACGGCGAGGCAACCATCTCCGGCAGCGCCTCGCCTGAGTGGGAGGGCCAGGCGGATGGGCGAGCTGCGGGTCGAGTCTCCTGTTGATTCCAGCCAAGCAGCAGCGAAGCAGCGAGCATTGCCGCCGCGGTGATTCCCACGCTCCACGAATAGGCGGCGAATCTCTCCGTCAACCAGAAAGGCAGCAGACCGGGTGCGTCGGCGCTGCCCCCCAGATTGGATGCCGCCAACCCATAGACCGCACCGGCGATCAACCCCACGAGACCGCTGCGTCGATGCATCGGGGTCAATACTCCCATCAGATAAACGGTCATCAACGGGGTGACGAACACGCTGGTGATGCGCACGAAGAAATCAACGATGTTCGACGAGACGAGGATGAACGGAACATAGGCGAATGACACGGCCACGATCATGATCGTGGCGGCGCGGCTGACCGCCAGGTAATGGCTCTCCTTGGCCCCGGTAACAAGAAACCGGCCATAGATGTCGCGAGTAAAGACGGCCGAAAGAGCTGCCCCGATCCCTTCGAATGTACTTACGGCCGAGGCTATCACCCCGGCTACGACGATTCCCTTGACACCGCTGCCAAGGTACTGATCGACCAGGCGGGGGTAGATGAGGTCGGGCTGCGCCAATCCGGGCGACAGCGCCCTTCCGAAAATGCCCAGCGTGGAACTGAAGTAGCCTGACAGAATGATCAGGCCGCTGCCGACGACCACGCTCATCCTCAGGTCCCACATCGAGCGGGCCCCGAACATCTTCATGGTCTGGGTATGGTTGACGACGAAATACCCCACGGCGATCAAGCACCATCCGATCACTACGACGGCGGCGGGGCTTCGTCCGGCACGCTGTCCGCCCATCCGCAACAGCGTCTCGGCCTGGGCGGCTCCTTCCTGCCTCACGAGTGCCTCGGTGGCGCCTTGGAGACCTCCGACTTCCTGCCAGATGGACAGCCACAGCACGACGATGGCCGATAACATCATCGCGCTCAGCAAGACATCCGCCGCGGCGACGGTCTTCAAGCCGCCCCAAGCTGAATACAGGGTCGTCCCGGCAGCCACGATCACGACCAGCAACCAGGCGGCTTGCGAGTCGAGATGCACGACTTCGGTAAAGACCAGGTGCAAGGCGACGGCGACGACGGCCAGAGCGCTTGTTCGGTACTGGATCTGGACCAGAGCGCTGATGACCCGCATGCCGGGACCGTAGCGGCCCTCGAGATACTCGGCGTTGGTGAACAGCCCCGTGCGGTACATCGTCGGCACAACAAGAAAGGCCGCGATCACGCCGCCCACGCCGACACCGAAGATGAGTCCGCTGATCATCACCAGGCCGTCCTTATAGGTGGCGCCGTTCATGGCGATGTACTCGCCGCCGTCGACGCTTGTGGCGAACATCGATACGCCCACCATCCAGAACGGCAGGGTGCGGCCCCCGAGGAACCAGTCCACGTTGGTCCTGGTCTTTCGCGAGCGGTTCCCGGCAAAGCCGAAGACCAGCAACATCAGGCCTGCGACGATGGCCCAGTCGAGATTCGTCATCACCTGTCCGGGACGCCCGAAAGCACAGTAAGTCCGATTACAAGAAGGGCGACCATCGCAATGTGTGAATCGGATGATGCAGGGTGACGGTCAGGCGCGGTTGCCGCTGCCCCAGGCGGAGGTAAACAGTTCCCCTTCGATGAAGCGATGGGGCCGGAAGGCGTGGATATCGATCTCCGGTTCGAGCCCGGCGATCATCTTGCTCAGCGACTCGGCGATCGGCGGTCCCAGCTTGAAGCCGTGCCCGCTGCCCCCGAACGCCGCATAGTAGCCCTCCAGGCCCGGCTCGGGGCCGATCAGCGGATGCCAGTCATCCGTGACGGTATACATCGAGGCCCAGCCCTTCACATACTGCTGTTCCCGCAGCGCCGGCATCCTTTCAAACACCCCCTTCTCGATGCGGCTCCGCTGCGCGTCGTCGATCAACGGATCGTAGTCGTCGATGTCGAGCGGCTCGATCTCCTTGGGCGGCCCCAGCCCGGCCAGCACCTGATCGTCGCCGTGCGGCCGCAGGTAGACCTGCAGGTTGGGGTCGGCGATCACCGGGAAGCTCCCGCAGCCCGGCGGCCGTTGCAGGACCAGATCGGTCTCGCGGCTCCAGCGCAATGAGTAGTTCAGCCCCACCGTCAGCCCCAGCGCGCGCCCCCAGCCGCCCGCGGCGTTGACCGCCACCCCGGTTGCGATCGTCCCCTGATCGGTCTCGACGGCCGTCACCCGCCCTGCCTCGAAACCGATGCGCGTCGCCCGGACTCCTTCGTAAGCCCGCAGGCCCCAGTCCTTCGCGCGGCCCACCAGATTCGCCGTCGTCTTGACCGGATTGACGTATCCGGAAAGCGGCTCGTAGATCCCGAACAGCACGTCGTCGACGTTGAGCAGCGGCGCCAGCTCCTGGACCTGAGCGCGCGTAACCCGCTCCGCCAGCACCCCCGCCGGCCGCTCGATCGCCAGCAACTGCTCGCCCGTCGCAGCCGCCTTCTCCGCAAAGATGCAGCAATAGCCGGTGCGCCGGAACTCGCAGTCGCCCCCCAACTCCTGCTCGGCGTTCTCGAACATCTCCCGCGCCCGCAACGCCAGCCGCAAGGTCAGCGGATTGGAGTAGAACGTCCGTACGATCGCCGCCGAGTGGCCCGTGCTCACCGCCGCCAGCTTGCTCTTCTCCAGCAGCACCACCTTGCCGAATTGCTGCTTGGCCAGAAAATGGGCCGTGGCGGCTCCCATGATGCCGCCGCCGATCACGACGGCGTCCGCGCTCTTGTCCATTGCTCACTTCCTTTCCGCCGGCCGCCCCGATGAGGCCGCCGGCTCAGGAGGGGTGAAGTCGGGCCGGTAGCCCAGCTTCGCAAATCGTTGGAACAGTTCTTCGACACTCGACCCGAATAGAATCACGCCGCGGCGCTCTCTCGCCTCCCCCGGCGCCAAGTCTCCGAAAAACGGCGCCGAGTGCATGCAGTGGTGGCAGAAGGCGTCCGCGGCGCCGACCGCTTCGGGGAATTGCATCCTCCAGTTCGCCTCGGTCCGCCCGCGCCGGGTTGCCGCGGCGCACGAGACATTGTACACTGCCCGCTGATAACGAGCCGAAAGAGGGGAACATGGCACTGCAGGCAGGTTTCGGGCGAACGCTGATCAATCCCCCCTCGCATATCCCGGCCGGGACCTGGATGGCCCAGAAACACGTTCGGGCCTCCGGTCTCGACATGGATCTGCGGGCCACCGCGCTCGTCCTCAGCGACGGTCCCCTGTCGATCGCGATCATCGACCTGGACCTGTGTTTCCTCTCCGATACGCAGGCTGCCGCGCTCCGACAAGCGGTACACGAGAGCACCGGTATTGCGCCCAATCGAGTTCTGCCGTTCTGCAGCCACACCCACGCCGGACCCGTGATCCTGGAGACCTACCGGGGAGAAGGTGAAGACCAAGTCAACAACTATGTGCGGCTGCTTCCAGATCTAGCCGCGGGCGCAGCGGTGCAGGCCGTCCAGTCGCAACAGCCTGTCCGTGTCGAGGCGGGCTGCGGTCACTCCGACATCGGCGTCAACCGCGACCAGCTCCTGCCGGACGGACGTATCATCACGGGCTGCAATCCGGACGGTTTCTGTGATCGCGACGTCGGTGTCATTCGGTTCGACAGCCTTGACGGCGAGCCGGTCGGGTCGATTGTCAACTATGCCTGCCATCCAACGGTGCTCGGTCCGGGCAACACGCTGGTCAGCCCGGATTATCCCGGCAGCACCCGGCAGATCGTCGAGCGGCTAACCGGGGCTCCCTGTTTGTTCCTGCAGGGCGCAGCCGGAAACATGGGACCGATAGAGACCTTTGTCGATGACGCCGCCGTAGCCCGGCGGCTGGGCACATGCCTGGGGCTCGAGGCGGCTCGTGTCTTTCTCACGCTGGACACCCGACCTGTCGAGAGGCGTCTGAAAGATGTCACAGCCTCGGGTGCTCAGCTCGCACGGTACGAGGACGTGCCGATCGACGCACCACCGCCGCGTCTGAAACTTGCCAGCGCGTACGTGGACTTGCCGGTGCGTTCGCCGCTGGCCGATGTCTACGAAAGCGCACCGGAGCAGTTGACCGAGTGGAACGCCCGCCTTGCGGAGTTGCAAGGAGGCAACGGAGCGGCCGCGGATATCGCCGTCGCTTTGCAGCAGGTGACGCGCCTCGCACTCCGGGCGGACCGCATGGAGCGCTACCGCTCGAAGCAGAGTCTGGGAGTGGAGACGCAAGCGCTCTCCATCGGAGGCACCGCCTTGGTCGCCGTCGCCGGAGAGCCCTACTGTGAAATCGGCGTCGCGGTCAAGGAGAATTCGCCTTTCCCGAACAAGACGCTGGTGGCCGGTTATCTCGGCGGCGACATGATGTACATCCCCACCGCCGACGTCTTCGCCTGTGACCCGCCTCCCATGGAAGTCGACAACTCACCGTACACCCCGGAAGCGGAAAAGATCGTCACCGGCCACCTCATCCGCCTGCTGGAAAGTCTGTGACCACCGAGCCAACGCAGCCGCGACCCGCAGCCAAGGCGCCGGGTTTCAGCTACCCGCAGTGGTTGGTGGCGTCCCTGCTGTTCGCCATGGTGTTCTTGAACTACCTGGACCGCCAAGTGCTTTCCGTGTTGGCGCCGATCATGCGGGACGAGATTGGTTTGAGCCAAACCGATTACGCCTGGGCCGTGGACGCTTTCCTGCTCTCGTACGCGGTCATGTACTTTGGCTCGGGGATGATCCTCGATCGGATCGGATCCCGCAAGGGTTTGACGCTGTTCGTGGCTCTTTGGTCGCTGGCGAGCGCCTTGCACGCCGCCGCACGAGGATTCTTCGAACTGGCTTTTGTCCGCTTTCTGCTGGGAGTGACCCAACCCGGTGGTTGGACCGGAGCGGTCAAGACGGTGTCGGAACGTTATGACGCCGTCCAGCGGGCCATTGCGACCGGGATCTTCAGCACCGGGGCCAGCATCGCAACGATGGTGTCGCCGCCGCTGGTGGTCTATCTGCGCAACCGCTTCGGCTGGCGGATGGCATTTCTGATTCCAAGTTGCGCCGGCTTTCTGTGGATGCCGTTGTGGCTTATGGGGACACGGCGTCCGGCCTTGCACCCCGCCTCGAAAGACCGCGGCGCCGGCCTCAGCTTCGCCCAACTCGGGCTGCTGCGTGACCGCCGCGTGCTGGCCTACGTGCTGGCTCGTTTCTTCGGAGACTTTTC
>MKWU01007073.1_pt1 | contig 10967 bp, 9 predicted proteins | sample 809101 | NCBI WGS metagenome assembly MKWU01 (sample SAMN05860141, study PRJNA318959) | sponge metagenome | host: Aplysina aerophoba | place: Slovenia: Piran, Adriatic Sea, Gulf of Piran | collected 2013-05-07
GACCTCGTCCCACCAAACTCTCCATTCACCAGAAAAGAAGCTGCTACAAACTGACCCGTTGCAAATACCTCGACACAACACGTAGAAGACACGTACCAATGGTGAGGTCGTGAACAGGTTGGAACCTCTTGTCTGTGAACTGTAGCAACAGGCATGACTTCCCCACACCTGTGGGAGACGAAGGGATGAACATGCAGGGGTAGGCGAAGTGCGAGTGATGGAGTTGACAAAAGAACTCACACATACCAGTGTCTCCAATGATGATGTATTTGAATAAGTAAGCATAAGCCATGACTTTCGTTCAGGGGAATACAGACCGCCTCTTTTCCTGGTTCTGCCTCGAAAATGGCTACCTCCGCAAGTCAGGTGACCTGCTGCAATCCTATTGGTGGGAACATTCCAATTATAGTGATGTCGTAATATCACCATACACAGGGCCTTTGTGATGCACAGCAAGCGAGCTAGCTAGGTTGCCTCCCGCGGCCGGCCTTGCTTATGCTACCGTACCATTTGGGACAAGCATACTGCAGTCTGAGCACTTGTCTGAGTACTTCGATTTGCTATTCAAACATGCTTTGCTCCTTCGAATTCAAACATGAAGGCTTATACTAATCTGAGCACTTATCTGAGCACTTATCTGAGCACTTGTCTAAGCACTTGTCTGAGCACTTGTCTGAGCACTTATCTTAGCACTTGTCTAAGCACTTGTCTGAGCACTTGTCTGAGTACTTGTCTGAGCACTTGTCTGAGCACTTGTCTGAGCACTTATCTGAGCACTTATCTGAGCACTTATCTTAGCACTTGTCTAAGCACTTGTCTAAGCACTTATCTGAGTACTTGTCTGAGCACTTGTCTGAGCACTTATCTGAGCACTTGTCTGAGCACTTGTTTAAGCACTTATCTAAGCACTTATCTGAGCACTTGTCTGAGCACTTGTCTGAGCACTTATCTGAGCACTCATCTGAGCACTCGTCTGAGCATCTGAGCACTCGTCTGAGCACTTATCTTAGCACTTATCTGAGCACTTGTCTGAGCACTTGTCTGAGCACTTATCTTAGCACTTGTCTAAGCACTTGTCTGAGCACTTATCTTAGCACTTATCTGAGCAGTTGTCTGAGCAGTTGTCTGAGCAGTTGTCTGAGCAGTTGTCTGAGCACTTATCTGAGCACTTATCTGAGCACTTGTCTGAGCACTTGTCTGAGCACTTATCTTAGCACTTGTCTGAGCACTTATCTGAGCACTTATCTTAGCACTTATCTGAGTACTTGTCTGAACACTTGTCTGAGCACTTGTCTGAGCACTTGTCTGAGCACTTGTCTGAGCACTTGTCTGAGCACTTATCTTAGCACTTGTCTGAGCACTTGTCTGAGCACTTGTCTAAGCACTTGTCTGAGCACTTCGATTTGCTATTCAAACCCTCCTTCAAACATGAAGGCTTACTATTTATCCCCGTGACAATCAATGGTGAATAACTTGGATCACCAGTAGCTTTAGAGTTGAATGTGTGCTATAGTTGAAAGTATGAATGCTTTCCATTGCACTGTGTGGCGGTGGATCATAGGGTCAGACGTAAATAAGGCTGCGATGTGAGCCCAGTAGCTACAAACAACAGAAATATACAGCCTTAAACTGTCGACACAAAAAGGAAACATTTGGAATGCATGGGTATTTACATACATATACACATGATCCTCTATGTGCGTAGTAAACACACAATTAAGGGCAATGACTATAGACAGGGAAAGAGTTACATACACAATCATGAGTCACACCGATGACACAGACGGCTTGTATACGGCCACTGCTGCGCTATTGAGGTTGGTCAGCCTTGACACCACTTGCCTGTGAGAGGAGGGACGGGGTAACATTAGAATGTGCAGCACACGAGGAATCCCCTTTCATGACTGCTTTGAGTAGCATGATCTGAGTTCATCAATGAGTCAGTCGGGAGAGGCATGCGTTTGCCTTATTAAACAGACATACGTATACCTCCTATAGAGAGGACCATTGTTGTTCCATTAAAAGAAATTTTTAAAAATGTAACTCAAATGTGCTAATACTACCATCTGCCAAATGATCCACAGCAAAGGCTATCAAACTGTGCACGTTACTGTAACACATACACACTTCACCTCATTTGCCACATCAATTGAGTTTTCTTGTATCTTGGCATATAGCTCCATTGCCATTTTAATGAAAGCCTCTTCCACATTCTGTGCCGTCTTTGCTGATGTCTCCATGAACACAAGACCATGCTCCTTGGCAAATGCTTCTCCCTTAAGCAAACAGGCAATAGAGAGAGGGCGAGGGAGAGAGAGAGAAACTGAGAGACTGCCCTGGAGGAGGTGGTGCACACGTGCTTGCTACAGTCCTACCGGGTCTGGTGCAAGCGCAACTGGAAAGAGCCTGCCACCAGCCATGTTGCTACTGACTAGAACACACTGTTGCCTGACATCAATGTGTTTTTGCCTTGTGCGTCCCTGTGTCCATGTCCTGAACTACGTGCAGCCATGACTAATCAATCACCCTGTCTTTCTTATTGCTGACAGGAATTTTGCCTGCATACTTTTGTTTTTTGTTTTTATTTTGTTTTCGTTTTGATTTTCATGGACCTCACCCAATACTGTGCAATATTATGTTCTAATATTTTGACAGTGGCTGAGACCCACAAGAAGCATGTACTCCTTATTTAACCCTTCAGATATAGTTTCTTTTCCTGGACTTGGATTAATTATGGTGACATTATCTTGCATGTGATATTTGTATTCTCATTCAAGTTTAATTATGGTGTCCATGTGCAGAAAAAAAGAAAAAAAGAAAAAAAGAAAAAAAGAAAAAAGAGAGAGAGAGAGAGACAGAGTGAGAGAGAGACAGGAAAAGTTTAATAAAGACACAACTTTCTTCATCACAACAGATGCGTACCTAGCAACTAAGAGACACACGTAATCTAGATGCTTCCTCAGCAACAATCAGTGTTACATTTTGGTTAACTATAACTAAAACTAAAATACTTTTAGTATGCTGTTTCAGCCGTTTGGTTAACTAAACCAGAATTACTTCAGCAGTGCTACCCTGAAACTAAAACTAAAACTAAAACCAATTGGGAGAACAGTAGTGACTGACTAGAACTACCTTCACAATGGCTAGTTTCTAATGAATAGCTCTGGGAATGCTAGGAGTTAAACAAAGGGCGAATGAATGTTTCCAACATGTTGGATTGCATGCTTAAAGTTTATGTAGCTAGCTAGCAAATAAAAGACTTGTACAGGTGATTTCAGAATGATCAATTGTCCAAATGACAAATGCTAAATCGCAAATGGTAAATGGCAAGTGCTGTGATGTCATTCATTATATGCCATCACAGATGTGATTGTTCAGAGAGGCGTAGCAAGCTGGGACCAGGAAAGGAGCCGCCAAATAAGAAATCCGTAAGCCGTGGCCACATTTGGAATGTGAAGCTGATTAAAATGAACAATGGAATACTTAGGGAATAGTAAATTGAGGAGCAAAGAATTGTAAATTGTATTAATTAAGAATCATAGCATTAGAATTATAGCTTCATTTGCATGTGACTATTGAATGTGCATGTGACTACAATAGAACTAAAACTTACGTGAGAACCATAATTAAATCAAATTGTGCCAGATACACTAAAACTAAACTAAAATTAGGGAAATCTTCAACTAATAGTTCAAGATTCTTGTGATAACCAAAACCACAACTAGCTTTCATGTATAACACTGGCAATAATGCACATCTAGCAATTAATGAAAGCTAACATTATATATATATATACATTCGATCAACAACCTTTCACTGAAGTGAGGGCTTCTCAGCTGGCTCAGCCACGAGAAAGGGTAGTTCTCTAATACCAGCTTCAAAACAGGGTTGAAAACCTTGCCGACGTTTCAACCAGATGCTCTGGCCTTCTTCACGGCGGGGAACCTTTCACTGCTCATCAATCCTACATTACTCCTACACCTATATAGCACACTCCTCCTGACAACACCTAGCTCACTGCAGCTATGATATACCATGAGTTTCTACCACATCATGAAGAGACAAGCCCCTACAAATTGTAGAACGAAATTTAAAGTACGCCTTTAGCCCTGCAGGTTGCTGTATGCTGAGGTCCAGTCTGTATCTGTCACACAGACAAGTGCGTGAACCATGCCAAACACATACATACCTCTTCAAATGTGACTTCCCGTTTTGCATTCAAGTCACTAAAGTGGACGACAGGAGCACAGAACCACACCAATAAAGCTAAGATCAACTGCGGCCCCAAATCTCAGACAATAACATGATGGTACCCTTCCCCAATACATTGGACCAACCACTTATTCCCGATCAGCATGATGACTATCTGAGGGCTGCAGTTTGCCAACATTTCCTCAAGCCATTCTGTGAGGTGCTCAAAGGTATCCCTCCTGGTGACGTCATACACCAACAGAGCACCAGATGCTCCACGGTAGTATGAGGATGTGATCGCGCGAAACCGTTCATCGCCAGCCTGTGAAGAGAAAGTTATCAATCCTCATGTTATCATTTCATAGCACATTGGAAGAACGTTGGGCAAGCAGAAGACTTGACTTAACATTCCACATTCCACAGTTATCAGCTAGGGCAAGGAGCGCTCTATTGTGGACACAACTGCTGCACAGCTGACACAATGTACATGTATGACATAGTGATGTAGTGAATAGAGTGGGTGGATGAAAATTATTATACTTCGATAATTATTCTGTGTTTCAATGAAACATACAATACACATATAACCGTTGCTGTGATCACTATTCCTCAAACATTACTGCTGTGTGTTGAAAATTTTCTACTCTTGAATAATTCTTCATATGCATGTAGCATGCACAAGCTGGTGCGTGCCTTGCAGAGCTATGCTTACGGTATCCCAAATCTGTAGTTTCATGCGCTTTTCATCAATGTTGATCATTCGAAGGACAAAATCCACACCTACAGCAATTGAGAACACGTACATTAATGTTCATATACTCTTTACGTACCTAGTGGGATTCCCTCATAGGGTTTTCAATGGACTATCCAAGCACTGTAGTGAGATAATAATAAAACCAACTACAGAAGTAATTGCATATAAATACAACATTTTTACCCAGTTGTGAAAGATGTGGTACATATTGCATACAGTCTGGTTAAACTTGCCAATGCAAGAATCTGTCATTCCATTCCATTTAAATATTAGTACTGTAATAATGTGAGTGATTGCAGTACGCAACTGCAGTGTACAATGTGCAATTGAGACTACATATTAGTGCTGTAATGATAAGAGTGTTTGGAGTATAAATTGTTAAACTACTGCATCCATTGCATAATACACAGGCTAAATACAGACTACCAGACCCGACAGTACCTGGATACAATACATACCACACTCCACACCCCAGCCATGCGCCTCAATGCAGCAGTTAAGAAGCAGCCAACCACGCACCGATCGTGGGGATGTAGGGTGCTTGGAAACGATTGTTCGCGAACTGGATCAACAAGCACGACTTCCCCACGCCTGTTGGAAGCAAAACGGAGATCCCGTCAAACGGTGCACGCGACTTGACATAAACCACTCACTCACCACTGTCTCCGACGATAATGTACTTAAACAAGAAGTCATAACCAGCAGCCATAGCCCTCGCCAATTCCGTGACAAGCAGCAGATCGATGGGAGGACAGCTCCTGTCCGTGCCTCCGTGGTCAGGTGACTTCCGGCAATCCCATTGGTTGAAATTCATGGCCCTTACGTAATGTCGTGAGTGCTATATTTATATTGGCCCTAATTCTATAATTTAGGGATACTTGCATGCATGCCTGCTGGCCATGCGTGGACCAAAGACCAAAACACACTCCTGTGCCATTAACCCAACGTCCATATGTGAAGGTGTTCATTCTGCTATGAGGGACAATGCTGTGTTTCATGCTTTTGTATCTTGGCGTACATCTCCATTGCCATCTTAATGAAAGCCTCTTCCACATTCTGTGCAGTCTTTGCTGATGTCTCCATGAACACAAGACCATGCTCCTTGGCAAATGCTTCTCCCTTAAGCAAACAGGCAATAGAGACAGAGGTATATAGACACTGGGAGGGTTTAAAGACACTACTCAATTCATCACAACAGATGCAACCAACATACACACACCTACAAACTGCGAGAATCTGGGGAAGCATCATCAAACTCAGTGTCTGTAGCGCACATTATCTCCACAGACCTTCCAAGGTCTAAACAGACACTCACTGCCACTTTAGCGCAGTTGGTGACTGATTCCATAGTTACAGAAGGTATGCAGGAGCTACTGCAAACACAGTAATTGGCTAGGAAAACAATCTACACACTGTGAAATCTGCCAAATAATCCACACAATTAGGGGGCATATATATAATATAGTCAATTAGTCAGGCTATGTGGCCAGTACAATAATAGAAAGCTTACAAATGTTCACAGTAAAATTTGTAAGTAGACCTTTAGCCCTGGAGCTCACTACATGCCGAGGTCCGATCTGTATCTCCTACACAAACAAGTCCATGTGAACACTATGTCAAACACATACATACCTCTTCAAACGTGACTTCCCGTTTTGCATCCAAGTCACTAAAGTGGACGACAGGAGCACAGTACCAAAACAAGTAATGCCAGGATCAACTGTTCCAAGTCTCAGACAATACAAGCAGACACATTTCCTGCACTACCGAATAAGTATATTCGGAAAGTGGTACCCCCTCCCCCAACCCCTCCCCCAATACATTGGGCCCACCACTTATTCCCGATCAGCATGATGACTATCTGAGGGTTGCATTTTGCCAACATTTCCTCAAGCCATTCTGTGAGGTGCTCAAAGGTATCCCTCCTGGTGACGTCATACACCAACAGAGCACCAGATGCTCCACGGTAGTATGAGGATGTGATTGCACGAAACCGTTCATTACCAGTCTGTGAAGGGAATGTCACCTCTGTGTTGTCATCTCATGGCAGACATTGGAATAACTTCTGGCAAGCAGAAGACTTGACTTAACATTCCATATTCTACAACTATCAGCTAGAGCAAGGAGCAGTTTAATGTGGACACAACTACTGCACACTATATACATGTGTTGTGCACTAGTTAAAATGCCGTCCAAAGATGCTTGCTTGCTTGATATAGAGCCTGAGTCTCGAGGGTGCAGCACTGCCAGCATTTAAGTGCTATAGATTCCAAACCATTCTCTAGTTCGATCCGCTTGGTTAACAGACCACATCCATGTCTGTAATGACCTTTGCAGTGATCACTATTCCTCAAACATTTCTGCTGTGTGTTGTAAATTTTCTACTCTTGAATAATTCTTCATATGCGTGTAGCATGCACAAGCTGGTGCGTGCCTTGCAGAGCTATGCTTACGGTATCCCAAATCTGTAGTTTCATGCGCTTTTCATCAATGTTGAACATTCGAAGGACTAAATCCACACCTACAGCAATTGAGAACACGTACATTAACGCTCATATACTCTTTACGTATCTACTTGGACTTTCCACATATTACCAGTCTAAATATCTTGTCCCACTCCCCATTCAAACCTTGAAACGGAATGGAAGTCGGTAACTAGGAATGCAAAATTATGATAACACAAAAAGCATTCAGTACACCATACAGTAGTTCACAATTCTGATAAAATGTACATGGCACACTGCAATCAATCACAGGGCTACAGTAGTGAAAATACAGAGTGTCTCAGGATATTCAATGCACTGTGGTAAAATAGTATTAAAGTCTATGGAAGTAATTGCAAAATGAAAAATGTCATTGCAAAATCTGTCATTCCATCTGAATAATATTAGCCGCAGCAAGTTAATTTCCTGTCTCTAATCCTGGGAATTGGCTTCAAATCCACACAGGCGAGCAGGTAAATTACAAACACAAGAATCAATTACACAGCACAATTAACAGCTGCAAAGCACCAGCGGGTACGTGCGGGCAATTGCAGAAGACTATTCGATACGAATCACTTGCCAATGGCTTCGGTTGCACAACGACGACGACGGGGCAATAGGGCAATAGGCGTCAACTGCGCACACGTATATAGAAGCCTTGGTGCCTCGTGTTCATGCGGTCATGACAGCTGTAGGCCCTGTTGTGTCTCTTCATACACGATGTGTGTGAGGTTTTATGTGGCGAATGGCACCAGGAAGATCCTCCAATGGACGATGTGGCTCAGTTCAGAGGAGCACACATTCGCAAAGGAAGTGGCATATGTTGTTGTATCCACAACACATTAATGAACAAGCATCGCATCTATATATGCATGTATATATTATACATGGGAACTCTCAATCTTCCTAGATATTAAAGTCTGTGGTTTTAGCTTAGCAGTTCATGTATATACAGTATGGTGATTGCGAGTTGGTCTATATATGTGATATTGACATTTGGGCAACAAGTATTACGAGTTAAATACCTCCTGGGGCTACCGCCCAAACTCGAACTACTTGCTGTCTTCGGTAGTAGTGACACTGTGGTGGGTATGTATACAGTAGGTCACGTACTGCTGTGAACAGGAATGCTGGTGTGTGAACAGGCCATAATGTATCACTAGTGACAGTTACAGAACTTCATTCCTTTGCTCCAAGCTATGCACAGACTACACGGCTGCACATGCAGGCTCTTGGTAGCCTACACAGTCAGGCATGCTAGCACTGCAACACTGATGGGATGTGTTACCTACTTTTTGACTGCATGCTCCAACACCTCACACCCAGCACTTGGGAAGGGCTTCAGTATCGGTTACAGTGAGGATCTGTGTCAGCATGCTTCAAATACCAGTGTTGCTACCTCAACTTTCTCCAAGCTTCCTTGCTTCACTCTTGCTTACATGACAAGGCCAAACATGCATTAATGCAAGAACAGGCTTTTTCACTGTTTATACATTTTACCACTCAGTCTAGGGTCATTATCTTGCTGGCATACAACCTAAAGACCTTGACTGGGCCAATCACATTTTCCAGTGGTTATGGTAGCTGACAACAACATTAATGAGGCCACAAAGAAACATGCAGTACCTCTATCAAAAGTCTCAAATGGGTACTAGTGACAGCTGCCAGGGCAGTAAGGGTGCAGATATTGGAGAGACATGTAGCCGCAAACAAACATCAGGGCTTACACTATACAGACTTCTATGGCCAGGAAGATCCTCCCATGGACGATGTGGCTCTGTTCGCAGGAGCACACGTTTGCAAAGCTCTTTGAGGAGCTGTACTGAGTTGTTGTATAGCCACTATAGCTTTATGTTGCATGTGATTTACATGGTCTCTTATTCATAAGTCTGCGTTTTCTACAGCTTCACTGCACAATATTTCAATGCGGAAGTAGTATACATTAATACATTGTGTTTTGATAGCTCCATTGCCAGGAAATGCATGTGGGCGGTGGATGAGAAACAGGATTTAACTTGCTGTGGCCTTAGTACTGTAATGATGAGAGTGCTTGGAGTATAAATTGTTAAACTACTCCATCCATTGCATAATACACAGGCTAAATACAGACTACCAGACCCGACAGTGCCTGGATACAATACACACCACACTCCACACGGTCACCCCAACCTTGTGCCTCAATGCAGCAGTTAAGAAGGATCCAATTACGCACCATTGGTGGGGATATGGGTTTCTTGGAAACGATGTTCCATTAACTGGATCTTTAAGCACGACTTCCCCACGCCTGTTGAAGCAAAAAGGAATCGTGTAAAACGGTGTGGGTGAGTCGACATGGATCCACTCACTCACCAGTGTCTCCGACGATGATGGACTTAAACAAGAAGTGAGCACCAGCGTAAGCACCAGCGGCCATAGCCCTCGATCACCTGGTCGGCTAGCTAGATGGTCCCTAGCAGAGGAAACACTGGGGCGCCCCTTCCGCGCCCCTGGCGTTTGTTTTAGGGCGGTCTAGCTAGCTAGCCAGACTACCTTGCGGCAATCCTATTGGTGGAAATACATGGCTCTTTCGTATGGTCATGAGTGGGCAAGTATTGGCCGTATCCTCCGGGATATTTGCTTCGTTGGCATCGATTTTCTCCAAATTGGCGCTTTCTAATGACGTGCACGCACTAGATCGTCACGTTTTCGGTGTTTTTTGTACAACGGAGGACAACGTAGAGTGTTTTCCAGTAAGAACATCGTCACCTTTTACTACAAATGTCACATATATATGCTCATTGAGTACAGTTGTGCATGCTGTTGCCTGTTGCCACGAGTGGCCCAAGGACCAGAACACACTCTCCTGTGCCATGTACGCAATGTCCACATGTGCAGGTTTTTCTCCTGCTGCGAGGAGCAATGCTGTGTCTAATGCTGGGCAGCAATGGGGCGATGCTGACAACATTTGCCAAGGCAATGCAGAGGTGCAACTCCACTGCTGAGGCAGTGTCAGTAAACAGTGCGGCAAATTTCATCCTCACAGTTAGTGCCACTTCACCATCCAGCTGCCTCACATGAAACATGCAGGGGACATTTCGCATTGTAATTCAACGTGAACATACTGTGCATGAAATTAGCCACCCTCAGTCAATCATTAAATATCTTATGTTGTAGTAAAGTAAGTGCATATGCTTGGATCAACTACTAGCCTATGAGCATAGATAGGACCCTATATACCAGTGCCTCTCCCCAAATGCCTTGCATTCCTACAGGGACTGCTGGGGTGGCTGCTGTTTGGTGAATCACTGAACATTCTGTGGTGGTGTGGTGCATCACTGGTTATCACAGGACTGGCCGTGATGTGGGACGGCCAAAGGGATAGAGACGCAGAGGAGCAGAAAGGAAAGGAGGAATGACTATCTGCCAACTCCCACTGCCTGTATTTGTGTACATACGTTCCATATGTGTAGTTTATCCCTGCAACAGAATTGCATGCACAGAGAACTGAGCACCCACAGCAAGAACATATCCATACAGAAGAATAGTGTGGAATATGAAGA
>MKWU01007074.1_pt1 | contig 10967 bp, 13 predicted proteins | sample 809101 | NCBI WGS metagenome assembly MKWU01 (sample SAMN05860141, study PRJNA318959) | sponge metagenome | host: Aplysina aerophoba | place: Slovenia: Piran, Adriatic Sea, Gulf of Piran | collected 2013-05-07
CGGGGCGCCGGGCGGTCTCCCGCCCGCGTGGCGCCGGCGGCCCCGTACCGCGCCGGGAGCGCGGTACGGGGCGGGGAGATCAGCCCTCCCGGACGAGCCGCCTCCCCAGCGAGAAGAAGAGCAGGGGCAGGACGGTGTCGATCACGACCCACACCTGGGAGTCGGGCGCCTGCTCCCCGGCGGCCCAGTCGATCTGCACGATGTTCCAGAGCAGGAGCAGGAGCAGGCCGGCCGCGACGTAGAAGGACACGTTGGCGCGGACGTACTGGCGCACGTCGACGCTCTCCATCGCGTCGGCGGCGCGCTTCGCCTGGCAGGAGAGGATGATCGCGAGGACGAGGCCGATCACCATCAGCGCGTCGAGGACGAGCCAGAGCGGCGGCGTCTCTCCATCCGCCCAGTCGTAGATCACGGGGTCGAGGACGAAGTGGACGGCGACGGCGACGGCGACGGCGATGAGGTAGATTCCGATCGGCCGCTTGAGCATCTCCATATCTGGTGAACCTCCGGGGGTGCTGTGGACCGCGGGCGCTCGGCCCCGGCTCTGCTCTCGATGCGGGGACAGGTCGGCCGTGCTCAGGTCATCGACGCTCCCTCCCCCCTCGGCCGTCCGCCCGCGGCTCCGTGAGCCCGGCGTGCCGGCGCTGCTAGCGGGCGGGCTCGGCGCGCCGGGGCGTGACCTCCATCAGCATCCCGTGCGTCACCGACGGCGGAATCAGCATGCTGCCGGCGCCGGGCCACCCCGACGTGCGGATCACGCGTCCGCCGGCGGCCTCGATGCCCTCGGCGAGGGCGGCCGTGTCGGGCGATGTCCAGACCGAGATGTGGGGCCCCTCGCCGCGCGGGTTCTTCTCGTCGGCGCGCCGGCGCATCTCCACGGCGATCGGACTCTCGGGGGAGCGCGGCTGGATCAGGGTCATCGCCTGCACCTCGTCAGCGAAGATCGAGGCGGCCTCGAAGTCACCCGAATCGAGCACCCATCGCTCGCTCGGGCGGATCCAGCCGAAGCGCCGCCGGAAGGTCTCCTCGGCCTCGTCGAGGTCGGCGACCGCGACGCCGAGGTGCGAGATCCGAAGGGGTGTCTCCTCCGGGTGGGGCGGCTTCTGCGGCACGATCTCCAGGAAGGCGCCGTGCGCCGCCGAGGGGTGGACCCAGTGCACGCCCGAGCCGTCGCCGCGGTCGATCACCCGGCCGCCGCTCGACTCGATGCGCGCGGCCAGCGCGATCGGATCGGGCGTGGTCCAGACCGAGATGTAGTAGCCCTCGCCGTGCGGGTTCTTCTCGGTCGCGCGCGCGCGCATGACGCGCGACACGTGGGTGTCGTCGCTCTCCGGCTGGATGAGCTGCACCGCCTGCTCGCCCGCCCAGCCCATCTGGGCCCAGCGGAAGTGACCCCAGGGGTTCTCGCCGCGCTCGCCGACCCGGAGGCCGAAGAGCCGCTCGTAGTCGGCGACGGCTTCGTCGAGGTCGTGGACGGCAACCGCGCAGTGGGAGAGGGTCGGCGCCAGGTTGGTCACGGCTCAGCCCCCGATCACGATCGGGCCGCCCGGGTCGAGCACCGAGCCGTCGAGGGCGAGCACGGAGGGCCGCTCCTCGCAGTAGCCGTCGTTCTCGCACTTGTCGAACGAGAAGGCGCCGCGCTCCTTCTCGTACCGGATCGTCCACGTCCCGATGATGTGCCCCTCGCGCCCGCGCTCGAGCTCCTGCTCCAGCACGGCGAGCAGCGCGGATAGCTCTCTGGACCCCACGTCGTCGCTCCCTTCCCGACCCCCGGCTCCCCGGGCAGAGTATATCGATTCCCGGTCGGCGCTCCGGGCGCGTATCGATCCCCTCGCCCTACAATGACGCGGGCGGGGGGTGCGCGTGGCGAGGGAGAGGCTGTGACCGCGGTCGGCAAGGCGACCACGGGGAATTACTTCGAGGACCTGGTCACCGGGCTTGAGGTCGAGCACGCCGTCCCGCGCACCGTCACCGAGGGTGATCAGTCGCTCTACATCGCGCTCACCGCCGGCCGCTACCCGCTCCACTGCGACGCCGAGTTCGCGCGCGGCCTCGGCTTCCGGCGGGAGACGGTGAACGACCTGCTGGTCTTCCACATCGTCTTCGGCAACACCGTTCCGGACATCTCGCTCAACGCCATCGCCAACCTCGGCTACGCCGACGTGCGCTTCGGCTGCCCCGTCTATCCCGGCGACACGCTGCGCTCGCACACCACGGTGCTCGGCCGCAGGGAGTCGCGCTCGGGCGGCACCGGCGCCGTGTGGGTGCGGACCGTCGGTCGCAACCAGCGCGGCGAGGAGGTGCTCTCGTTCGTCCGCTGGGTGCTGCTGGCGAAGCGGGAGCCGGATGTTATGGCCGGCGTCGACGACGCCCCGGCGACGCCGGAGGCCGTCGCGGCGGCCGACCTCGTGGTACCGCCCGAGCTCGACCTCGGCGCGTTCGATCCCGTGGTGACGGGCGGCCGCGCGTGGTGGGAGGACTACGAGGCCGGCGAGCGCATCCACCACGTGGAGGGCGTCGCGATCGAGGAGGCGGAGCACCAGATGGCCGCGCGCCTCTACCAGAACACCGCGCGCGCGCACTTCAACGCGCACGCCCTCACGGGCAGCCGTTTCGGCCGGCGGGTGGTCTACGGCGGGCACGTGATCTCCGTCGCCCGGGAGCTCTCCTTCAACGGGCTGGAGAACGCGGTCCGCGTGCTCGCCTTCAACGGCGGCACGCACTCGGGCCCGACGTTTGCGGGCGACACTGTCTACGCGTGGACCGACGTGATCGGGTGCATCGACCTCGCTCGCTCGGACGCCGGAGCGCTCAGGCTGCGTCTGGTGGCAGCGAAGAACGCCGATCCGGCCACGGAGGACGTGACGCTGCGCGTGCGGGGCGAGGACGGTCGCCAGCGCTACCACCCGTCGGTCGTGCTCGATCTCGACTACACGGTGCTGATGCCCAGGGCGCGCTAGGGGCCGCCGGCCGGATGCGGTAGGGGTAAGGGGGTTCGCGTGACGACGACTGGGACCACGCCGGACGCGGTCATCGCCTCGGCGAGGCGGCTGGTGGAGGCGTCGACGAGCGTCGTCGACGCGGCCCTGCGGAGCGCGGCGGTGCTCACCGAAGGTGGCCGCCGCATCGACGATCACCAGGTGCACGTCGAGCGCGTCTCCTACCTCGCCACGCAGGTGAGGGCCGCGCACGAGCTCGTGTCGTACGCGGAGCGGCTCGCCGCGAAGGGTCAGCCGGATCGGCGCCAGGCGATGATGGCCCACGCCTACGCCGCCGAGGTCGCGCACGCCCTCGGCTCGGCGATCGAGGCGGCGTGGGAGGAATGCGGGCTCGCGGAGGACGACCTCGCGCCCCTCCGGGACCCGGCACTTCGCTCGCAGCTCCGCGCCGGCCTCGCCGATGCGCGGCTGCGTGAGATCGGCCGCGAGGTGATCGCCTCCCTCGGGACGAACAACGTCGATCTCGAGGACGAGACCGCCGCCCTGACGCGCGACATGGCGCGCGAGTTCGCCCGCAACGAGGTCGCGCCTATAGCCCAGCAGATCCACCGCGAGGACAGGCTCGTGCCCGACGCCCTGCTGGGCGCCTTCTCGCGTCAGGGCTTCTTCGGCTCCTCGATCCCGGAGCAGTACGGCGGGACGGGGATGGGCGACCTGCCGATGATCATCATCACCGAGGAGCTCTCGATGGCATCGCTGGCAGCGGCCGGCTCGCTCTCCACGCGCCCGGAGATCCTGACGAAGGCGCTGCTCGCCGGCGGGACGGACGAGCAACGCGCGCAGTGGCTGCCGCGCATCGCCTCAGGCGACGAGCTCGTCGCGATCGCGGTGACGGAGCCGGACGTGGGGTCCGATGTCGCCTCGCTGCAGACGCGCGCCGTCCCCGCCGAGCACGAGGGCGTGCGCGGGTGGCGAATCAGCGGTCAGAAGGCCTGGAGCACCTTCTCCGGTCGCGCCACGGTGCTCGCTTTGCTCGCGCGTACCGATCCCGACCCGGCGTCGGGGAACCGCGGCCTCTCGCTGTTCATGGTTCCGAAGCCGCCCTTCGAGGGGCACCACTGGCGCTACGAGCAGCCGGAGGGTGGCGTGATGGAGGGGACGGCGAACCCCACGCCGGGCTACCGCGGCATGCACTCCTTCACCATCGCGCTGGACGATGTCTGGGTGCCGCACGCCAATCTGGTCGGCGGCGATGACGGCGTCGGCAACGGCTTCTTCGTACAGATGGGCGGCTTCGCGGCGGGGCGGCTGCAGACCGGCGGCCGCGCGATCGGGGTGGCGCAGGCCGGCCTGGAGAAGGCGTGCCAGTACGTCACGCAGCGCTCGCAGTTCGGCTCTCCGCTCTCCGACTACCAGCTGACGCAGCACAAGATCGGGGTGATGGCGACGCACACCGCGGCGGCGCGGCAGCTCACCTACGTGGCGGCGCGCGATTTCGACACGCGCGCCGTGGAGCCGGCGATGGCGAAGCTGCTCGCGTGCGATATCGCCGGCGAGGTCACACGCGAGGCGCAGCTCTTGCACGGCGGGTGGGGCTTCTCGGAGGAGGATCCGATCTCGCGCTACGTCGTGGACGCTCTGGTGCTTCCGATCTTCGAGGGCGTCAAGCCGGTACTGGAGCTCAAGGTGATCGGCCGCCAGCTCCTGGCGCGCGCCGCGCGCGAAGGATAGGGCAGCGGTGCGCATCGCCGTCGCCTCCGATCACGCGGGCTACCGCTACAAGGAGGCGATACGCCGCCACCTGGAGGCGGGCGGGCACGATGTCGTCGACCTGGGAACGGACTCCACACTCGTCGCCGACTACCCGCCCTTCATCCGCTCGGCGGCGGAGGCGGTGGCGCGCGGGGAGTGCGAACGGGCGGTGGTGCTCGGAGGTTCCGGGAACGGGGAGGCGATCGTCGCGAACCGCCTCCGCGGGATCCGCTGCGCTCTCTGCTGGAGCATCGAGTCGGCGGAGCTGGCCCGGCGCCACAACGACGCGAACGTCATAGCCATCGGCGAGCGGATGGTCAGCGAGGAGCTCGCGCTCGCCATCGTCGACACCTGGCTGGCGACCCCCTTCGACGGGGGGCGTCACGCCCGGCGCATCGCGCAGATCGATCCCGCCGGAGGGGGATGACGGTGGCGGAGGAGCCATCCGTCGCTCCCGGCCACGAGCACGACGAGGAGTGCGTCGCGCTCTACCGGGAGTGGCGCCGGTACCACGCGGTCGTCATCGACACGGGCGGCCGCTTCGGCCGCGCGGAGCTCCTCGCGGCGCGCCGCGAGCGCGAGATGTTCGAGCGTCAGCTGCGAGCGCGCGGCTGCTCGGGAGAGGCGCTCCGACGGCAGGAGCGCGACGCGGAAATCGCCATGCATGGCCGCCCGACGATCTCGCCGGCGCCGCCCCCGCCGCCGACGACGGCGCGAGATGGAGCGGCCGGATCCTGAGCGGCGTCGTGCGCCGGGCCCTCGATCGGCGGCTGTATCTGGCGTGGACCCCGGCGGGGCGTCGTCCTGCCCGCGGCGCGCCGTGCGGACACCGGCCAGCGGGAGCTGCGACCGACCCGCGCGTGGCCCGGCCGCAGGTGCCGCGCTAGGCCGGGGCGTTGCCCTCGGCGCCGGGCACGGCGAGCCCGGAGACGTACTGCTCGAGGTAGAGGAGGTCGTCGCCGGCGCGCCGGGCGACGATCACGAGCGCATCCGCCGTCGCGACCTCCTCGAGCTGCTCGTCGACGAACCACTGGAGGACGCCCCGCGACATGTGGTCGTGCTCCTCGAGGGCGATGTCCATCAGCGCGTTGATCGCCTCCGTCACCTCGGTCTCGCTCTGGAGCGCGAGTTCGAGCGCCTCCAGCGGGGAGGAGAACTCGGCCTGGCCGGCCTCGATCGCGGGGATGCGGACGACGGCCCCCGTGTCGTTGAGGAAGGCGATCAGCTTGAGCGCGTGGCCCCGCTCCTCCTCGGCCTGGCCGCGATAGCGGGTGGCGAGATTGGGAAGGGCCTCCCGCTCGAAGTAGGCGGCGAGCATCTCGTACTGGATCGAGGCGTGGAACTCCCGTCCCACCTGGTACGAGAGCCCCTCCGCCATCCGCTCGGAGATGAGCATCGTCGCCATCATCGCCCCCTATTCGGCATAGAGCTTCACGACGCGCACGCGATCGTCCCCCGCGGCCTGGATGCAGAGGTCGCAGAGGGTGCACTCGTCGAGGTTCTCTGCGACCGTTGCCACGCCGCCCTCGGCCCGGTCGAAGATGTCGACCGGGCAGACCTCGATCAGGCGCTGGACGAGCTCCGGATCCCCCTGGACCGACTCGGCGATATCGACGCGGATGAAGAGCCCGTCCGGCATCAGCGTGCACCCATCCTCTCGCGCAGCAGCGCGGGGATATGCTCGATCCGCTCGGCGACGGCGATTCCGGCCCGCTGCATGCGATCGATCTTCTCCGCCGTCGTGTCCTCTCGTCCCTCCACGATCGTGCCGGCGTGGCCGAAGCGCATCCCCGGCATCGCGTCCATGAAGCGGCCGGCCATGAAGGCCACCACCGGCAGGCGGGAGGAGGCGGCCTCCATGTACTCCGCGAGCTCCGCCTCCGCTCGACCGCCCGGCTCGCTGTAGATGGCGATCGCCTGCGTCTCGGCGTCTGCCTCAAACAGCGGCATGAGCTCGGCGTAGGTGGAGCCGATGATGGCGTCGCCCCCGATCGAACAGGCCGTCGAGATCCCGAGACCCGCCTGTGAGAGCGCGTTCGCGATCTCGACGGTCATCCCGCCGGAGCGCGACATCACCCCGACGGATCCCGGATGGAAGGCGCGGTGCGTGGCGTCGGCCGACCCGCCGATCCCTCCCATCCGCGACTTCCCCGGCGAGATGATCCCCAGGCAGTTGGGGCCGATGATGCGGGCGCCCGTCTGCTCCGCGTGCTCGACGAACTCGGCGACCTGCCGGCGCGGGATCCGCTCGGTGACGACGACGATCAGCCTCACTCCGGCCTCGACCGCCTCGTGTACGGCGTCGGCGGCGAAGGCCGGCGGAACGACGACGATGGAGCCGTCGACCCGCGTGCGCTCCGTGAACGCCCGCACCGTGTCTTCCACGGGGACGCCGTGCACCTCGCGGCCCCTGCGACCGGGGGTGACGCCCCCGAGCAGCTTCGCGCCGTAGTCCAGGAGCTCTCGCGTCATCGTCACGGCCTCGCGGCCGGTGATTCCCTGGATGATGAACGTGCTCTCGTGGTCGATCAGGATCGACACGCCGCTAGCCCCCGTCCAGGCCGGCGAGCTTGGCGACGGCCCGCCGTGCCGCCTCGTGCATCGAGACCGATCGATCCACGTACTCGACGCCGTAGCGCCGGAGGATGGCGAAGCCCTCCTCCTCCCAGGATCCCGGGATTCGGAAGATGGCGATCTTGTCGGCCGGGTCGAATCCGGCCTCGATCACCCCCTTGATCACCCCCCGCGCCATGATGTCGACACGGGTGTTGGAGACGACGTTCATCATCACGGCGATCTTCTCGACCCCCGGCTTCGAGACGATGAGGCGCGTCAGGGCGGCCGTCTTGCGCACCGAGGGATTGCCCCCGACCTCGCAGTAGTTCGCGGGGTCGCCGCCGGCCGACCGCACGGCGTCGAAGAGCGTGAGCGAGCCTCCGCCGGCCCCGATCACCAGCCCGAGCGAGCCCGAGAACTCGGTGACGTTGCCGGCGACGCCGCGCGTGTCCTGAGCGTCGACCTCGGCGCCCGCGACCTCGAACGGGGTAGGCGGGCGCGCCTGGCGCGTGTCGTGCTCGGGGATGCCGAGCTCCGCGAGGAGGGCGCGGTGTGCACCCCGCGCCTCCGCCTCCATCTCCATGTGCGCGTCGAGCGCGAGGATGCTGCCGTCCGCGAGCTTTCCGATGGGGTTGATCTCCGCCAGCGTCAGGTCGTGCTCGCGGAAGGCGCGCGCCAGCTGGAGCACGATGCGGGCGAGCCGGTTGAGGTCGCCTCCGGTGACCCCGGTGCGCGCGACGGCGAGCTTCGCCTGGTAGTCGGAGAGCGGCCGCAGGGTCGAGAGGTGGGTGCGGGAGAGGTGGTCGGGATGCGCCTCGGCGACCTCCTCGATGTCGATGCCCCCCATGTCGCTGAAGACGATGACCGGCCGCTTCGCCCGACCGTCCCACGTCACGGCGGCGTAGTACTCCTGCGCGATCTCACCCTTGCGCTCGACCAGCACGCCCTGGGGGTGCTGACCGTTGATCGGCAGCGCGAGGATGGCCTCGGCGGCGCCGCGGGCCTCGCCCGCGCGCCGGGCGAAGCGCCCGCCGCCGGCCTTCATGCGGCCGCCGCTGAGCACCTGCGACTTGAGGACGACGTCGCCCCCGAGCTCGCGCTGCGCGTCGGCGGCCTCCTCGGCCGTGCGCGCGATCCGGCTCTCGGGCAGCGGGACGCCGCGCCGTGCCAGCAGCTGCTTCGCCTCGAACTCGAAGAAGCGCATCGCTCTCCTCGCCGCCTAGCCCTGCGCCGCCGGCCCGGACCCGCCGGCGTCCAAGCCGTAGAGCGCGGCGAGTTCGGGATCGCGCTCGGCGAGCCGGCGTGCGGTCGTCAGCATGACCTGCGCCTGCTTGTAGGTCGCGTCGTCCTGCATCTTGCCGTCCAGCATGATCACGCCCGAGCCGTCGCCCATCGCCTCCACGATCCGCCGCGCGAAGGCCACCTCGTCGGCGGGCGGCGAGAAGACGCGCTTGGCGATGTCGATCTGGCTGGGATGGATCGACCAGGCACCCACGCACCCCATCAGGAAGGCGTTGCGGAACTGATCCTCGCACGCCACCGGGTCGGCGATGTCGCCGAAGGGACCGTAGAACGGGTAGCAGTCCGCCGCGTTGCAGGCGTCCACCATGCGCGCCATCGTGTAGTGCCAGAGATCCTGCTGCGCGGTCGGTCGGGGCGCGTCGGCGTCGGAGGGGTCGGGGTCGCTTCGCACGAGGTAGGCGGGGTGCCCGCCGCCGACGCGCGTCGTCTTCATGCGCCGTGACGCGGCGAGATCGGCCGGGCCGAGGCTCATCCCCTGCATGCGCGGGCTGGCGGTCGCGATCGCCTCGACGTTGGAGACGCCGATCGCCGTCTCCAGCACGGCGTGCACCAGGAGCGGCTCGCGGACTCCGTGCTTCGCCTCGAGCTGGGCCAGCAGCTGGTCCAGGAAGGCGATGTCCCACGGGCCGTTCACCTTGGGGAGCATGATCACATCGAGCCGGTCGCCGATCGTCTCGACGAGCTCTGTGATGTCGTCGAGGAACCACGGCGAGTCGAGGCTGTTGATGCGAGTCCAGAGCGCCGTGTCGCCGAAGTCGTTCTCGCGGGCGACCTCGATCAGCCCGGTCCGGGCCTCCTCTTTCCGGTCGGCGGCGATGGCGTCCTCGAGGTTGCCGAGCAGGACGTCGACTTGGGGGATGATCTGCGGGATCCGCGCGCGCATTCGCGGGTGGCCCGGGTCGAAGAAGTGGATCATCCGCATCGGCCGCGCCGGGATCTCGCGGGGCGGCTGCGGTGCGCCCATCGCGAGCGGCTGGAAGAATGCGCGCGGGTTGCGCAGCATGCGGAACCTTCCGGGTGGCGCGCCGCGACCTGCGCCCACGGCGCGACTCGGGACGCTATCCGCCGCCCGCGCACCCGTCAACCGGGCCCGACCGCCGGTCCGCCGGCGGACCGGCGTTGCTCGCGGCCGTGCCCGGGACAGTTCGGGCGATCGGCGCCCCGAGCGCTGCCCGCACGCGCGGCGGCGGCTTGCTCAGCCGGTGCTCGCCGCCGGCCGGCGCATCTCCGAGCGCTCGAAGACGGCGCGCAGGAGCGCCGCCGGCAGCACGAGCGCCGCGCCTGCTCCCGCCAGCACGATGCCGTTGCGCAGCGGGATGAGCGTGAGGTCGCGCGCGACGCGCAGGTACTCGTCGAGAAGGGGGCCCTCGACGCTCGCGGCCGAGAGCGCGAGGCGCAGGCCGAGCGAGGCGGCCGTCACGAGAATGCCGGCGGCGAGCAGCGCCGAGCCGACTCCGAGCACGCCGCCGAAGCCGCGCGGCAGTGCGAGCACGGCGGCGGCGAGCAGAGCCGCCGCCAGCACCAGCCTCGTGCGCCAGCCGATCCAGCTCTCGTGGGTGGCGGCGGTGAGCCCGTCGAGCAGGACGGCGACGGCACCGGCCGTGGAGAGGCGGTCGGTCACCGGCGGCGCGAGTCCACCCTCGGCGAGAGCGCTCCTCCCCTCGGCCCGGATCCGGGTGACACTGCGCTCCAGGAGCGCGTCCCGCATCCGCGGGCGGTCTTCGCTCGCCGCCTCCTGCGCGGTGAGGCCGACGCCCGGAACCGCGTATCCCGGAACCTCGATCTCCGCGCCGGCGGCGGCGCCGGCGGCCGCCTCTTGAATCGTCTCGAAGTGCAGGTCGATCAGGGCTTCGGGCTCCGCCAGCGCGTCGACCGCGTTCCTCAGCGCCGGGCGCGCGACCTGCTCGCTCGTGGCCTGCACGACGGAGTGGGCGGCGAGGGCGGCCGCCGCCGCCGCCACGAGCGCGACGGCGGCGATCCAGGAGACGGTGTGGCGCAGCCCGAGCCAGCGCTCCGACCACGGCTCGCGCGGAACGGCGCGATGCTCCTCCGGGCGCGGGAACCAGTACTCGCCGTCCTCGGTCACCACCGGGGCCGGACGATCCGTCGGGTCGCGCCAGGCGGGCGGGGCGGCCGCTCGCTCCGGCGAGCCCGGGGTCGGCATCCCGCCCGGGGGCTCCTCACCGTGCTCCTCGCCGAAGTCGAACTGCTGTTGTCGGGGCGGATCGCTCATGGCTCCACCGGGACGAGCGACGTGCGCGCGAGGCGATCGTGCAGCAGGCGCGCGCGCGGCCTGACGAGCAGGAGGCCCAGCGATCGGAGGGCGCCCGCCGCCACGCCCGTCGCCCCCACCAGCGGCGGGAGTGCCAGCCACGGCGGCAGGCCGGCGACGAGCGGCGTGGCCGCCGCCCAGAGCCA
>MKWU01007075.1_pt1 | contig 10967 bp, 11 predicted proteins | sample 809101 | NCBI WGS metagenome assembly MKWU01 (sample SAMN05860141, study PRJNA318959) | sponge metagenome | host: Aplysina aerophoba | place: Slovenia: Piran, Adriatic Sea, Gulf of Piran | collected 2013-05-07
GCGTTGATGTTGCGGTAATCTTCAAACACATCCTCTATGCCCTTGCGACCGCCCTCCGCTGCATTCACAAAACCAATTCCGCTCCTGCCAAACATGTTCGCAGCAGCATCAATCGCATTGCTCTTGTCCGGTTGCTTGTCGAGTGCGTCCATGAACTCATAGAACACATCCATCCAGTGTTTTAGGTTGCCCTCCGCATCATAGATGTCAATGCCCATGTCCTTGAACATTTGCGCCTTCATGCCTTTGGAATTGCGCTCCGCTTCGGACAATGAACGACTGAAATACTCAAGACCCTTGCCAGTTTGTTGGCCTGACATTCCGGCCCGCATGCCCATGTACTCAAGCTCTTGCAGCTTCTCGATTGGTATATCGAGACGGCGACTCTGCTTTGCCAACCTGTCGGCGGTGCTTGCGTAGTTGCCTGTAAGGAGTGTAAGCGACCCTGCCATGGCGCCAACCGCCGCTCCAACAAGCAAGGCATTCTTGCTGGCAGATGCCGCAAGGTTTTCAAAACCACGCCCCGCATCTCGCAAGCGCATGCCAAGACGCTCCAATCCCGTCCGCCGAACAAGCCTGTCTATGTGCTTCTGAATGCGCTTGATAGGCTTGGATGCACGGTCTTGCGCCGAAACAACCAAGCTAAGCCTTAGATCGCGTGCCATTTATTTCTTTGTTGATTCTGACCATTGCCAGATGCCACCGCAACACCTCCGAGACTTCCATGTTGTCCATCTCGCTAGGCTGAAACCGAAAGAAGTAAACGATGTTTTCTTCTACTCGCTGAAACTCGGCGTAATCTCGGAAGCATCCGGCATGTCGAAAAAATTGCCGTAGAACTCAATCAACTTCATCACATCAACCTTGTCCACATCGTTGATAGAAGACGGCGGAATCTGTGCCAAATTGGCGAGCTTGTCCAATATCTCGTCAATGGTCGGATCGGCCGTCAACCCCCTCATATGCCTTGCCTTGCATCTAGCAGGAAACGCCAACTCGGTGACTTCCTTGCCATGCGCTCGGATTGGATATTCCAGCTGTATCTTGATCTTGTTCATGCCGTGATGTCCTCCGCTGAAACTGCCTCAAAACGACACTGGCCATTGCCCTCTTCGCTCTGTCGTTCGCCATCCGCCGTGTATGTCGCATTGCGGAATACCGCCGTCTTGCCATTGGCAAGTTCCAGCGTCACCGTGACATTCGCCAACTCGGTGAACTGTTTCCAGTCCAACGATGCCTTGTCCGTGATCTCGCCTTCAACATAGGGTGCTTGCGGCATTTCAGAATAGCCATGTACGCCGTCCACACCCACGATTGTCGTTCGTTTGTGCGCACCCAAGTTGAATGTGAACTCCCCCTTGGCACTGTATTGTCGCCCGTCCACCCTAAAGTAGAGCAAGCCTCCGATGCGTTCCATGTGTCTGTCTCCCTAAAGAATGAAGGCGATTTGAACGCCCGTAACGCGCAGCTGGTTGACAAGATTCGGAGTCATCAAGAAGTCGAGCCGGTTCCTGTCACTCGCATTGCGAACAACAACCAACCCCGCCTTGAACGCTTCTGCGTCCTCAACAAGTCCCAGCGATTCCCACAACCTGAACCGACCAACCGCCTCCGCCTTTCCAAGCGAAGGAGTCATGATAGGCTGCCCGTCTGCGAACCGAGTGCCATCATCGGCAAGCTTATGCCGACTGTATTTGCCACCGAAGTAATTGCGCCAATCCGTTCGCAGGTATTGCAGCGTCAATGGCGTGTTCACATCTCGGAAAGACGAGTCCGCAGTGCCAGCTGGCGATTCCTGATAGTTCGTGACCAACCTCTCAATGCGAACAACTCCGCCTGCGCCAACTCGATATGTCGCAATCCCGTCCGCAAGCACAGTGTTGCGAGCCGCCGTGTTCCATCCCTCGCCTGCCTCCGGCGGCAACACTCCATGCACTTGCAGCGTCTGAAACGGTCGCGCCGGATCGTTTGCAGCCGGCTGGTGAACTGCGCCGCAAACAGCAGCGGCAAATTCGTAGGTTGGTGACGGTGAGGTTTGATGCCCGAGCGTTACAGCAAACCGCGAATTGCGCTGATTGCCATAAGTCGTTGCCTCCTGCGCCGTGCCATTTGCCCCCCGATAGCTTGACAGTCCAACGCCGCCAAACTGCGTTGACGGCCCCCATCGCAGTTCAAGCAAGGAGTCAATCCCGCCCATCGAGACAGCATCCGTGAAGTCATGAACAATGAAGTCAAACCGCTCCTCCTGAACCGCATTGAGCGCCGCCCTGATGTCGGCAAGCGGTTGCGTGCCAGTGCCAGCTGTATCCGTGATCGTTGCCGCAAAGCCAGCTGGGAATATGTCAGTGTTCGCATAGTTGAACCTAACATCAAGATCGAGCGGCCCCTTATGCCGATGCGTGATTGTCACTGTGTCAGTAGCCACCGAAGCGGTCGCCGGAAGGGTCGCAACCTGCGCCGTGATAGCAGCATGGATTGCGGTTGCCGTGGCATTGACTGACTCGCCGCCCGCCAATGGAACCGAGACTCGCCTGCCTGCTATGTAAAGACTGACTTCGCCCCTAGCGGTCGCTGCGCTTGTAACCTGTATCTCGGATGTTGCCGCTTGTCCCGCGGCCACATCATTGAGCGCAACACACCACATTTCCGCAAGCGGACTGTTTTGCCGGAATCTTGCTGCCATCGCAGCGAGTTGAGAGTTCGCCCCAAACGCAACTTCCGCCGCCGCAACAGAGTCGATTTGAACCGGTCTGTTTGCATCGACTGTCCCAGTGGCCAGCCGTTGACCCACAAGAAGCGACTTGAACGATCCGGTCGGCGAGACAGCACGCGAACCATCCAATTCCACATATGTGAATGGAACCAAGCTGTTCGCAGGAACCTGATTGAAACTGATAGGCATTATGCCGCCCCCCGCATGTTGATTGTGTCAGTCATGTCTATGTCCCCTCCGTCAATGTCCCACTCAACGCCCGTGCGCAAGAAGTCTTGCAGCGTGTCCGGACTGTCAATGTGGACAGGCATGTTAACCGCCGCCGTCATCTGAAACACAGATATTCGCAGCTGACTAAATGCGCCCTGCCACAAATTATCGAGCGTCTGCATCTTGCAGAAGCCAATCCGAACTCCATCGGGATTGACAAGCGGACGGTTATGCATCCCGACTAGCAATGCATCCAACAATGCATGCGTTCCATCGGTTCCCAGCTGCAATGATTCCGGCGTGCTGCAATCGCCCCATCCTGTCGCAACACTGATTGCGAATGTCGCCGGATTGAGTTGAACAGATGTTTGATTGTCAACCACCGCACCCATCAATGCCACTCGAACCGCCGGAAGTGTTCTGTACAGTTCTTTAAGATACTCGCCATCCCACTCGCCGGGTCCGTGTTGAACATCAACCGCACCCTCTCCGAACACATGTTCGATCGACTCGCTTGCAGCGGCAATCATGGCATTTGCAACATCAACCAGCATGCTAGTTCACGATCTGCTTGATGCGCCGTGTTAGGATTTTGTTGATCTCTTTCCGGTCTCGCTTGCCAACACCCAAGAATTTGCGTGCAACCACGCGCTTCGATACCGGCGGTTTGCGTTTGCCCCGCTTGCCGTCATTCCGAATGCGGTATTTGCCTTTAAGCTGCGCCCTGCCTCCAAGCTGCGCAAACCTTGCGTACTTGACATCCGAACCAACTTGGATTTCCTTCTTGTCGTAGGTTGCCTCAATCGAGTTGAACAATCGCCCAGTCTTAATGAGCGTCTTGCGGTTTTCACGCCTCGCTGCGTTCGAACGCTTCCAAAACTTGCCGGTTGGCCCTTGTTGTTGTTTGAACCTGAGTTTTGTGTTCAAGACCATCTTAGGTGCGATTTCCGCGAACACTGGTCGCATGTCTTTGTTGCTCTTTTGAAGCAAAGCAAACTTGCGCTGGATAACCTTCGCCCGCGCCTGAATGCGAATGTCTACCGCCATGCTACACCGCTCGCCAATGGTCGTTTAGCGACAATCGCATGTGCGCAAAGATCGCCCTTCGCCGCTCTTGGTCAATCACCGTGTATTCCCGAACCTGCTCCGCAACTGTCAATCGAACGCGCGTTATTTTCAGATCGGTCGGCGGCATGTCGCAATTGATCTGCTGGCCGCTTTCAGAGGGAAGATCTGCCAATTCAGACGCCCCCTCTGGAGTATTTGTAAACCTGCCTCGCACTGGATGCATCCCGCCCGCACAATCGACCAAAGTGATTGTCTCCGGCCATACAGCTAGATCGGAATGCTCAAGCGCAAAAGGCGTGGTCATGCCTTGCTCGACACTTCCATCGACTGCGCCGTGGCCAACATCCGCTTGAACATATGCTCAAGATTTACGACCCGCTCATTGAGAGAGACAACCATGCTTGCATCCGTGCGCTGCTTCGCCTTCGCAGCCTGTATAGATGCCTTGCGCTGCTCCTCCCAGTTCGGAGCCTTGTCGAACTCGACCCTGCTAGCAGGCGCAAGCGTGCCATTGGCGACAAGGTAGGATATCTCCTCGTGCGTCTGCATGTGCTTGCAATTGTCGTTCATTTCAATCTGAATGACATCTCCTGCAAAGCAAGACTCCGGCGATCGAACCATTTCACGATCGTCCCCCGGACGCTCGAACTTCGCCATTATCAAGCCCTTCTGCACTCGCACATATGCGAACCTACGCCCGCGCAGTGCTTTCAGAATTGACCTGTATGTGTCTGCATCGACCCTCTCAACCGTTGCAGGGTCAATCGACACCATGTCCTCAAAACGCTCCATGTCATGCCTCCAATGTTAGCTGGGTACCCAGCTGGCTTTAACGAATGCCGCCGGAAAGCGCATAAACACATCACAAAATTTGTTCAGTGTGATCCGAGTTTGCCCAGTCGCCGCTTGTGAAACATCATCGATAGTCAGAAAAGCGACACTGTATGAAAACTGAACGACATACCGCCAATCGCCATAAAGCAGCGTATGCTCATTGTTCGCTGCGCCCGTTGCACGCGGCAACAAGTTGGTCACATAAGCGGGTTGCTCGGCAATGTATCCACTCGGCCCCTGAATGCCCGCACCAGCTGGCATGGAGTATGTCGTAGCTTCGTACAGCGTCCGATTGTTTCCGCCAACCGTAGACGGGAAACGCAAGATTTGCGCCAAGTGCTTCCGGATGCCGCTTGTGATAGCGAACTTCGCCATGTCATCCGGTATGTTCGCATCCTGCAACGCGTTTTGGATATTGAGCATGTCGCTATAGGTTGGCGCGTTGCCCTGAATGGCTTCGGTCGCAACACCCGCTGCAGACAGGATGCCAGTCGGTTGACCGCCCGCACCAGTGCCAGCATAGACAGCTGACTCCTCCAACTGCGCCATCGCACGCGCCATCTCGGAAGTCGCAAGCGGAATGGTTGCGATCTGACTTGCAGCTGCAACCAAGTTCATCCAGCTGATGTCATCCCGAACGCCCGCACGCTTCGGTGAAGTGGTCGCCGACACGAATGTCAAGTTGCCATCCGCTATCTCGGCGTTTTCTGCCAACCAAGCAGCTGTCAGTGAAGCGGACAGTCTCGGAAGCGTTTGGTCATTGCTGATAACCAGCATCGGAATGCCAAGCGACTGCGCAATGTTGGTTGGCCTAAAGAATGGCACCAGCATGTCGCCTCGGAATGTCGGCTCCGTGCGCTTCTTGCCAGTCTCAATCGACTCCGCATAGGTTTCTGCAAACGCTGCATCAACCTGCCTCCTGCCTGCGATCGCAGTTACAGGGAATGGTACATGCACTGGATTGACCGCGCCTCTCCGCGCAGCATCCCGAGACAACTTCTGTTGCGCCTTCTCGATAAACGACTGCTGCGAACTGCTGAAACCGGTCTTGATGAACTCCAATTCGGAGTTCTTGTGCTTGCGCCCGATCGTGTCCAATGAAAAGTTGGCACCCTGCGCCTCAATGTCCTGTATCAGAGCATCGAACATGCGCGGCATGTCGAAGTACGGTTGCTCGGCATTGCCGCTACCTTCCTGCACCTTGACCAACTGCGCCGACTCATCGCCACCAGCCTGTATCATTTGATCGAACCGAGCATTCGCCAATTTCTGCGCTTGCTCCAACAATGCAGGAGCCTTTTCCGCCGCCGCTTTGCTGTCCAGCGTGGACAGCTGAATGAGCATGTCCTTCAGACTGTCTCGATAGGAAAGAGTGGCAATGTCATCGCCCTTCGCAGCGTCAATCTGATGCTGCAAACACTGCATTGCGCTCGTATGCGCCTGATTGGCTTTCAAGTCGGCAATCTGCGCTTGATGCGTCTTGGCTTGCGCCGCAAGCTTGTCGTTCGCAGCATCCAGCGTAATGCCATCCGGCGCGCCCGTGATTGGCACTCCTGCCTTGTCATCCAAGACAAGATCGGCGCCGCCATCGGCAAGTTGCAAGCTAGGCAAGCTGTCCAGCTTGTTGAGTGAGTTCATTTGACCTCTCCTGTAAGTCCACAATCCGCAATGCGCGGTGTTGGCGTCAACGACATCTCCACTATCGACATCATCCCATAGCGGAATTGATCCGGTTTGTCAACCGTACCAGCTCGCTTTTTCATATCTCCCCCCTTCGCAGTCAGAAACTGCATTCCTGCGCTCAATCCCGAGTTCACTCCTCTGGCCAGCGCATCCAATCCACCCGGTGCGTAGTTCGCAAGATTGCCCTCATCCACTTCCAATTCGCCGACCAGTTTGCGTCCCATGAACTGCATTTTGGTAACCTTGCCAACCGCTGGCATTCGAGACCAGCTACTGCCATGCTGCCACAAAACCGGAAGTCCGCCGGCGAGATTGACTCGATCGCAAAACAAGTGCTTCGGATCGCATGTGATGCGAGACTCGAACATGCGTCTCGACCACTGCTCCTTTTCTTGGTCGTATGCGAAGTACCACCCTTTGAACGGTCGCTCCGTTACGAATGTCGCATTGAATCGCTTGAAACCCATGGTCATTCACCCTCATCATCATCTGAATCATCATCGCCGTCTCGGTCATCATCATCATCCGGAGGTTCACTCGAACCACCGCCCGCATTAGGCGCCCCCGGTCGAGTTGGATGCTCCGGCAAGCCTAACTTGCGCCGGTCTTCCTTCCACTGCTCAATCACCGCGTCCGGATCGCTGGCAAGATAACCGAGTTCGTCTCGCAACTCCGCATATGTGACCATGCCTGCCTCGAACTGTTCAAGCAGTGGTCGGATTAAACGCTGCTTGTCCACAATCATGTACGATCTGGCGACAATCTCCGGAAACCTCAACAAGTCGAAGTCCTCTGTTTCCAACTCCGGAAACATGCCCTGCAATGTCACCATCGAACGATTGAACCTGTCTCGATAGATCGGTTCATAGAACTGTTTAGCCAGTACATACTGCATATCAAGAACCGCTTCACGGTCTTGCAGGTTGAGACCCTGAACAGCACTGAAAGACACGCCGCCGTAATCGCCAAGCAGGGTTGCCGGAGATATGCGCAAAGACGAGCATACTCGCCTCTCCAAAGACTTGATAATGTTCGCTTCCTGCGATGACGCCGACCCCGGAGGCACTGGCTTGAATGTGTATCCAGCATCCAACTCCAACAACCTGCCAGCGTTCGCTAGGAATTGCTGATAGCGTCTTGCCATGTTGGATTGCCGAGACTCTGCCTCCTCAACCGCGCCACCCTGTATCGCCGCAAGCGCAGCCATGCCTCGGTTGGTCTTGCCCTTCGCTGCGCTTGGGTCTCCAAGCGGCTCTGCCTTTTCAATGACCGCCGCCATCGATGCCCGCGATATTGCGCCTCGAACCAATGCCGAGTACCAATCATCAAGCCTGCTTATGTCGGAAACAACTGGTGCGCATCTTGGCCATCCACGCGTAGCGGAAACCTCGCCGGACAAGTCCATGATATGCTGAACTCGCTGCGCTGGCATTCGCAACACTTCCACGCCCGCGCTGCCATATGCGTACCAACCATAGTTGAGCTTTGCTAGTTCGCCGCCCGTGCCAAACAGGTAGTAAAGCGGCATTGCATGAGCGTCCATCTCAACGCCCATCTGAACATAATTGCCATCGCCGAAGTTTTGATTGAACTGCTCATAAAGAGAGTCCCCCGGATGCAAGTCCCACACCCTTTTGCCTGCCATCAGCCGGTTGGTCAGAAAACAATCGCCGTCAACCAGCATATGATGCAAGGCATTGCCCGCCGATTGGTGGATATTCCGGCCAGTGCCAAACACACCGCGGATCGACTGAAACATGTCCCAGTCTTGCCGCAAGAAAGTGCAAACATCCTTAAGCCTGCCCTTCTGTTCACGCGTCATCCGCCGGAAGCGCAAGCGTGTTGGCTTGAACCCTCTAACCTGCATGCGCATGAAATGAATGTACGCGCTCCAAAGCGGAGACCGCAAGAACAGATTGCGACTTTCTTCACGGACTTTGTGCAGCTCCCATTGCTGCCTCGACCCCGGCGGAGCAGCTGTATTGCCGATAGGGCTGTTGTATGAACTCGACTCATAAGGAGATATCGGATTGACAGTATCTCGACTGACAATCTGATTGCCTGACATTGTGCGCGGTGTACTCGGCAACATGGACTTCGATTGCCGCCCGCCGGTCAACTCATTCCATGCCCTGACAAAACGACTCATAGGAATGCCAACGGCGGTTCACCGCGCATCCTGCGATCGTACGATCGCAACCTGATCTCCGCCCGTGATCTAGCAAGACGCAACTGCGCAAGCTGAACTCTCTGAACCGAGATGCCACCTGGGTCCGTGATTGAAAACTGTATCGCCTCCGCCGCCGCAACTCGTGCGTTCAAGTCATCGATTTCCTTCACCAGCATCTCTCTTTGCTGGTCAACAATCGTGTCGACCATCAACATGCCAACTCGCTGGAAAGTGCTTTCTTCCGGCGATCGACAGACCACATAATGCCTGCCCTCCGGCAAGTCCTCGAACCGCGCCAATCGACCTGCTGCTGTAACCTCAACAACTTCGCCACCGTTCATTTGCACTCGTACAACAGTCCCCGGCGTCACAGCGATCTCAAACACATCACCCACAAATTGGTAGAAGTCGTTATGCATAGGAATCCGACCATCCCTCGTCCGTGATGCGGTTTGCCAACCGAACTATGCTGTCCCACTGGTCAGAAGTCAAGTGGCTTGCAGTGTTGTTCCACTCCTCAACCGCACGCTCCAAAATGCCGAACTGAAATGTGTGCGGAAACACTATGAACAATGCCGCAGCCATCGCATAAACGCGGCAATCGAATGCGTCATTGCGCTTGGCTTTGCCGGATTTCACTGTCCAATGCGTCTTGATTTGCCCTGTCTTGGTACGCGTGATGTATCTGCGTTCGTTGGCCATCTCCGCAAAGTAGCCAGCGGTATATCCACGCGCTTCGCCATCGACCGGCCAAAGATTGTTCTTCTCAACACCCTCCGCCATGCGCCTGTCTCGCAGAAGCGAAGTGTAGTACATGTCTTTGATCGCATTCGAGTTGATAAGCAGTGTCGCAGGTACATCCTCGAACCTGCTTCGCTTGCACTTCGCAATGCCGGTTGACATGTCAACGGGATGCTCGCCCGCCTCCCTCGAACGAGACCGGATTGGCAATATGCGTCCACCAAAGGCAACCATGCGCTCGCCGGATTGGCGGAGTTGCTCCATGTACTTGCCCTTGCAATACGCCCGAACAACCTCCGGCCGGTAACCACAATCGACAACAACTCGCTCCGCTGGCAACATCACGCCGCCACCATACGGATGCTCCCACGCATAGTTGTCAACAACCTCTGAAAACTGCTCCCACAATGCCGGATCGTCTATCGAGTCTTCTTGCGCGCCGCCAATGTGAACAAACTCCAACCCCCAGCACATGACATCACCTGTTCGGTAGTCGATGCCCCACGCTACAAACTCAATGAACATCTCGGTCGAACCAATGTCCGCCCCCGCCGTAACAAAGACCACCCTAGGGTCAAGCATCCCACGGTGATGCTTGCGCTTAACACTGCCAAGACTGTAAACGCTTCTTTCCATCTTGCGCGCCGACAAACCCTCAATGTCCGGATCCCACGCAATGCCTAGACGCTCATTGCAAAACAACTGATAGGATTCCCAGTCCTCCTCCTCCAACGCATTGCGCCACAATCCAGCACCCTCATCCACAATGTCTCGGATTGAGTTGAATATATGCGCCGCCCCCGGAACATGGAAACTCCGCTTGTCAACAATGTGCGGTCGCTTGTGAATGTACTGTCCTGCTCGAACCGTTTGTTGCCGCTCACTCTCACTCCATGCATGCCCGCAATTCTCGCAAGTCATTCGCATGGTCTCCGGCAACCAAAGACCGGCGGAGTCCTTTTCAAAGAACACCCTGTCCCATCCTACGCCAACCAACTGCTCGCACTGGATGCATCTGCCATGCCAAACGCCCATGCTGCCTTCAGACCAAATCCGAACAATCGTGCCAGGCGCATCGACTGTCGCCGTGCTGGCATTGACCACCAAAGCATCGCCGCCGAAGGTAGTCGCCCGAGACACCGCGCTGACTGACATGCTCGGATCGCCCATCTTGTCGATCTCGTCATGAATGATTACAGGCGCCGCTCGACCTGACTTGCCCGTGCGCATCCCCGGCGTCAACGCCGTAATGAGTCCGCCACCTGGGTATCTGATTGCGCCAACCGAATCGACTTTCTTAGGACCGCGCTTCCCCGGGTCTATGATTTGCACTCCGCCGAACGACATCATCGCCGGTCGAATGCGCTCCCTCATGAACTCCTCGCCGAGTTTCTGATCCGGTTCGAACAACAAGACATCCCGATTGTAGTAGGCACTCCACAGTGCAACATTGATGCAAAACTCGGATTTCAGTAGCTGCGCCGGAGTCCACACGGTGATAACCCTGACATTGCGATCCGAACAAATCTGCATAGGCTCCAAAGCCAT